>Ga0207701_10001055_pt1 | contig 29256 bp, 21 predicted proteins | sample KBSSwiSSwithPhiX_FD_184294 | JGI IMG/M metagenome (GOLD analysis project Ga0207701, IMG submission 184294) | Switchgrass rhizosphere bulk soil microbial communities from Kellogg Biological Station, Michigan, USA, with PhiX - S5 (SPAdes) (version 2) | ecosystem: Environmental > Terrestrial >... | reverse complement strand
CTTCCCCCCTTGCGAACCTCTGGAGAGACCGGCCAACATGAACCCCGTCCACCACACCCGAACCGGGCGCGCACACGCCGCGCTCTCCGCTGGTCTGCTGACCCTGGGGCTGGTGGCCGGAACGCTTGCGGCACCGTCACCTGCCCAGGCCGAGCCGGCTCCGGTGGGCGCGGGATTCACGGTCACGCCGTCCGACCTGGCCGACATCCTCAAGCAGATCAAGATCGCCGAGCACCATGCCGCGACGGCCACCCCGGCCAATCCGTGCGGGACGCTGGTCGGCTCGGGACCGAACGAGATCCCCGACCGGCTCAGCCCCTACGGCCTGCGTACCGTCGACGGCTCCTGCAACAACCTGTTCCCCGGCCGCGACACATTCGCATCCGCCGACCGCACCTTTCCCCGCCTGACCGACCCGTCGTTCCGCGACGCCGAGAACATCGACAACACCTTCCCGGTCGGGGCTCCTGGACCGACCAGCTACAAGCAGAAGGCGGGCAGTGTCGTCGACTCGCAGCCGCGGGTGATCAGCAACCTGATCGACGACCAGACCTCGACGAACCCGGCCGCGGTGGCAGCGGCGGGCTTCCCGGTCCGCGCCCAGCCCGGCACGCCTCGCTACGTGCCCTGCACCACCGACCCCGACCCGACGGCCGCGCCGCCCGTCGCGGGTGTCCCGGCCGGGTGCGTGCCCTCCCACCAGACCTTGCCGATTCCGAACATCAGTACCGACAACGGATTCTCGCCTCCCTTCAACTCGCTGTTCACGTTCTTCGGCCAGTTCTTCGACCACGGCCTCGACCAGACAGTCAAGGGCGGCGGCACCGTCTTCGTTCCGCTGCATGCCGACGACCCCCTGGTCACGCGCGGACCCGACGGCATCCCGGGCAACGGTGACGAGGTACGCCCCAGCCAGGCCTTCATGGTGCTGACCCGGGCGCAGAACCAGCCCGGACCGGACGGGATCCTGGGCAATGGCGACGACGTGCAGAACGCCACGAACACCGACTCCCCGTGGGTGGACCAGTCGCAGACCTATGCTTCGCACGCCTCGCACCAGGTCTTCCTGCGCGAGTACGTCGACAACGACGCCGGCCGCCCCGTGTCCACCAGCAGGTTGCTCGGTGGCTTGGCTGCCGGGCAGACGTACGACGGGTCCCCGGACGACCAGTCCGGCATGAGCACGTGGGCCGCGGTCAAGAAGCAGTCGGCCGACCTGTTGGGCATCCAGCTGCGTGACAGTGACGTCACCAACGTGCCGATGATCGCGACCGACCCATACGGCAAGTTCCTTCCCGGACCCGACCGCGGGCTGCCGCAGCTCGTCACCAAGCACGGGCTGGTCGAGGCCGACAGGGCGGCCGACGGCGGCAAGGGCACGCTGGTGCCGGCCGACGTCCTGCACTTCGACACCCCCTTCGTGGCCGACATCGCGCACAACGCGGACCCCTCTCGTCAGGACACCGACCACAACCCCGCGACCCCGCCGGTCGCGCCGGTCCCCGACGCCGACCGCACCCCGTCCGCAGACTTCGCGGCCCAGCCCACGGGCACCTACGACGACGAGATGCTCGACTCCCACTTCACCTGTGGGGACGGTCGCTGCAACGAGAACATCGCGCTCAGCGCGATCCACCAGGTGTTCCACTCCGAGCACGACCGGCTGGTCGCCCAGATCAAGGACGTGCTGACGCACGACACGACCGGCGCGACCAAGCTCTCCGACTGGCAGCTGCCCGATGGGGCCGGTGCAGGTCCGGACAGCTGGAACGGCGAGCGGATCTTCCAGGCCGCGCGGTTCATCAACGAGATGGAGTACCAGCACGCTGTGTTCGAGGAGTTCGGGCGCAAGGTGGCGCCGGGCATCTCGGAGTTCGCCGGCTACTCCCCGGACGTCAACCCCGCCATCAGCGCGGAGTTCGCGCAGGCGGTCTACCGCTTCGGCCACTCGATGCTCGACGAGGACGTGGCGCGGACGACCGCGAACCCCACCACCGGCACCACCAAGGACGACTCCGTCCCCCTGCTGACGGCGTTCTTGAACCCGCCGGAGTACTTCGCCGGCGGCGCGACCGGCACCCTCACGCCGCGGCAGGCGGCGGGCAGCGTGCTCATGGGCTCCTCGGACCAGGCCGGCAACGAGATCGACGAGTTCGTCACCGAGACCCTGCGCAACAACCTGCTCGGACTGCCGACGGACCTCGCCGCGATCAACATCGCCCGAGCCCGGGAGTCGGGGATCCCGCGCATGAACGACGTGCGCGCACAGATCGAGGAGGCGACGAACGACTCGTCGATGGCACCCTACGAGAGCTGGACCGAGTTCGGCCAGCAGCTCAAGCACCCGGAGTCTCTGGTCAACTTCGTCGCTGCCTACGGCAGGCACTCCACCATCCTCGGTGCCACCACGCTGGCCGCGAAGCGCGCGGCTGCCCGGGCCATCGTGGATCCCCAGCCGGGCGACGTGCCACCGGCCGACGCCGCCGACTTCATGCTCGGCGATGGCGACTGGCACCTCAGCCATGGTGAGACCAAGACCGGGATCGAGGACGTCGACCTGTGGGTCGGCGGCCTGGCCGAGGCCACGAGCCTCAACGGCGGCATGCTCGGGTCGACGTTCAGCTACGTCTTCGAGAAGCAGCTCACCGACCTGCAGGACGGCGACCGGTTCTACTACCTGAACCGCACGGCCGGGATGAACCTGCTCTCGCAGCTCGAGGGCAACTCGTTCGCCGAGATGATCCAGCGCAACACCGACGGCACGCGCGCCCTCAAGGCGGACGCGTTCTCCACCGTCGACTGCCGGTTCGACCTCGCCCACCTCGAAGGCACGCCGGATGGCTTCGCGCACGACGGGGCGGACGTGGCGGACGACCCAACCACCGAGTGCAACGAGCACCTGCTGCTGCAGCGCAGGCCGGACGGGACGATCGCCTACCGCGCGACCAACATCGTCGACCCGAGCGGCATCAACGCGCAGGCCGTGTACGACGGCACCTCGGGCAACGACCGGGTCTCCGGCGGCACCGACGACGACACCTTCTGGGGTGGCGCGGGCAACGACACCATCGAGGGGAACAGCGGCCATGACGTCGCGCTCGGCGGCGACGGGGACGACGTCGTCACCGACCTGGACGGCGCCGACACCCTCAAGGGCGGCCCGGGGGACGACGCGATCGACGGCGGTCCCGGTCTCGACCTCCTGGTCGGAGGCGACGGTCAGGACGTGATCAACGGCGGAGTCGGCGGGAACCTGATCTTCGGCGGACCGGACACCGACTTCGTCATCGCCGGCGACGGGACGGACACAGCCCAGGGCGACGGGGGAGACGACTGGGTCCAGGGCGGTAAGGGGGCGGACGCGCTGGTCGGTGACCACGACGCGCCGTACTTCGACGACCCGGGCCAGGTGACGCCCGGCAACGACGTGCTGGTCGGCCAGGCGGGCAACAACAAGTACGACGCGGAGGGTGGCGACGACGTCATGTCGTCCAGCGGAGCGGTCGACGCGTTCGGCGGTTTTGGCGGGTTCGACTGGGCGACGCACCAGTACGACACCGTGGCCGCCGACGACGACTTGAACATCAACCGCACCCAGGCGAAGAACCCCCCGTCCGTGGTCAACCGGGACTCCTGGCAGGAGACCGAGGCGGTCTCCGGGTCGTCCTTCGACGACGTCATCCGGGGCGACGACACGGTGCCCAGCACGCTCGGTGGCCGCGGGTACACCGGTTGCGACGTGCTCGACAAGGCCGGCGTCGATCGGATCCACGGTCTGGCGGCCCTGCTGCCGCAGGACTTCACGACGCCGGCCGGGCCGGTCGTCGCGGCCTCGCAGGCCGGCTTCTGCCCGGTCAGCGGCCCGGTCTGGGGAGCCGGCAACATCCTGCTCGGCGGCGCGGGCAGCGACACTCTGGAAGGCCGCGGCGGCGACGACATCATCGACGGCGACCGTGCGTTGACGGTGCGGATCAGCCTGCGCACCGACCCGTCCGACCCCGACACCGAGATCGGGTCCACGGACCTGATGGAGCACCAGTTCACCGGCCCCTTCGGCGACGCCCACCCAGGGATGACCGCCCAGCAGGCGGTCTTCGCAGGGCTGGTGGATCCCAGGGACCTGGTCATCGTCCGGCAGATCGACGACTCGGCGACGGCCCACGGCGCGGTGGACACCGCGGTGTTCTCCGACCTGCGCGCCAACTACGACTGCATCGCCGACGGCGTCGTGACCTCACCGTGCGCCCTGACCTCGACCGGCGCCACGACCCAGGTCGTGCACCACGGCGGCAGCGGCGCGGACGGCACCGACACCCTCCGCAACATCGAGCGCCTGCAGTTCGCCGACGTCCTACCGCCGCTCGCGCCGAAGACGGTGACCGCGGTCGCCGGTGACACCAGGGCGACCGTCACCTGGACCGCTCCGGCGGGAGAGGTGACCGGCTACACGGTGGAGGTCACCAACACGAAAACGGGAAACGTCTTCTCACTGCCGCAGGTGGATCCGACCGCCGGCAACAGCGTGGTGGCCACCGGCCTCACCAACGGGACGCCTTACAAGTTCCGGGTGATGGCGACCAACACGGCCGGTGACGGCGACTTCTCCGCCTTTTCCGACGTCGTGACGCCCGAGGCGTTCGTGCCGGCACCGGTCGCTCCCGTGCTGACCAGCAACCTGACCGCCACGCTCGTGCGTGTCGGGGGCTCCGTCGCCATGACCGGGACGGTGACCCCGTTCCGGGGGGTAACGGTGACCCTCAGCCGGGACCTGCCGGACGGAACGGTCCGCCGCGTCGCCAGTACGACGATCGCGGAGTCGGCCACGAGCGGGAGCTTCCGGCTGCCGGTCCCGACGACGGCTAGCGGCTTGAGTGCCTTCCACGTCGCGGTCACCGGCCCGACGATCGTGCCGACGACCGGCCCCACCCTCAAGCTGACGGTCTTCCAGGTCAAGGTGCACAAGGTCTCACCACGGGGCAGCGAGTTCGTGACCCTGCTCAACACCGGCCGGGCCGACACCCCGATCGGCGGCTGGAGGCTACGGGACAGGATCGGCAGGGTGCTCGTCCTGCCGAAGTTCAGTCTGCGCGCCGGGGCGAGCGTCAAGGTCTACACCGGGAAGGGTCGCTCCACGTCGCACGCCCTGTTCCTCAACAAGCGGACCGACCAGTGGCACGCCATCCACGACACCGCCCGCCTGTACGACGCGCGTGGCTCGCTGATCGACAGCCTGCGCTACTAGACTACGCGAGTTGCAGGACCAAACCGGTCATGGTCATCGCGCAGGCGGCCGCGATGAGCCAAGGGCGTAGTCGGTTGCACAGCTCGATCCGACCGCGGAGCACTCCGGGCACGTCCTCGGCCGGCAGGTGCCGTACGGCGACCACGTTTCCCCAGAGCACGATCCCCATCAGGATCCCTGCCTGGAGCAAGGGTATGGCGATCGAGGGTGTGGACTCCATCCGACGTCTCCTGACTCCTCCGAAGGTCGTCACCGTGTCTCAGGCGCGACGCTACTCAGGGCCGCAGTGGCTGTGCGTCTCAATGTGAGACGGCTCGTCAGCCTGGCGGGGCGACGATCCCGTAGTCGTGGACCTTGCGGTAGATCGTTGCCCGGGACATCCCGAGCGACCGCGCGGCCTGGGCCTTGCTGCCGTTGGCGTTCGAGAGGCACCTGACGATCGCATCGCGCTCGATGGCCTCGAGCGGACTGAGCACCCGACGGCTCACCGTATGCACCTCGGGGGGAAGGTCCTCGGGCTCGATGGAGCCGGTGCGCCGATGCTTGACGACCTCGCGGAGCACCTCGTGCACCTGCTCCGCGTTGCCCGGCCACGACATCCGCATCAGCAGACGCATCGCTTCGGGCGAGCAGACGAGGTGGCCGCCCTGGCCGAGCCGGGACATGAAGAGCCGCACGAGCATCGGCAGGTCCTCGAGGTGCAACCGCAACGGTGGCACCTCGACAGTCCTCGGGAACAGCCGGAGCAAGTGAAGCAGATCGCTGCTGTGGGCCGTGGCATCGAGCGTGAGGGCGGCCCACAGGGGACGCTCCCGAGACGCGTGCTGTGCGTCCTGGAGAGCGGCCGAGAGTCCACGGATCCCGGCACCGTTGAGGGCATCCGCGTGGCGGATCACGACGCTGTCGGCATCGAGCACCGCGTCGTGGACAGACGACAACCAGTGGGGCTGTGTGCGTGCGTCCCTCGCCTCGAGGAGCACGAACCGCCCGACGGGCTGTCGGCGGAGCTGGACCGCGCGCAGCAGGGCCAGCTTGCCGACTCCAGTCTCTCCCTCCAGCGCGAGCCAGTCGCCGGATCGGAAGACCCGCTCCACCTCCTGGCACACATGAAGCCACTGGGGGCTGGAGCCGACGAGCCCGGGCAGAGACGTCCAGGGAAGCGCGTCCCCGTTGCCAGAGTGGTGGCTGGGGACTGGGTCGAGCTTCACGTGCGCCACGATGCCCAGCGCCATGTCCGCGCTGCCGACGGTTCGGAAGTACATGCGCGCCGTCTGGCCCGACGGAAGCTCGACCAGGACCTTGCCCCGATGCCCCGGCACGAGTGCCTCGGTCGCCTGCGCGAGCAGGGCCGCCTGGTCATCGGGCTCGAGCACCGCACGAGCATGGTCGTTCAACATGACGACGTCGCTGTTCAGGGCGAACACCACGCCCGTCCTCCGGCTGCAGGTCCTGAGGTACTCCTGGAAGAGTCCCAGCTGTGACGCGCCGGCATCGGCGAGCAGTGCCTGTCGGATCTGCTCGGCCGTTGTCTTCGCCAGGGTCAGCAGCAACGGCCCTGCGTCCTTGCGCCAACACGTGAGGTCCACCGCACCGACCAGTCGCCCGGAGATCGGATGGTGGATGGGCACACCGGCGCACGCCAAGTTCTCCAGGTTCTCGGCGTAATGCTCGTGTCCGAAAACATGAGCCGGGCCGCCGACCTCGAGGGCGGTGCCGATGCCGTTGGTCCCGACGAACTTCTCGGCGTAGCTGAAGCCAGGGGCCAGACGCACGCGGTCCAAGTGGCGGTCGAACTCGCCGTCTCCGGTGAGCCGGCTGAGCACCAGTCCCGCCGGGTCCGTGAGGATGACGCTCACCGACTGGCCCTGCAGCTGTTCCTGCAGGCTCCGAAGCACCGGCTCGGCACTCCTGCTGAGCCGGGTGTCGAGGTGGGCGTCTGCCTCGAACGGCATGTCGATCTTGTCTGCCGCCACCCTCAGGTCGTGGGACCGTCGCCAGGACGCAAGGATGGTGTCGCGGACGGTTCGCGGCTCCGGCGACTCGTCTGTCAGGAACCGCTCCCGGCTGGCCGCCACAGCCTTCTGGGCAGGAGGTGACTCACTCCTTGGCGATACTGGCGTCGGCGCCAAACCAATCCCCAAAAACTGCGTTGTTCACGGGTCCGCCCAACGCCTCCGGCCCCGCCCGGCGGGTCACCACGTGTCTGGGTGGAGGCGTCCCGAGCCCTCACCCTAGGCGATGGCAACTATCGAGTCGAGTGTCGCCCGGAGGTGGTCAAACCGGCTGTCTCAGATTGAGACGCCACCGGACCTTGGCCGGCGTAGCGTGCGAGGTACTGCTGTTGGCGGGCCGCAGTGGCTCGCACCTGCGGAGGTATCTCGATGAGTGCAGCCGATAACCCAGAGGCCGAGAGCTACAACCCCTGGAGCGTTGTCAACCTCGTCTTCACGCACCTCTCGGATCAGGGTCTGCATCCGATTCTCGGTGAGAGCGGCGACCCCGGTCCGCCGGCGCGTGCGCTGCTCCGGGCGCTGGGGATCGAGCCCGCCGCGGAGGGCAACCGGGAAGTGATGAAGGGGGTGCGCGAACACCTGGCACAGATCCGTGCCGTGGTGTTCGAGGAGGAGTGATCGCGCGAGCCGGGCCTACGTCTCAAGGTGAGACCGAGCCCGTCCCGGCGGTGGGCTTTCATGAGGTTTGCAGACCAAACCTGATCACAAGGAAAACAACCTGATCAAGGAAGGAGTGGTGATGACTCGCCAAAGCGTGGCCAAGGCTCACGAGAAGATTCAGGAGCTGGCCTGGGAGCCTCTTTACCACGAGCCGGTCTCCCAGTACGGGACCGACTACACGTTCCAGAAGGCAAAGAAGAAGGATCCGCTCAAGCAGGTACTCCGGTCCTACTTCCCCATGCAGGAGGAGAAGGACCATCGCGTCTACGGTGCGGCCGACGGAGCGATCCGCGGCAACATGTTCCGCCAGGTGCAGGAGCGCTGGTTGGAGTGGCAGAAGCTCTTCCTGAGCATCATCCCGCTGCCTGAGATCTCCGCGGCCCGTGCGATGCCTCTGCTCTTCCGCACTGTCCCCAACCCCGAGCTGCACAACGGCCAGGCCATCCAGATGATCGACGAGGTCAGGCACTCCACGATCCAGCAGAACCTCAAGCGCCTGTACATGAACAACTACATCGACCCGGCCGGCTTCAACAGCAGCCTGCGGAACTTCCAGAACGACTACTGCGGCACCATCGGCCGTCAGTTCGCGGAGGGCTTCATCACCGGCGACGCCATCACAGCGGCGAGCATCTACCTCACCATCGTCGCTGAGACCGCGTTCACGAACACCCTGTTCGTCGCGATGCCGGCCGAAGCGGCTGCGAACGGCGACTACCTGTTGCCGACGGTGTTCCACTCAGTGCAGTCCGACGAGTCGCGTCACATCAGCAACGGGTACGCCACACTTCTGATGGCACTTGCCGACGAGGGCAACCACCAGCTGCTCGAGAGGGACCTTCGCTACGCGTGGTGGAACAACCACCGCGTGGTCGACGCGGCCATCGGCACCTTCATCGAGTACGGCACCAAGGACCGTCGCAAGGATCGGGAGAGCTACGCCGAGATGTGGCGTCGGTGGATCTACGACGACTACTACCGCAGCTACCTCGTACCGCTGGAGAAGTACGGCCTCGTCATTCCCCACGACCTGATCGAGGAGTCCTGGAACCAGATCTGGAACAAGGGCTATGTCCACGAGGTCGCGCAGTTCTTCTGCACCGGCTGGCTCGCCAACTACTGGCGAATGGACCCGATGACCGACAAGGACTTCGAGTGGTTCGAGTACAAGTATCCCGGCTGGTACGACAAGTACGGCGCCTGGTGGGAGAACTACGCCCGCCTGTCGACACCGAACGGGCATCACCCGATCGTGGCCGAGGACGTCAACTACCAGTACCCGCACCGTTGCTGGACGTGCATGGTGCCGTGCCTGGTCCGCGAGGACATGGTCATGGCAGAGGTCGACGGCCAGATGCGCACCTACTGCCACGAGGCCTGCCGGTGGACTGACGTCGAGGCCTTCCGGCCGACCTACCAGGGTCGCGAGACCCCCAACATGGGTCAGCTGATCGGGAAGCGCGAGTGGGAGACCCTGTACCACGGCTGGAACTGGGCCGATGTCGTCTCGGACATGGGCTACGTCCGCGACGACGGCAAGACCCTGGTGGCACAGCCCCATCTGGATCTGGACCCGAAGAAGATGTGGACTCTCGACCACCTGCGGCGCATGGGCCCCTTGCAGAGCCCGAACGTGTTGCTCAACGAGATGTCTCCCGAGGAGCAGAAGGCCTTCCACGCCGACTACATCCGGGGCGGGCCGGCCGGGCGGCCGGCTCCTGCGGAGGCCTGAAACACAAGCCGGACGGACTGCAGACGAGGGGCGCCGGCGCGCCGGCGCTCCTCGGCCGTTGACTCATGCACCGCGGAAGGAACCCATGGGCGAGCAGCATGTCGTGCGATTCGAGCCGGTTGGCATCGAGATCAAGGTCGACGAGGAGAAGACGGTGCTGCGTGCTGCGGCCGAGCAGGGGATCACCCTCATGCACGGCTGCAAGGAGGGCCAGTGCGCCGCCTGCAAGTCGTTCGTCCTCGACGGTGACGACATCGAGCTGGACAGGTACTCGACCTTCGCCCTGCCCGACTTCGAGCTGGAGGAGGGCTTCACCCTCCTGTGCCGGGCCCACGTCTACGAAGACGTGACCATCGAGCTCCTCAACTACGACGAGGAGATGCTCCGCTCCGGCCACCCCATCCAGGAAGCGGTGGCCGAGGTCGTGTCCAACGACTACGTCACCCATGACATGCGGCACCTGGTCCTCAAGCTGGTCGAGCCCAAGGAGATCGCCTTCTGGCCCGGCCAGTACGTCGACATCGCGATCCCCGGCAGCGACGAGACCCGGTCGTTCTCGATGGCCAACGTCTCCAGCAAGGAGAGTGGACAGCTCGAGTTCGTCATTCGCGTCTACCCGGACGGCCAGTTCTCGCATTTCCTGGACACGAAGCTCGCCGTAGGCGACAGGCTCGACGTCGTCGGCCCGTTCGGCGTCTTCACGCTTCGCGACGGCCGCGACTCGGACATCGTGTTCGTCGGGGGCGGGGCGGGGATGGCGCCCATCCTGTCTGTGTTGCGTTCCCTCGCCGAACGCGGGAGCGCGCGCAAGACGACGTTCTACTACGGAGCGCGGACCCAGCGGGACCTGTGCTTCGAGGAGGAGCTGCAGGCACTCTCGGACTCGTTGCCCAACTTCCGCTACGTCCCGGCGCTCTCGGAGGCCGACGGCGACGAGGACTGGGAGGGCGAGCTCGGCCTGATCACCGACATCGTGCAGAAGCACGAGACCGACCTGGCCGGCACCGACTCCTACGTCTGCGGGCCACCACCGATGGTCGAGGCTGCCATGGACGTCCTCACTTCACTGGGCGCCCCCGAGAAGAACATCTACTACGACAAGTTCACCAACACCGGTTCATCCTGACCCACGACAAAGCAGAAACGAGGCGGATCTGACATGGTCACACAGGAGCGCAGCTCACCGAAGCCGGAGTTCACCGACGCCGAGGCAGGGGCCAAGGTCTTCCCCGACTCGACCCTGCGTCACTACAACTACTACACGCCGCAGAAGCGCAAGCAGTCCCACTACGAGGACGTCACGGTCGAGGTGCAGCCCGACCCGAGGCACTACCTCGCCCAAGGCTGGCTCTACGGGTTCTCCGACGGACGTGGTGGCTATCCGCTGGACTGGACCGTCCTCAAGGCCTGGGGCGTCGACCGGGGCGACCCGGAGCGCTACCCGGGCTCCGGTGGCAAGGGCTATGACTGGCCGGCACACGGCTGGCACGAGTTCCGTGACCCCAACGAGGAGTGGGAGCTCACGCTCTACCGCAACAACGCCAACGTCGTACGCCAGATCAACCAGAACATCGAGACGGCCCGCGAGACCAAGGCCTTCGAGCAGTGGAACCCGAACTGGGTGACCTTCGTCGAGCGCAACGTCGGTGCCTGGATGCACGTCGAGCACGGCCTGGGCCTCTACCTCTTCGCCAACGCCCAGCGCCGCGCACCAACCAACATGCACAACAACGCGATCTCCGTGAACAGCATGCACCGGATCCGTTTCGCCCAGGACCTGGCGCTGTACAACCTCACGCTGAGCGAGGAGATCGAGGCGTTCGACGGTGCCGCCCACGTGGAGACGTGGAACAACGACCCCGCCTGGCAGGGCGTACGCCGGGTGTCTGAGGAGCTCACGGGGATCGACGACTGGGCGGAGGCGATCTTCGCGGCCAACGTGGTCTTCGAGCCGCTCGTCGGCGAGCTGTTCCGCAGCCAGCTGGTGCAGCAGGCATCCCCGGGCAACGGAGACTTCGTGACGCCGACGGTCGTCGGGGCGGGCGAGTGGGACTACGCGTCCCGTGACCTGAGGTACACGAAGGCGATGTTCGAGCTCCTGACCAATGACAAGGAGTTCGCCGACTACAACAAGAACATCATGGACGGGTGGCTCTCCAACTGGACGTCCAAGTGCCTGGTCGCCGCCCGGGAGCTGCAGCCGATCTGGTCGCAGCCGGACGCGAAGCCGCCGAGGTTCGAGGACGGTCTGGACCGTGCCAAGAGCCGCTTCAGCGGAATCCTGTCCGACCTGAGCCTGAACAACCCGAAGGAGCTGACCCAGTGACCGGCTACCAGTCAACCGCCACGACGTACGCGACGACCGAGAGCGCGTTCAAGTCCGACAACACCCCGTCCAACAGGTGCGGCGTCACGCTGATGAACAACCAGGTGGGCTCGGTGGTGGCGCAGGTGATGAAGGAGAAGGAGGGCGTGACCATCACGCCGCTGCCGTCGATGATCCGCGTGGACTGCGTCGGCCGGATGGACTTCGTCTACGACGAGATCTCCGAGGCACTCGGGGAGGAGGAGGGCTACTTCGACTCCGCCGAGTTCGAGGAGAACATGTCGACGCACTACGGCCGGATGATCCACGAGGACGACCGGACGATCATGTTCGCCAACCCAGAGGACGCCGCGGAGTACATCGGGTTCGACCTCAAGACGTACACGAAGTGACCCGGCACGACCCATCCACGGCGATCTCCTGAGGAGGACACATGTACGAGAAGGACGGAGAGAAGTACTTCGTCGTCGACAGCCACATGCACTACTGGGACGCCAGCCCGGAGAACTGGGTGAAGGGCGCCGAGAACTACGCGGAAGGCTGGATCGACTGCTTCCAGGCCTACCAGGGGCTGGGGCCGCCCGAGACGCACTGGGACGCCGAGCACTTCAGGAAGGTCTCCGAGGAGGACCTGATGAAGGACGTGTTCGAGGACGGGTACGTGGACATCGCGGTCTTCCAGCCGACCTACCTGAAGGAGTGGTACCGAGAGGGGTTCAACACGACCGAACGCAACGGCTCGCTTGCGGAGAAGCATCCGGGCAAGTTCGTGGTGAACGGTCGCTTCGACCCCCGCGAGGGGGATCCCGGCCTGGCCCAGCTCGAGAAGGACGCTGAGCGCTGGGGCCTGAAGGGCGTCAAGCTCTACACGGCGGAGTGGAACAACGGCTCGCGCGGTTACAAGCTCAGTGATCCAGAGGCGTACAACTTCCTGGCGAAGGCGCAGGAAGTCGGGATCAAGAACATCCACGTCCACAAGGGGCCCACGATCTGGCCCCTGGACAAGGATGCCTTCGACGTCTCCGACGTCGACCATGCCGCGACGGACTTCCCGGAGCTGAACTTCATCGTCGAGCACGTGGGCCTGCCTCGGATCGAGGACTTCTGCTTCATGGCGACGCAGGAGCCCAACGTCTACGCGGGCCTCTCGGTGGTGATCGGCGGCCTGATGCACGCCAGGCCGAAGTTCTTCGCCAAGGTGATGGGGGAGCTGCTGTTCTGGGTCGGCGAGGACAAGATGACCTTCGGCAGCGACTACAACATCTGGGAGCCGAAGTGGCAGGTCGAGGGCTTCGTCGACTGGGACTACCCCAGCGACGAGTTCTCCGACTACCCCCGGGTCAACGCTGACACCAAGAGGAAGATCCTGGGTCTGAACGCAGCAAAGCTGTACGGCATCGACGTGCCGGCGGAGTTCCAGCTCGCGGGGGACGGCACACCGGCCGCCCAGGACGACGCCGCGCTCGTGGAGCACGGAGCCGACGTGTGACAGATCAGGCACAGGTGCTAGCCGCGTTGGACGCGGTGCGCGACCCCGAGCTGGACGAGCCGGTCACCGCGCTCGGTTTCGTCTCGTCGTGCACCGTGTCCGACGACGGTGACGTGCAGGTACGCCTCCGGCTACCGACGTTCTTCTGCGCGCCGAACTTCGCCTTCCTGATGGTGGCGGATGCCTACGACGCGGTGGCGGCGGTCGAGGGGGTCCGCCGGACGGAGGTGGTGCTCGACGACCACTTCGCCTCCAACGAGATCAACAGCGGCATCGCCGCGCGGGCCGGGTTCGCCGAGTCCTTCGCGGGCCTTGCAAACGGGGAGCTGGACGAGCTCCGGACAGACTTCGTGCGCAAGGCCGTGCTGGCCGGGACGGACCGGGTGTGCCGTCCGCTTCTGGCCGAGGGACGGACCATGGACGACCTCGCGGTGCTCACCCTGGGCGACGTGCCGCAGTCGTCCGAGCTGGACCGGCTGCGCGCCCGCCGTGCGGAGCTGGGTCTGCCGGCGAGCGACGCTTCGGCACTTCTGGTGGATGCGACGACGGGGGATGCGGTCGGCGTCGAGGCGCTGCCGCTGCACCTGCGACGGGCCCGGCTGACCCGGGTCAACACGGAGGCGAACGGCAGCGTGTGCCGCGGCATGCTGTCCCATCGCTACGGAACCCGCGGTGAGGGCCAGTTGGAGGAGATCCCATGAAGGCAGTGCGCTTGCACGCGTACCACGAGCAGCCGACCATCGACGAGGTCCCAGAGCCCACCGTGAAGGGCCCGCTCGACGTGGTCGTGAAGGTCGGCGGCGCCGGGGTGTGCCGGACCGACCTGCACATCATCCTGGGTCAGTGGGACGAGGCGATGAACCCCTCGCTGCCCTACACGATCGGCCACGAGAACGCGGGCTGGGTGCACGAGGTCGGCTCCGCGGTGACCAACGTCGCGGTCGGCGACACCGTGATCCTGCACCCGACGCCGACCTGCGGGCTGTGCCGCGCCTGCCGCGCCGGCCAGGACATGCACTGCACCGAGAGCATCTTCCCGGGGCTGGACGGCACCGACGGCGGCATGGCTGAGTACCTGCTCACCTCGGCTCGTGCCTGCGTGAAACTGGACTCGTCCACCGAGCCGAAGGACGTGGCCGCGCTCGCGGACGCCGGCATCACGGCCTACCACGCGGTGCGCAAGGCGCTCCCCCTCCTCTACCCGGGCACCACCGCGGTCGTGATCGGTGCTGGCGGTCTCGGCCACATCGGCGTCCAGTGCCTTGCCGCGCTCTCCGCGACGAACATCATCGTGGTGGACCGCAACCCGGCCGCCCTCGAGCTCGCCAGCAAGCTCGGCGCGACGCAGACGGTGGTGGCCGACGGCAAGCACGTCGACGCGGTCAAGGACCTCACGAACTCCGAGGGTGCAGATGTCGTGCTCGACTTCGTCGCCGAGGAAGGCGCAGAGAACGAGGGGTTCGCCATGACGCGAGCCGGCGGCTCGTACTTCGTGATCGGGTACGGCGGCACGTTGGTGGTCCCGACCCTCGACGTGATCTCCACCGAACGCAACATCGTCGGGAACATCGTCGGCACCTACAACGAGCTCGCCGAGCTGATGGTTCTGGCTCAGGCAGGCAAGGTCACCCTGCACACGAAGACCTACCCGTTGACGGACGCCCAGCAGGCGCTGCAGGATCTCGACGCTGGGCAGGTGCGGGGGAGAGCGATCCTCGTTCCGTAGCCGCAAGACCCACCCACGAGCGAAAGAGGACCGATGGCCAAGGATTTGAGATTCGGTGAAGAGGCGAGGCGTCTGTTGCTGTCCGGTGTCGACCAGCTTGCCGAGGCGGTGAAGTCGACCCTGGGACCCAAGGGCCGCAATGTCATCCTCGAGAAGATCACAGGCTCGCCCGTGGTGACCAACGACGGTGTCACCATCGCTCGCGAGATCCACCTGAGCGACCAGTTCGAGAACATGGGCGCCCAGCTGGTCAAGGAAGCAGCGATCAAGACCAACGACATCGTCGGCGACGGCACCACGACGGCCACCGTGATCGCCCAGGCGATCATTCGCGAGGGGATGCACGCCATCGGCCAGGGGGGCAACCCCGTCCTGGTCAAACGCGGTGTCGACCTCGCGGTGGCGACGCTGGTCGATCACCTGCGCAAGGTCGCTCACCCGGTCGTCACCGAGGCGGACTACGCCCGTGTCGCCACGATCTCGGCCAACAACGACGAGACCGTCGGACGCGTGCTCGCACAGGCTCTGCACACCGTCGGTGATGCCGGGATCGTGACCGTCGAGGAGTCGGCAGTCCATGGGATGAGCGTCGACTTCGTCGAAGGCTTCGAGTACGACAACGGCTACCTGTCGCCGTACCTCGTGACCCATCCGGCCAGTCTCGAGGCAATACTCGACGACCCCTACATCCTGCTGTGCAGCGAGAAGATCACCAAGGTCCAGGAGCTCATGCCCCTGCTCGACAAGGTCATGCGGGCACCTCGACCGCTGGTGGTCATTGCCGAGACCGTCGAAGGGTCGGCACTGAGCATGCTGGTGCACAACCACGTCAACGGCGTGTTCAGATGCGTAGCGACCAAGGCGCCGGGGTTCGGCGACCGGCGGCTCCGCAAGCTCGAGGACATCGCGACGATCACCGGCGGACAGGTCTACAGCAAGCACTCCGGCTTCAGCCTCGAGACCATGACCACCGAGCAGCTCGGCCGTGCCCGGCAGGTGCGTGTCACCGCGGACAGGACCGCGATCATCGGCGGGGCCGGGTCCGCGGACCAGGTCGAGTTCCGGGTCGCCCAGCTGCGTGCCGAGCTCGAGCGAGCCACGTTCGGGATCGACGAGGAGGTGCTCAGCGAGCGGATCGGGTCGCTGTCCGGCAAGGTGGCCGTGATCAGGGTGGGCGCGCCGACCAACGCGGAGCTGGCCGAGCTGCAGCACCGGGTCGAGGATGCCTTGTCGGCCACCCGCGCGGCCATGGCCGAGGGCATCGTGGCGGGAGGCGGAGTGGCGCTGGTGCATGCCGCACCGGCGCTCGACGACCTGTCGGTCAACGACGACTACGCGATCGGCGTCGACATCGTGCGGCGCGCACTCACCGAACCGACATACCTCATCGCCGCCAACGCGGGCTATCCCGGCCACGAGGTCGTGGCCGAAGTGGCGAAGCTGGGTGTCGACGACGGCTTCGACGCCCTCGAGGGTCGCTACGGAAACATGATCGACATGGGCATCATCGACCCCCTCCGGGTGTGTCGTTCGGCCCTGCAGAACGGCGCCTCGGTGGCCGGCCTGTTGCTCACCACGAACACCCTGATCGCAGAGGAACAGACCCCGTGGGGTGGCAGCCGGTCGCTGATGACCGAGTTCGGACAGCTGGACGAGGGCCTGCACCAACCATCACCCGACTCCAGCACTCCACAGTCACTGGGACTCGGACCATCGGTCGGCTGAAGACGCCGATGCCGACGAGCGAGACACCTCCCGATCCGCCAGCAGTCGTACGGCGGCTGGACACGGAGACTTCCGGCTCCCTCGTTGGTCTCGTCGCGATCTTCGAGGACCTGCAGATGGTGCTGCGATGCTGTGAACGCTTGGTCGGGGGACTCGCAGCCGAAGAGCCGGACAGCGTCCTGATCGAAGCGGTCTGGACGGAGGCACTCCTGTCCTACGCGCGGTGCTTCTCGGTCAGTGAGACGAGGGCAGCGCTGACCGAGGCGGACCTGACCGAAGCCCAACCGAAGGGGGACGTGCTTGCCTGGCACAAGATCCTGCTGGAACTGCGCGACCACTATGCAGACCCGGGGGTCAACCCTCGGGAGCGGTTCACGGTCGGGGTGACCCAGGACGCGAGCGGGACCCCCACCGGGGTCGCGATCACCTCCGTCCGGCAGCCTTTGGTCGACGACCTGACGGTGCGCCAGACTGGGGCAATCGCCTACGCGCTCAGCGGTCTCGTCGATGCCCGGGTCACGTCCCGGCAGGAGCAGATCTCCAACGAGCTGAGGGGCATGTCGGGGGCCGATCTGGAGCACCTGGACCGGCTCGACGTGAGCCCCGTCGGCCTGCGTCCGTAGGCCGCGACCCCGAGCCAGGAGTACGGCCATGTTCCAGCGCAAGCCACGCTTCGTCGCGGTCGCGTTCGTTCGCGGGCCCCTGCCCCTTCTCGGCCCGGCGTTCGTGGCCGCCATCGCCTACATCGACCCGGGCAACTTCGCCACCAACATCACGGCGGGCTCCCGGTACGGCTATCTCCTGGTCTGGGTCGTGGTGGTCAGCAACCTGATGGCCATGCTGATCCAGTACCTCTCGGCCAAGGCGGGCATCGCCACCGGCCGAAACCTGCCTGAGCTGTGCCGTGACCACTTTCGCCCGCGCGTCACGCGGGGACTATGGGTGCAGGCCGAGGTCGTCGCGATCGCGACCGACCTCGCCGAGGTGCTCGGTGGCGCAATTGCCCTGCAGCTTCTGTTCGGCCTCCCCTTGCTAACTGGCGGTCTGATCACGGCGGCGGTTGCCTTCGGGCTTCTGGGCGTGCAGAGTCGCGGCGCCCGTCCGTTCGAGGTGGCCATCGTCGGCATGCTGCTCGTCGTGCTTCTCGGGTTCCTGTACAGCCTTGTCGCCGGGGGGGTCGACTCGGGTGAGGTGGTCGCGGGTCTCGTCCCGCGATTCGAGGGCACGGACACGGTCCTGCTCGCCACCGGGATGCTGGGCGCCACGGTCATGCCCCACGTCATCTACCTTCACGGAGCTCTCACGCAGGGCCGTTATCTGCGCAGCACGGAGCGTGAGCGGCTGGGGCTCCTCCGCAGCCAGCGCATCGACGTCGTGGTCGCGATGAGCGTCGCAGGGGTGATCAACTTGTCGATGCTCCTGGTTGCCGCCAAGGTGCTGTCGACGCAGCCGATGCCGGTTGACACGATCGAGGAGGCGCATGCCGGCCTGGCAACTGTCCTCGGGCCGACCGCCGCTCTTCTGTTCGCTCTGGCGCTGCTCGCATCGGGGTCCGCAGCGTCGGGAGTCGGCACCTACTCCGGCCAAGTCGTGATGCAGGGCTTCCTCCGGCGGCGGATCCCGCTGGTCGTGCGCAGGCTCGTGACGTTGACGCCGGCGGTCGTGGTCATCGCAGCCGGGGTGGACCCGACGCGCGCACTCGTGGTCTCTCAGGTGGTCCTGTCGTTCGGGATCCCGTTCGCCCTCATCCCGCTCGTGCTGCTGACCCGCAGACGCGACGTCATGGGTGCACTGGTCAACAGCCGAACGACGACCATCGCGGCAGCCGTCGTCGCGGCGGTCATCTGCGTCCTCAACGTGACGTTGATCGGTCTCACTCTCGCGGGCTAGACGTCAGGGAGTGGCTGGTGCCCGTGGTCAAGCCGGCGGGTGCGCGGAGCGCTGCTGGCCGAACCTGTGGTCGAGCACGCCGTGTCGCAGACCGCGATCGCTGACCGTCAACGAGTCCTTCCCGAGCTTGTCGAGTACCGTCCGCACGATGCACGCGCCCGTGAGGATGATGTCGGCCCGCTGGGGCTGAAGGCCGACGATCTCCCGGCGCTCGTCGAGACTGCGCGTGCGGTACAGCTCGATCTGCCGATCGATCTCGGACCGGTCGAGCACGGTTCCCTGCACGACGTCCGCGTCGTACTCGGCGAGACCGTGCTTGACCGCCGTGAGGTTCGTGACCGCCCCGCCCATCCCGACGAGCACCTCGGGCGTGGGGCGATCGTCGAGACGACCGAGGTCGTCATCGAGCGCGGCGAGTGCCTGGGCCAGCACCTCCTCGGAGACGACGCCGTCGAGGTGGTAGCGCTCGGTGTAGCGGACGGCGCCCACATCGACGCTGAAGCGTTCCTCGACCTCCTCCCCGGACCCGAACGTGAACTGCGAGCTGCCCCCGCCCGTGTCGAACACGACTCGAGACCCGGGCACCTGACCGATCCCCGCCATCGCGGCGAGATACGCGAGACGGGCCTCCTGCTCCCCGGAGATGACCTCGAGGAGCACACCGGACCGTGACTGCACGGCCTCGACCAGGTCGGCACTGTTGGGGGCGATCCGCAGCCCCGCAGTACCGACCGCCGCAATCGCCGCAACCTTGTGCTGCCTGGCCTCCTCGGCCATCTCTGCGATGGCCGCGACCGTCCGCTCCATCGGTTCTGGATTGAGCTGCCCGGTCTCCTGGAGCCCGTCGCCGAGTCGAGTCGACTGGGCCCGGTCCAGGACAGTGCGCCAGCTGCCGTCAGCCCCGCGCTCGCCGATGTGGAACTTCACCGAGTTCGTGCCTACGTCCACGACGGCGAACCGCTCCACGCCGAACCCGACCATCGCCTTGAGACCCCGCACGAGGCTCACGTTCGGTCGGGACGCCAGGCCGACATCTCGAACCGTCTGGATCACGCGCTTCGCATCCTCGGACTCGATCGCGACCGTATGCGTCGAGCCGCGACCGGCGCTGATCTCGGAGACCTCCGCCATGCAGCCGCCGACCGTGTACCGCTCCCGCCTCTTGTGCACCTCGACCGCAAGCAGGTCGGGGTGTGGACCCACGACGTCGTCCAGAAACTCAGGCAAGGTGTACGCCGCTCGGGCGAGGCGCGACGATTGCGCATCCACGCGCAGGGCGCGGAGCACCGAGCCGACGTCGGTCGCGGACACGGGGAAACCTGTCTTCATCACGGGAACCCACTGTTCGAGCCCGTCGTCGTTGACCTCCAAGAGGTGTTTGACATCCATCAGCTCGTCGCGAACCTTGACGCCATCGGTTCCCCGGACCGAGAGCACGTAGACCTCGTCGCTCTCCACCACCTGCTCGGATGACTCCCGGCCGAATATCGACTCGACGGCGCGCAGCTCATCGCCGAAGCCCCGCCATTCCCAGCGGGGGACGAGTGCGGACATCGTGTCACCTTCATCGCCGTGGTAGGTCGCTCGGCGATCCTATGCCTCCCGCTGAGCGGATGTCGTGTCGTCCGGACCCCCGAATGAGACGCGTGGGCCACGTCGAGCGGTTCACCCGGCGCGGGTGATGACCCGGTTCCGTCGATGGAGAGATGTTTGCGAAGGGCCATTTCAGCCTTCGAGATCATCGCGGTCTGGCACCCCCACGACCGACGGGAAGGGTTGTGTTGGAAACGGACCTGAGGCCGGACGCGCCGATCGCGGGGATCGAGGCGAGCGAGGTCGCCCAGAAGTTCGGGGTCGACGTCGCGGTCGGGCTGAGCCAGGCGGAAGCGGCATCCCGGTTGCAGACGCACGGCGCCAACCGTCTGACCGCGAGCAAGACTGAGTCCGGCTTCCAGGCGTTCGTCCGCCAGTACCGGGACTTCATGCAGATCGTGCTCCTGGCGGCCGCCGTGATCAACCTGGTGGTGACGGGAGATGTTGGCACGTCCCTGGTGCTGGCCGGCTTGACCCTCTTCAACGCGGTGATCGGGCTCCGTCAGGAGGCGAAGGCGGAGGAGAGCGTCAAGGCGCTCGCGCAGATGATGAAGACCATCGCCCGGGTACGGCGTGACGGCCAGGCCGTCGAGATCGACGCCGAGAACCTCGTGCCGGGCGACGTCGTGCTGGTCGAGGCCGGCAACCGGATACCGGCCGACGGCCGGATCTCCGTCGCCGCCACCCTCGAGATCGAGGAGGCCGCACTCACCGGTGAGAGCCTGCCGGTCGGCAAGTCGATCGAGCCGGTGCCCGGCGACGAGGTACCGCTCGGCGACCGAACCTGCATGGCCTTCATGAACACCGCCGTCACCCGAGGTCGCGGAGAGCTGATCGTCACCTCCACGGGGATGGACACCGAGATCGGGCACATCGCGGACCTGCTCGCCAACACCGAGACCGACAAGACACCGTTGCAGAAGCAGCTCGACGGGCTCTCCAAGATCATCGCCACCATCGCCGGCATCGCGCTGGTCCTGGTCATCATCCTCGGGCTCCTCCGCGGCGAGTCGTTCGACACGCTCTTCATCACCGGTGTCGCCCTGGCGGTCGCGGCCATCCCGACCGGCCTGCCCGCGGTCGTGACCGCGCTCCTCTCGATGGGGACCCGCGAGATCGCCCGCCGCAACGCCATCGTCAAGCGCCTGCCTGCGGTCGAGACGCTGGGCTCCACGTCGGCAATCTGCTCGGACAAGACCGGCACCCTGACCCTGAACAAGATGACCGCCCGAGAGATGGCGATCCCGGGCCTGAACCGGTTCGCGGTCTCGGGCGAGGGGTACGGCACGGTCGGGGAGATCAAGCACGTGGGCGGGTCGCACATCGACCTCGACCCCTACCTCCTGCCGATGGTCCTGTGCGCGGACGCCGTCCTCGACGGCGAGGCCCTGATCGGCGACCCGACCGAGGGCGCCTTGATCGTGCTCGGGGCCAAGGGCGGCCTCGACGTGGACGCGACGCGCCAGGATTTCCCGCGTGTCGCCGAGGTGCCGTTCGACTCCGAGTACAAGTTCATGGCGACGTTCCACGAGATGACCGGAATCAGCGGAGAGCCGGTCGTGCGGTGCTACGTGAAGGGTGCCCCCGACGTCCTCATCGATCGAGGCGGCAGCTATCGGTCGCCGGACGGCGTACTCGTGCCGGTGACCGACCAGAACCGGCATCTCGCCCTGGAGGCGAACGACCGGATGGCCAACTCCGGCCAACGGGTGATGGTGGTCGCCCAGCGAGACTTCGACCCGCTCACGTTCCGGCCCGAAGGTGACCTGCTCCCGCTGGTCACCGACCTCACGCTCCTGGCCATGGTCGGAATCGTCGACCCGCCGCGCCCGGAGGCCAAGGCTGCGATCGCCGAGTGCCACTCCGCCGGCATCCAGGTCCGGATGATCACCGGCGACCACGCCACGACCGCAGCCGCCATCGCCGGGGAGCTCGGCATCGTGGGGCGTGCGATCACGGGGACCCAGTTCGCCGCGATGTCCGATGACGAGCTCTTGGCCGACCTCTCCAACATCGGCGTCGTGGCGCGAGTCTCGCCCGAGGACAAGATCCGGCTGGTACAGCTCCTCAAACGCGCGGGCAACGTGGTCTCGATGACCGGCGACGGTGTCAACGACGCCCCAGCGCTCAAGGCCGCCGACATCGGCGTCGCGATGGGCATCACGGGCACCGAGGTCTCGAAGGAGGCCGCGGTCATGATCCTCACCGACGACAACTTCGCCACCATCGTGAACGCTGTCTCCTACGGCCGCACGCTCTACGACAACCTGGTGAAGTACCTCCGGTTCCAGATGTCGACGCTGGTGGCCTACATCGCGATCTTCCTGGGGGCCGGCATCTTCGGGATCGCCGGCGGTGTTCCGCTGAACCCGCTGCAGATCCTCTGGCTGAACATGGTCGTGGACATCCCGATCGCCATCGCCCTGGGGTTCGACCAGCCCACCAAAGGCCTGATGTCCCGTCCGCCTCGCCCGGTCGGGGCACCCGTCCTTTCCCGCGCGAACTGGATCCGGATCTGTATCCAAGGGGCCGTCATGACCGTCGGGTCGCTGGTGGCCTACCAGATCGGCAACCAGGAGGACGACGCAGTCGTCGCAGCCACCATGCTGCTCACCACGCTGTCCCTGTACCACGTGGTTGCAGGGCTGCTGTCCCGTGACCAGACCAACACGATCTTCGACCGGGACGCCATCCCAGCGGTCGCCCAGCTCAGCAGGTACGCCGTCTCTCTCCTGGCGATCATCGCCGTGACCACCATTGGCATCCTCGAGCGCATCGTCGGCACCGGCAGCCTGAGTGGACAGCAATGGGGGATCTGCGTCGCCATCGCAGCCAGCCTGCTCGTCGTCGAAGAGCTCATCAAGCTCGTCCTGCGCAAGCGGTCCCACGCCACCACAACCAGCACGCTGACAACCGTCCCAGCCTGACCACGACCCGAGGAGCGTCATGTCGTTCAACCTTCGCAACCGCAGCTTCCTCAAGGAGCTCGACTTCACCCCCGATGAGCTCCGCTTCCTGCTGAAGCTCTCGGCCGAGCTCAAGGCCGCCAAGTACGGCGGCTACGAGAAGCCGCGCCTCGAAGGGAAGAACATCGCTCTCATCTTCGAGAAGACGTCGACGCGCACGCGCACCTCCTTCGAGGTGGCGGCCAAGGACCAGGGGGCCCACGTCACCTACCTCGAGCCGAGCGGCTCGCAGATCGGGCACAAGGAGTCGATGAAGGACACCGCCCGTGTGCTCGGCCGCACCTTCGACGGGATCGAGTACCGCGGGTCCGCCCAGGAGAACGTCGAGACGCTCGCGAGGTACTCCGGCGTTCCGGTGTGGAACGGCCTCACCAACGAGTTCCACCCGACCCAGATCCTCGCGGACATGCTCACCATGACCGAGCACAGCGACAAGCACCTGACCGAGATCGCCTACTGCTACCTCGGGGACGCCCGCAACAACATGGGCAACTCCCTGATGGTCGGTGGGTGCAAGCTCGGCATGGATGTCCGCCTTTGCGCGCCGGAGCACCTGTGGCCGGCCGAGGAGCTGGTGAAGAGCTGTAGGGAGATCGCCGAAGAGACCGGCGCGCGCCTGACGCTCACCGCCGATGTCGACGAGGGCGTCAAGGACGTCGACTATCTCTACGCCGATGTGTGGGTCTCGATGGGCGAGGACAAGAGCGTCTGGAAGGAGCGGATCGACCTGCTCACGCCGTACCAGATCAACAGCGACGTGGTCACGCGCACCGGGAACCCGCATGTGAAGTTCATGCACTGCCTGCCGGCGTTCCACAACCGCGACACCAAGGTCGGCGAGGAGATCTTCGAGACCTACGGCCTCGACGGCCTGGAGGTCACCGACGACGTGTTCGAGTCCCCGGCCTCAATAGTGTTCGACCAGGCCGAGAACCGCATGCACACGATCAAGGCCGTCATGGTCGCCACCCTCGGATCCTGAGGAGACCGTCGTGCGCGTGGTCGTGGCACTGGGCGGCAATGCCCTGCTGAAGCGAGGGGAGTCGATGACGGCTGAGGCGCAGCGGCAGAACGTGAGGCTCGCAGCGCCGGCCCTGGCTGCCGTCGCCTCGCAGCACACGCTCGTCCTCTCGCACGGCAACGGTCCGCAGGTCGGGCTGTTGGCACTCCAGGCGGCGGCGTACACCGAGGTGGAGGCCTACCCGCTCGACGTCCTCGGAGCGGAGACGATGGGAATGATCGGCTACGTCATCGAGCAGGAGCTGGGCAACGTCTTGCCCAAGGACACCCCCCTTGCCTCCCTCCTGACGATGATCGAGGTAGACCCCGCTGATCCCGCGTTCAACGACCCGAGCAAGTTCGTCGGCCCCGTCTACACGAAGGACCAGGCGGATGCGCTGGCTGCCGCCAAGGCGTGGGACTTCAAGCCGGACGGCGCTTCGTGGCGGCGCGTCGTCCCGTCTCCGAGGCCGAAGCGCATCTTCGAGACCCGGCCCATCCGCTGGCTGCTCGACCAGGGCGTGGTCGTGATCTGCGCCGGTGGCGGAGGCGTGCCCACGATGTTCAGCGCCGACGGCCAGGGCAGCCTGATCGGAGTAGAGGCCGTGATCGACAAGGACCTTGCCAGCGAGCTGCTGGCCCGTGAGGTAGACGCGGAGCTCCTGGTGCTGGCCACGGACGTCGATGGGGTGTACGCCGGCTGGGGCACCGCCGAGCAGCGCAAGCTGGAGCGGGTCACACCATCGCAGCTGCGCGCTGAGCAGTTCCCTGCTGGATCGATGGGCCCGAAGGTCGACGCCGTTGCCCGGTTCGTCGAGGCGACGGGCAAACGTGCCGCGGTCGGAAGTCTGGCCGAGATCGAGGAGATCGTCGCCGGCACCGCCGGAACCCAAGTAGTCGTCTGACAGTCCGCACCGAGAGGAGAAGGCAATGGCAACGTTCGGGGTTCACTCAGAGGTGGGACGACTACGGCAGGTGATGGTCCACCGCCCGGAGCTCAGCCTCCAGCGGTTGACCCCCTCCAACCACGACGACCTCCTCTTCGACGACGTCCTGTGGGTCGAGCGCGCCCAGTACGAGCATGACCAGTTCGTGGCCCGGATGCGGGAGCGAGGGGTGGAGGTCTTCCTGCTCAAGAACCTGTTGACCGAGGCACTCGACGCCAGCGACGAGGCGCGGCAGCGGCTGATCGACCTCGTGGCGACGGAGTACACCGTGGGCCTGTCGCTGGTTGACGAGGTCCGCGCGGCACTCACGAGCCTGAAGCCCGACCAGCTGGCTACCCACGTGATCGGCGGACTCACGGTCGCCGAGTCCGGCCTCGACCTGGACACGTACCGGGCCCGATCGCTGCCGGCCGCGGCCCTGGACGACGAGAGCATGTTCGTGCTGCCGCCCCTGCCCAACACGCTGTTCACCCGCGACTCCTCCTGCTGGATCTTCGGTGGGGTCTCGATAAACCCGATGTTCTGGCCGGCGCGCAGGCTCGAGGCGTTCAACGTCGCGACGATCTACCGCTACCACCCGATGTTCGCCGACGCTGACTTCGAGTACTGGTACCCGCCGTTGGGTGACGACGGTCGCTTCGTCGCCCACGACTTCGGCCGGTCGTCGCTCGAGGGAGGCGACGTACAGCCGATCGGCAACGGCACCGTCCTGATCGGGATGAGCGAACGCTCCCAGGCCCGCATGATCGAGCAGATCGCCGCCGCGCTCTTCGCCAAGGGGGCCGCCGAGCGGGTCATCGCCGCAGTGATGACGAAGGACCGGGCGCACATGCACCTGGACACGGTGTTCACGATGCTCGACCGAGACAAGGCGACCGCGTATCCACGGGTGGTCGACCAGATACGCGCGATCAGCCTTCGGCCGGGCAGCAACGGGCAGCGGTTCCACGTCACCGAGGAGGAGTCGTTCCTGGGCGCGGTCGCCGATGCCATGGATGTGCCGAAGCTCCAGGTGGTGGAGACCGGGGGGGACGAGTACCAGCAGGAGCGCGAGCAGTGGGACGACGGCAACAACGTCGTCGCGCTCGAGCCAGGGGTGGTTGTCGCCTACGAACGGAACACGTACACGATCGCGAAGATGCGCGAGGCCGGTGTCGAAGTCGTCACCATCGAGGGCTTCGAGCTCGGCAAGGGTCGTGGTGGCGGGCACTGCATGACATGCCCGATCACACGGGACCCGGTGTGAGGAGACCGCGATGTCATCTGAACTTCCTCGCCTGTTCATGATTCTCGTGCTGCTCGCCCTGGTCGTGGGGCTGCTGATCTGGGCTCGAGGGCCAGAGCATCACCACGGCCAGTACGTCGGAGCGATGCGGGCCCCAACCACCCTCGCTGTGGGGCTCGAGGGCTAGGGCGCGTCGATGTCGAGCCCGCCAACCGCGTCGCCCCCCAGTGACATCGGGGGGGCGCGTGCCGACCGGGGTCCTCGACCTCCGACCATGCTCGACGCCCTTCTGCCGATCGTGGTACTGATCGCGCTCCTCGCACTGACCATCGCCCTGTTCGGGATCGACGCCACCAATGGCCCGCTCCAGGTGGCGCTGCTCCTGAGCGCCGCGTTCGCCAGCTTGATCGCGTTCAAGAACGGGTACTCGGTCGCAGGTGTCGCGGAGGCGGCAGTCGGCGGCGTCACGTCCGCGATCGGTGCGATCTTCATCCTCCTCGCGGTCGGCGCGCTCATCGGCACCTGGAACATGGCGGGCACCATTCCGACCATCGTCGACTACGGGATCAGGCTGGTCAGCCCGACCTGGTTCTACCTCACCGCCGCTGTGGTCTGCGCCCTGGTCGGCATGGTCACCGGAAGCTCCTGGACGACAGCCGGCACCCTGGGTGTGGCATTCGTCGGGATGGCGAACGTGATGGGCCTCGACCCGGCCATCGCCGCGGGCGCGGTGATCTGCGGCGCCTACTTCGGCGACAAGATGACCCCACTCTCGGAGACCACGATCCTGGTGCCCAAGCTCGTCGGCGGTGGGCTGACGGTGGGCGAGCACGTGCGCAACATGTTCTGGACCGCGGGTCCGGCGCTCGGCATCAGCCTCGTCATCTTCGTCGTGATCGGGTTGAACGCCGATCCGACAGCGGAGATCAGCACCGACAAGGCCCGTGCCGCGCTGGCCGTGGCCTTCAACATCGGGTTCCTGTCCCTTCTCCCGCTGCTGCTGCTGGTGGTCTTCTCTGTCCTCAAGTTCCCACCATTCCTGTCCATCCTGGGATCGGCGCTGTTCGCCGGCATCCTGGCCCCGTTCACGCAGTGGGAAGCGGTCAAGGCGTTCGTGGACGACCCGTCACTGGGTCCCGTCGCCACCTCGATCAAGGCGATCTACAGCGCGATGGCCACCGGGTTCGTCAGCAGCTCCGGTGTCGAGCCGATCGACGCGTTGTTCACCCGGGGCGGGATGGCGAGCCTGTTGACCACCGTCTGGCTCGTGCTGGGTGCGCTCTCGTTCGCTGCGGTGATGGAGCACGCCGGATTCCTCCAGCGACTCCTGCTGCCGATCGTGTCCCGCGCCCGCAGTCGCGGATCGCTGATCCTGGCTGTCAACTCGAGCGGCGTCGGCCTGAACGTGATCGCCGGTGACCAGTACGTCGCCGACGTACTGCCCGCTCGCATGTTCCGGGGCGAGTTCTCCAAGCGCGGGCTGGCACCACAAGTGCTGTCCCGGGCGGTCGAGGACTCGGGGACCGTGACCTCGGTGCTGGTGCCCTGGAACACCTGCGGTGCCTATATCTCCGGGGTGCTCGGGGTCTCCACCGCCGCCTACTTCCCGTTCTGCTTCTTCAACCTGCTCAGTCCAATCCTGGACGTCCTCTACGGATTCATCGGTTTCAAGGTACCCAAAGCGACAGCACCGTGGAGCGACCTCGAACCGGGAACTGCCGCGTCGCCGAACCCCCCGCAACAACCCGAGGAGGAGCCCCGATGAGCCAGCAGACCACGAGCGCGGAGCCCGAGAGCCGGAGCCGCTTCACCCTGCCCTCGGCCTACACCATCCTGTTCGCGCTGATCGTCCTGATGGCCATCGCCACCTGGATCATCCCGGCGGGCGCCTACCAGCTCGACAAGGAAGGCGCGCCGGTCCCCGGCACCTACAAGGAGGTGCCCGGCACCCCGCAGCGGATCCTGATCGACTCGCTGACAGCGCCGATCAACGGCCTCTACGGGATCGAGAACTCCAAGGGCAACATCAGCTACTACAACGACGGCACCCTGTTCGGAGCCATCGACGTCGCGCTGTTCATCATCGTGATCGGCGGGTTTCTAGGCGTGACCATGGCCACGGGAGCGATCCAGGCGGGAATCGGTGCGCTCGTGAAACGGCTGCAGGGGCGGGAACGGTGGATGATCCCGATCCTGATGATCGTCTTCGCTCTCGGGGGGTCGACGTACGGGATGGCCGAGGAGAGTCTCGCGTTCTACAGCCTCGTCATAGCCGTCATGATCGCTGCCGGGTACGACGCCCTGACCGGCGCCGCGATCCTCCTGCTCGGCTGCGGGATCGGCACCCTGGGCTCCACCATCAACCCGTTCGCGACGGGAATCGCCTCCGGGTTCGCCGGCGTCTCGATCAGCGACGGCTTCCTCTCCCGGCTGATCATCCTCATCGTCGGACTCGGCCTGGGGATCTTCTTCGTGATGCGGTACGCCGCGAGGGTCAAACGGGATCCCACCACATCGGTGGTGCACAACATGTTCGAGGCCAACCAGGAGCACTTCGGCATGCAACGCGGGGAGGAGGCCGCGGGAGTCACCATGACCACCCGCGACAAGCTGATCCTGACCGTGTTCGGGCTCTCCTTCGTGATCATGATGTACGGCGTCATCCCGTGGGAGGACATGAACATCGGGCTGCCCACGCTGTGGTGGTGGTTCCCGGAGATGACG
>Ga0207701_10001054_pt1 | contig 29268 bp, 26 predicted proteins | sample KBSSwiSSwithPhiX_FD_184294 | JGI IMG/M metagenome (GOLD analysis project Ga0207701, IMG submission 184294) | Switchgrass rhizosphere bulk soil microbial communities from Kellogg Biological Station, Michigan, USA, with PhiX - S5 (SPAdes) (version 2) | ecosystem: Environmental > Terrestrial >... | reverse complement strand
CGAACAAGAATCCCGACATCTCGCGGGATTATGCCCTGCTTCGGGCGGGTTTGCAAGTGGGCATTCGAAATGACGAAGGAAGCACAAAGCTCGAATGATAAAAGAAAACCGAGCGTTCTGATCGTTTGTCATTTTATCGTTGGTCATTTGGATTTCGTCATTGCGTCCCGGATCGAGTAGAGCCGCGACTTCGCATATTCCCTTGGGCGTTCACCGCGTATCGGACGCACGAATGATCGCAGCTCGCGTCCATGTGATTTTGGTTCGTAGCCAAATTCCGGCATGAGATCGCGGCAGTGCCATTCCACCCACCCGATTTCGTCTTCGGATAGTTCTCGCCGCCAGCGCGTTGCGGGTTCCGGACTGATCTGCGAAAAATTGATGCGCGCCGCGGAGTTACCGCTCCAAAAGTGGCCCACCTTTGTCGGTGTCAGCACCGTTTCGGGATCAAAATTGATCTCGAGGTAAGCGCAGACCTTTTCCATTGTTCTGGCCGGTTCACAGACCAATTGCTCATACGGCACTACAAAGCCCGGAATTTCATTATCACGCACACGCAGTGCCAGTGCGGCAGCGACCAGCCAATGGGCAATCACATAATAGGTCGAGAATCTTCCCGTCTGCCTTGTTTTCTCCAGCGCGATTTGCGCCGCAAGAATAGCACGCGGGTCGCGCACTGTGACGAGTATTTTCGCGTGCGGAAAACGTCGCAGAATTTCTGAAATGTGATTGCGATTGGCAGGAGTCTTTTCCACCCACCGCCCGATGGAGTCGAGCGGACGCTCCAAGGCTGCCGCGTATGCTTTGACCATTAGCACGAGCAGATCTTCCTGTACCTTGGCAGGATCAAATGCCGCCCGCTCGAACGTCTCCAGAAATTTCTCGCGCGGGAAAGTCGCATAGTTCCGCTTGCCCCATTTGCATGGCCCGCCGAAGAGCACGTTCGACAGTGATTGTTTGGTCAGGTAATCAAACTGCGCGCGACGCCCGCGCGGGGCATATTTCGTAAGGACGGTAGGGAAATAAGCGGTTTCTTCCGGCAACACGAGTAACTGCGGATGATTATCGAGCAACGCCACCAAGAGCGTGGTGCCCGATTTCGCTTGGCCTGCAACAAAACAAGCCCGTTGATCGAAAGGCAACGTAGAAGTCACAACCAGAGGTTACAACATCTAGCTGCGAAATGGTAATGGCTGGTAGGGATCCAAAGTGTCCTTAAGACGTGGCCCGGGTATTCTTTTGGCAACGGAGGAACCAGTCGATGAATTTCGGCAGTCCCTCGCTCAACTGGATGGTTGGATTGTAACCGAGCAGTTCTCTTGCTTTGGAGATGTTCGCGCACGTCAGGGGCATGTCGCCCGGCTGCTCGGGCAACTGGTTAATCCTGGCTTTTTTCCCGAGCGCGTTTTCGATTGCAACGATCAGGTCTCTCAACTGAATTGTGTCGCTCTCACCCAGATTAAAGATATCGAAGCGCGGTCCTTCGTATTCGAGCGCGGCCATTGTTCCCTGAATTACATCATCAATATAAGTGTAATCGCGTCGCGTTGTGCCGTCGCCAAATTGCTCGATTGGCTGCCCTGCCTGAATGCGCCGGGTGAATTGATGAATTGCCAGATCGGGCCTTTGCCGCGGACCGTACACAGTGAAATAACGCAGTGCCACGACACGCAACTGGTAAAGGTGTGAGTAAGTCGAGCAAAGAAATTCACCGGCAATTTTTGTCGCGGCATATGGACTGAGCGTTTGGATCAGATGTTGATCTTCAGAAAACGGCACGATCTTCAAGGTGCCGTAAACCGACGAACTGGAGGCAAAGATAAATCTTTCAACACCAGTCACGCGCGAGGCTTCGAGCAGATGCAATGTCCCAGTGACGTTCGTATCGTAATAGAGTTGGGGATACTCAATCGATGGCCGAACGCCGGCGCGAGCGGCCAAATGCGCAATGACCTCAAATTTTTCGCGATGAAACAGATTCCGCACCGACGTGTCATCTCGGAGATCGAGATGGTGAACGGTGACATCTTTGGCGAAACCGGCGATATTTGCATGCTTGATTCGCGGATCGTAAAAATCGTTGAAGTCATCGAGGATTGCGACGATGTGCCCGGTCGCAAGCAGGCGTTCAACGAGGTGGGAGCCGATGAAACCCGCCCCCCCAGTGACCAGAATTCGCATGGTGCGAGCGTAGATTTGCAATTAGTGATTGCCAAATACCAATTGGCTCGATGACGACCAAAAGCAGCTTAGCGGCAGCCGGGGGCGTTGACCAGGCCGGTCTGTTGTAGCGTTGATTTTCCAAGCCGAGGTCAGCGCCCTCGGCTACAGCGGGCGGATACCATCCCGAGGCTAAAAATTACGCCAGTGCATCAGCAGATAAATCCAGTTTAACACCAGCGCCGCGATGACCGTGCCGCGCGCAAATGTTTTCGCCGTTTGATTATAAAAACAGATCCGCAAACGCGGCCCGCGCGTTGCCAGCGTGGCAAAGGCATAGAGATCAAACGCTGTCACACTGCACAGCGCCAGAAACACAAGAGGGTTCCATTTCAATGCAGCGAGAAAGTGAGCGTGAAAGAATTGAATCCCGCATCGCGTCATGCCGCATGTGATGCATGGCAGACTCGTAATCTCATGGAAAATGCAGCGCGGCCATGGCAAGCCAATTGTCAACCAGGCTGCCGCGAGACCCAGCGATGCAAGTGAGACGCCTAGCCAGATTAACTCGTGATCGATTTCACCTGGGGAAAGGCGCCGGACGCGAAGCCGCATTTTGACCGAAAGTCAATGGTGTGACGCGGTCCAGGCGCCTAATCCACCAAGCATCAACGCAATGAGCATTATGCCGCCGCAGCAAACGATTAGCGGCAGGAAAACGGCAAGAACAGCGCGGCCAGTGTCGGTATCATGGGCGCGCGCCAATCCGATGCAGCTGCAGACAAGCCCCCAAACGCCAGAGATCAGTCCGCCACAAATCGGGACCATCTGCAAAGGACCGGCGGAGCCTTGAGAAAAAGCGAGAACGCGGAAAGTGGTTTCAAACGATTGATTGGCGCCGCCGACGATCATCAAACAGAGATGCACGATTGCGCTGCCGATGAACAGTCCGATTACGACGAACAACGGTATCAGAACGATGAATGCAGCGGAGCCAGCGCCCATGCCGGCCATCGCCCCGAACGTATCGTGACGATCGGCGAAGAAACCGAGCGACTGCAGTCCCATCGAGAATAGAAGCGAGACGATGCCGCCGAGACACCCACCGATGAGCGCGTAAATGAGCGGCTCACCCAAACCGCCTTCGCGTTTCATTACTGCGAATGCTTCGCCCGGTTTTGTAAGCACCATCACCAGTGTCTCGACGAATGCGTTGAAAAAGCCACGCTCTTGCCGGTGCTCCCACGGCAGGCCGCTGCGCTGGGCGGCCGCTTCCGAGGTCGCGGCCGCGCTGATCTGCGCCGGCGGTGCACCAGGTGCCGCTGCTCCCAACTCTGTGAACTGCGAGAGTGGCTGCCAGCTTGCCATTCCTTCGCGCCATCCAATGTCCGTGGGAACGAAACGGCCCGTGCGCAGACCTTCGCGAACTTCTTCTTCGGAAAATACGCCCAAACTTGTGGCGCCCCGATTAACATGAATCATCGCCATAATGATGGCGTTTTAGTTAGGCGCACAGGCAAGAGCAAGTTAAATGCGCGCTTCGCATCGGGATCCACTAACTCGCGATTCGGAATTAGAGATTCGAGATTCGTAGGGCCGAGATCGGACGAATCACGATTCACGATGTAACGAATTACGAATCAGACCGATTCGCCTTCTCCGGCGCATCCAGCGCTCGCCAGAAATACCAGGCGGCCACCGATCGGTACGGACGCCATTTTTCACCAAACTTCATGAGTTGTTTTGGAGTGGGGAGTTTTCGTCGACGGAAAGTTTTCGCAAACCCTTTGCGCACTCCGTAATCGTCCACGGGCCAGACATCGGGGCGGCCCAAATCGAAAAGAAGAAGCATCTCAACCGTCCACCGTCCAATTCCGCGCACCGTAGTCAGACGCGTAATGATCTCATCATCGGTCATGCGGAGAAGCGCGCGGCCCGACGGCACGGTGCCGTCGATGGTTTTCGCGGCCAGATCTTTTAACGCGGCAGTCTTTGCGCGTGACAGACCAGCGGCGCGAAGCGTTTCATCCGGCGTGGCCAGAAGTTGTTTGGGATCGAGCCATTTTCTTTTGGGATAAAGAGCGCGGACCCTACCGAAAATAGTGGCTGCGGCTTTGCCGGTCAGTTGCTGGTAAGCGATCGATTCTGCAAGCGCGTCGAATGGCCGAACTAAAATTGCCGGCGTGATGTTGTAGCGACGCGAGCGCGCGATCAACTCTGCCATTCGAGGATGACTCGCTTTCAGAAGCTGGTGCGCCTGCTGATGGTTCATGAAAAGGTAGGATTTCCGGCGTATTCAGCGGGAGTAGATAATCTCACCGCCAATCACTGTCATTTCGTTCTGCGTTTCAAGAATTTCCGCCTCAGGAATTTTCATGATATCTCGTGACAGAACAGTAAAATCAGCAAGCTTGCCGACTTCGATTGAGCCTTTGTCCTTTTCTTCGAATGCGGCGTAGGCGGGCCAGATCGTAAACATTTTTAGCGCGTCTGCACGCGAGACGGCTTGCTCGGGATGCCAGCCTTCGCCTGACTTGCCCTTGATGCTTTTGCGGGCGACGGCGGCGTAAAATTCGATCATTGGTTCGCCGCGCTCGACTGGCGCGTCGGAACCTCCTGCAATAATACAGCCGCTTTTCAGGAAACTTTGCCAGGCGTACGCGCCGACGAGACGATCCATCCCAAGTCGAGCCGGAGCGAAAAACAGATCGCTGATCGCATGTGATGGCTGCATGGAAGGGATCACGCCAAGTTTTGCGAACCTGGGAATATCGTCTGCATCGACAATCTGAGCGTGCTCGATTCGCCAGCGTGGTTCGCGAATTTTCCGCTCGTCAGCAGGCACCGCTTTAAACGCTTGTTCGTAAAGATCGAGAATTAGTCGGTTGGCCCGGTCGCCCAGCGCGTGTGTTTCCACCTGGATTCCGCGGCGCAGCGCTTCTTCGAACATTGGTCGAAGGTCTTCAGGTTTCTCCCGGAGAAGACCGGATGTTTCGGGCGCGTCGCTGTAGGGCTTCAACAAAGCCGCGCCACGAGAGCCAAGGGCGCCGTCGAACAGCACTTTGATCGTGCGCTGGGTGAAATGGTAATCGAACGCGTTGATGGCGGCTCCTTCGCTCAGGAAATTCTGGGCGTCCTGGCCGGGACCGTAGACGGCGTTGACGAATCGACTTTTGATTTTGCCAGCCCGGAATGCATTCTGGATCACATCAATGTCTTCCTTGTGGCTGCCAGCGTTCTGGATTTCGCACCAGCCGAGTTTGATCTCGCGGTCGATTCCGCGCAGCAGCGCCTCTTCCCGCTCCGCTTGAGTCGCTTTTGGAATGTTTTTTGCGACAAGGTCCTGCGCGTGATCGAGCAGCATTCCGTTTGGGTCACCGTTCTTTTTTAAAATTTGCCCCCCGAACGGATCCGGCGTGTTCCTGTCGATTCGGGCAATCTCAAGCGCCGCCGAATTAGCAATTGAGGCGTGGCCATCCGCGCGTGTAAGAAATACAGGATTGTTTGGCGTGATCTTGTCGAGGTCCTGGCGGGTTGGAAATTGCGGCGGTGTCCAAAACGTTTCGATCCAGCCGCGTCCAGCGATCCATTTGCCTGGGCTCGTTTTGTCGACGCGCTCTTTCACCCTTGCCAGAAAGTCTTCAAGCGAATTGATACCTTCCATATTGAATTGCATTTCGCGCTCGCCGATCCCGAAGATGTGGCAATGCGAATCAGTGAAGCCGGGCACGACCGTGCCACCGTGAAGATCGACAATCCTCACGGCATGAAACCTTTTCGCGTCGTCATTTGAGCCAACGAAAACGATTCGGTTGGCCTTTACCGCCACCGCTTCGGCCTTCCGTTGCTTCTCCGTGACGGTGTAAACGTTCCCGCTGGTCAGAAGAAGATCGACATCTTCAGCGCGTGCCATTCCAGCAGCGAAAAATCCTGCCAGAAAGAAAATCAGTCGTCGTTTTCCTGTCGAATTCACGGGCCGTCCTACTAAATGCTGCAGCAATCATACTGACAACCTCCCCTGCAGAATCAAATATCGTGCTTCCAGGCTTGACGTGTCGCCGAAGTTTTGTCGTCATCAGTTTTGTCAATTGTTCGGTTTTCTGTATCGGAAAAGCGGAACGCTTTTGTCGGCATGAAATGAATGATGAATTTTATTTTGCTACCGCCAAACAGATTTATAGAATCATGTTTTCCCCTCAGGCGAAAACCTTAACCCTTTTGGACCGTCTGAACGCAGCGCATTCCGATTTCAACATTGATTCGTTGTGGTGGCCGGTGATGGCCGGCGTAGCCGCATTTGCGTGATATCCCATGGCCAACTTCTTTCCACGCTGGACCAACTGGATACCGCTGAAACTGGTGATCTGCGGCATCATTGCGGTCTGCGGATTGAGCGCGGCGACCTGGTATTACGCGACGCCAAAGTACACAAAGGTTGGCTACGAACCGATCCAGCCGGTGCCGTTTCCCCACGACATTCACGTTTCACAACTGGGAATGGATTGCCGCTACTGTCACAGCTTTGTGGAAATGGCAGCCCAGTCCAATGTGCCGAACACCCAGACCTGCATGAATTGCCATACACAGGTGCAAAAAGATAACCCGAAACTGGAGCCGGTCCGGACGAGCTGGAAAACCGGTAACCCGGTGGAGTGGGTATGGATCTATCGCACCGTCGACTACGTTTATTACAATCACGCGGCCCACGTGAACCGCGGCATCAGTTGTTTCAGTTGTCACGGTTCTGTCAATCATATGTCGACGGTGTATCTGGCCAAGCCGCATAGCATGGCCTGGTGCCTGGAATGCCATCGGCATCCCGAAAATTTTCTGCGGCCCGACGATCAGGTTTTCAATCTCGATTGGAAACCGGACGATGTGAAACCGGCGGAATTTGTGGCGAAGTACGGACAGCCGCATGATTCTGGCGAGGATTTTTCCAGGAAAAAGAACCTTACCCAGGCAGAGATTGGCCAGACGTTGAAAGAGCACTGGAACATCAATCCGCCGACGAACTGTCAGGGGTGCCACCGATGAAACGGGTCTTCCAACATCCACCAGAGCCATCAACCGGCAAGCATTACTGGCGCAGCCTGGGTGAATACAGCGATTCGCCCGAATTCCGGCAGTGGCTCGAGCGCGAATTTCCACAGGGCGCAGCGGAGCTGAACGGCGACGAGTGGTCGCGGCGCGATTTCCTGAAATTAATGGGGGCATCCATGGCGCTGGCGGGGGTGGGCCTAACAAGTTGTCGCAGACCCGAGCTGCATCTCGTTCCGTTCACAAAGAACGTTGAGTGGACGATTCCTGGAAAATTTCTCTACTACGCAACGGCAATGCCGCGGCGCAACGGCGCCATTCCGCTTCTAGCCACAACAGTGGATGGGCGTCCAATTAAGCTGGATGGCAATCCGTTGCATACGGCTACTGGCGGGGCGACTGACACGTTCACTCAGGCGTCGATCCTGGACCTGTACGACCCGACCCGATCCAAACGGTTTGTCCGTGATGGGAAAACGGCCAGGCGCGAAGATTTCGAGGCTTACCTTAAGGACCTTCGCAATAAGCTTCTCGCCGATCACGGCGACAGCGTAGCGTTTCTCGTCGAAGAAACGAATTCGCCAACACGCGAGCGTTTGCGGGGAGAGTTAGAAAAAAATCTTCCCGGTATGCGCTGGTGTGTTTACGAGCCGCTATTGAGTCAGGGAACAATCGCAGCCACGCAGAATGCGTTCGGCGCTGGCGCGCGCGTGATTCCCAAATTCGATCGCGCCGACGTGGTTCTTGCGTTGGACAGCGATTTTCTTGATTGCGGTCAGGGTGATCTGGCGTCGGTCCGCGCATTTAGCTCGCGGCGACGTGTGAGCACGCCAAAAGACAGCATGAACCGGCTTTATGTTGTGGAAAGTCGGTTCTCGCTCACGGGCGCGATGGCTGACCATCGGCTCCGTTGTCCGGCTAGCCAGATCGCCGCGGTCGTGCACGCGCTGGCAACTAAAGTTCTAGCGGGAACAAGGGATTCGAGTCTTGGATCGGTGATGGCAAATTTCCAGGCTCCGCCATCGGGTGCATCCGGGGCTGCGACCTTCGATGAGACATGGGTCAGCGGTTTGGCAGATGATCTAATCGCAAAACCGGGAGCGAGTCTGGTGCTCGTTGGACCATCCCAACCGGTCGCAGTGCATCACCTTGCGTACGCGATCAATGCGGCACTGAAAAATGTCGGACAGACACTGGTTGTTCGGCAAATCCCGCGTAACCCGAGAACAATCGAGATTTCTCAACTCGCAGCTGACATTAACGACGGGCGAATCAAACACCTTTTCATCCTTGGAGGCGACCCGGTTTACAACGCGCCGCGCGGATTGGCTCAGGACAAACAAAAAAATCTCCCCCTGGATTGGTCTGAGCTCCAAAAACGGGTGCCCGAGATTGTCCGGCTCGGCTATCACGAAGATGCCACATCGGCATTGAGCCAATGGCACGTCCCGGCTGCACATTTCCTCGAATCATGGGGCGACGCACTCACTGCCGAGGGCGATTACTTGTCGATCCAGCCGATGATTTTGCCGATCTTCGGCGGTCTTTCAGAGATCGAGTTTCTCAACGCGTTGCTCGGTGGACCGAAAATCGAAGGACCAGAGCTGGTTCAGGAAACGTTCCGCTCTACAAATCCGCCTGGCGATTTTCAAACTATATGGTCGCGTTTCCTTCACGATGGTTTTGCAGCGCATGCTCAGCCGCGCGATCAGCCCTCGGCTTTCAGTGCGAATGCAGGCGCCCGGCAGAATCAAAGTTCGTGGACATTGCCGCCGGCACCAACGCCAGATTCACCAGAGATTGTGCTGACAGCCAGTTATTCGATGGACGACGGCCGCTATGCCAACAACGGCTGGCTCCAAGAATTACCTGATCCCATAACGAAGCTTACCTGGGACAACGCAGCCCTGATGAGTCCTGCCTATGCAAAAAAGCTCGGTGTGCTGACTGGCGATTTGATACAGGTCACAATTAACGAAAAGATCGCCGGCGGCCAGCCGCTCAAACGCGAACTGGTCATCGCGGCGCTCGTGTCCCCTGGTCACGCCGACGACTCCGTTTCGATCCCGCTCGGTTACGGCCGAAAAATGCCGGAGTTCGACGGGCTGCCATACGCGGGTGGCGCGCTGAAAGAAAGAAGAGGCATCGCGGAGCAGTCTGGTTTCAACGGCTACTTTCTACGAACGGCAGCAAATCCGTATTTTATCGCGGCTGGCGGGGAAGGGATTGAAAGCGTGCAGGTGACAAAGGTTGGTCGCACGTACCCGTTCTCAATTACACAGGAGCAGTTCAGCATCGAGGGCCGAGGTCTTGTGCGCGAAGCGACTTTGGAGGGCTACCGCGAAAATAGTGAGTTCGCGAAAAAAATTCCGGGCGAAGAAGAACTGCCCCATCCGCCGCCGAGCATCTACACGCATCCGCCGCTGACCGCACCGCAGCAGTGGGGAATGAGTATCGATTTGAACGTGTGCACCGGGTGCAGCGCTTGTGTGATAGCCTGCCAGGCGGAAAACAACGTTCCCGTGGTTGGCAAGCTCCAGGTGTCGCATGGCCGAATCATGCATTGGCTCCGGATTGATCGCTATTATGCCAGCCGCAAACCGTACAGCCAGGACCGCGGGGAGTGGCCGGAGAATCCCGAGATCGTGCATCAGCCGATGCCGTGCCAGCATTGCGAGAACGCGCCGTGCGAAACCGTTTGCCCAGTCAACGCGACCGTTCACAGCGAGGACGGTCTCAACGTCATGGCTTACAACCGCTGCATCGGCACACGATTTTGCTCAAACAACTGCCCCTACAAAGTGCGTCGATTCAATTTCTTCGATTACAACCAGCGACCAGTCGGTAAGAGAAAGGTCGTCGGCGCATTCAACATCTACGAAGAATATTTCGCGCCGCTGACCACCAAGGGTGCGCCGGATACGATCAAGATGCAGAAAAATCCTAACGTCACCGTTCGCATGCGCGGCGTGATGGAGAAATGCACTTTCTGTGTCCAACGGATCGAAGAAGCTAAGATCGCGGCGCTCGCTCGCGCTGGCGCTTCGCCGGACACGCGAATCCCGCGCGATTCTTTCACCTCGGCCTGCGCACAGGCGTGTCCCACCGAAGCGATTGTCTTCGGCGATATCAAGGATCCGGAAAGCCGTGTGTCAAAAATGAAACAGCAGGACCGGAATTACCGAATTCTCGATTATTTGAACGTCGTGCCGCGAGTCAGTTATCTGGCGCGCATTCGCAATCCAAACCCGAAGATGCCCGACGCGCAAAACATCGGAGTCGCAAGCCTGGCGGAGAAATTGCCAGAATGAGATCGTCTGCAATTAGGAATTAATAATGGACGGAGGATCAGTAGCACCGGAAACGGTTGAAGAAGCGGAGAAGCAGATCACGCGTGTGCCGCTTGTTCTAGGTCGGCGCAATTTTAGTTGGTTGACCGAGCGAATTTCTGGAGTTGTAGAACAACCTGCGCCTCGCTGGTGGTGGGTGGCTTTCGCCATCACTTCAAGCATCGCGACCTTCGGACTTTTTTGCATTGGCTACCAGATTTCCACCGGCGTCGGCACATGGGGAAATCAGATCCCGGTCGGCTGGGCCTGGGACATTACCAATTTCGTTTTCTGGATCGGTATCGGACACGCTGGCACGCTCATCTCGGCCATCCTGTTTTTGCTCCGGCAAAAATGGCGCACGTCGATCAACCGCTCTGCGGAGGCGATGACGCTGTTTGCGGTGATTTGCGCGGCAATCTTCCCCGGCATTCACGTGGGCCGATTCTGGATGGCGTGGTATATGGCGCCGATCCCTAACAACTGGGCGATCTGGCAAAATTTCCGCAGCGCGTTGATGTGGGACGTGTTTGCAGTTTCAACCTATTTCACCGTTTCGGTTTTGTTTTGGTATACCGGTTTGATTCCCGATTTGGCAACTCTCCGAGACCGGGCAACGACAAAGGTCAGGAAGTTTCTGTTCGGAATTTTTGCCTGCGGTTGGCGTGGCGCGAACCGCAATTGGCGTCATTATGAAATGGCGTACCTCCTTTTGGCCGGCCTTTCCACTCCGCTGGTCCTCTCGGTACACAGCGTGGTATCCTTCGACTTCGCCTCGACGGTCATACCGACGTGGCACACCACAATTTTCCCGCCCTACTTCGTGGCGGGCGCAATTTTCGGCGGATTCGCGATGGTGTTGACCCTTCTCCTTCCAGCACGCGCCATATTTAAACTGCACGATGTCATTACCCCCCAGCACGTCGATAAAATGGCAAAGATCATTTTGTTGACTGGCTCCTTCGTCGCTTACGCCTATTCGATGGAGTTTTTCATCGCCTGGTACAGCGGTAATTCCTACGAGAAGTTCGCGTTCTGGAACCGCATCTTTGGCCCCTACTGGTGGTACTGGTGGTTTGGCATGCTCTTCTGTAATTGTTTGTCGCCTCAGCTTTTTTGGTTCTCGTGGTGCCGCCGGAATGTGTTTGTTGTTTTCTTCGTCTGCATGTGTGTGAACGCTGGAATGTGGTTTGAGCGCTTTATCATTATTGCCGGCGGTTTGATCCGCGATTTCCTGCCATCGTCCTGGAGAGTGTTTCATCCGACTTGGGTGGATATCTGGACCTACCTTGGCACGATTGGGATTTTCACTTCTCTGTTTCTGATTTTCGTCCGTTTTCTGCCGATGATTGCCATGTCGGAGGTAAAGACGGCGGTGCCTGAGGCGGACCCGCATTTCGGTCATGCCCCTGGGATTCAACCGGCATCTCCTGGCGGAAAGGAGCGCACACGCTGATGAAGACTCCTGCCGGCCACAATGTGTACGCCATGGCTGCGGAATATCCCAGCGCGGCGGCCCTTTACGAAGCAGCCAAACATGTTCGTGATGCCGGATTCAAACGCTGGGACGTTTATTCCCCGTTTCCGATCCACGGAATGGACGACGCCATGGGGTTGGGAAAATCCTGGTTAAGTGGATGGGTTTTGTTCGGCGGCGTCACCGGTTTGCTAACTGCCGCTGTCGTCGAATTTGGGCCGTCATCGATTCTCTATAAGCTCGATGTGCACGGCAAGCCGTGGAATTTCTGGACCGTCCCCGCGTTCTTCCCGATCATGTTTGAACTGACGGTCCTTTTGGGGGCGTTCGCCGCATTCTTTTCGATGCTTGGCATGAACGGATTGCCCCGCTGGTACCACCCAATGTTCAATTGGGAACGGTTTATCCGTGTTAGCAACGACGGATTTTTCCTCGCGATCGAATCGCGCGATCCACGGTTCACCGAAAACGGTGTGCGCGAATTGTTGGAAAGAACCGGCGGCGAACACATCACCATTGTGCACGAGGACTGACTATGTTGCGCGGATTTCTGGTGATTTGTGTTTTGTGCGGGATCGCGATCGTCGCTGTCTTTGGGTTTCGTGGACAGAAAAGCACCGCCCCGCCGACCGAGATTTTCCCCGATATGGTGCGCCAGATGAAGGTTCGCGCACAAGCACCGCTTGGTCTTTTTGCAGACGGCCGCGGACCGCGTCTGCCAGTCGCAGGCACAGTTCCAATTGGATATGAGATGCCAAAACCCGGCATGGTAGCCGGTACCGAGAAGGCCAGCCTGCCGGGGTCAGCGACCCCGGCTACAGGACCCTGGTCGCATCCAAATATTGGGTTTAGCGAGGGAACCGACTATTACAACACAGGCAAGATGGGCGATCACTGGGGAACAGGCATCCCCGTTCCGGTGACGCCCGAGTTGATGGAGCGCGGGCAACAGCGTTTCAACATCACTTGTGCGATGTGTCACGGGGCCACTGCAGCAGGCAACGGGATCACAAAGCAGTACGGCCTCGCAACTGTCGTTACGCTTCAGGATGAACGGATCCGCAAGATGTCTGATGGCGAGATTTTCAACACGATTACCAATGGTAAAAACACGATGATGGCCTATGGGCCAAACATCATTGTACCTGATCGCTGGGCGATCATCGCGTACCTGCGTGCGTTACAACGCAGTCAAAACGCAACCCTGGCCGACGTTCCTGAGGACCGGCGCGCAGAACTGGAGAAGCCGGCGTCACCGCCGCCGGCTACAGCAAAATGAGCGAGCGTTCCCACACTGTCCCAACACCCGAAGGCGAATATTTTGAGGGCAACCGCTTTGCGGGCCTCTCCTCGCTTCTGGGATTGATTGCCATCGTGACGCTCGCGCTTTGCGTCGTGGGGGCATTTCTAAATCCACATCAATTCAGTTATTCGTGGCTCTTTGCCTTTGCATTTTTCTTCACCCTTTGCGCCGGGTGCTTTTTCTGGACGATTGTGCATCACGCCACGGACGCTGACTGGTCGGTGGTGGTGAGGCGCCAGTTGGAAAACCTTGGGGCGTTGCTGGTGGTGCTGGCGATTCTTTTTGTGCCGATCCTTCTTCTCCGACGCCATCTGTATTCGTGGATGGACATCCCGCCCGGTGTCGAACATTCGCTTGATGCGAAGCGTGCCTATCTTAATTGGTCTTTCTTTCTAATCCGCGCGGTCGTGTTTCTGGGCTTCTTTCTTTGCGCAGCCCTCGTCTTACGCCGTTTATCCGTGAAACAAGACAAGGATGGAAACCCACGCTTCACAATTTTAATGCGCAAGGTCGCGTTTATCAGCCTGCCAATGTTCGCGCTTTGCCTCACCTTTGGCGCTTTCGATTGGCTGATGAGCCTGAACTATCACTGGTTCTCCACCATGTTTGGCGTTTACATCTTCGCGGGCGCTGCGGGGAGCTCGATGTCACTGCTGGTGCTGGTCATCACCGCCTTGCGACGAGCTGGCTATTTGAAGGATATCATCACCATCGAGCATTACCACATCATGGGGAAATGGATGCTAGCCTTCACGATTTTCTGGGCCTACATCGGCTTCGGTCAGTACATGCTTATCTGGTATGCGAACATACCGGAGGAGACGCAATTTTTTATTACTCGAAACACGGAGTCGTGGTGGGCGCTGAGCATGTTACTGGTCGTCGGACGCTTCTTCATATGTTTTCCGATTCTGCTCATGCAATCGATTAAGAAGGAACCGCGGCGTCTTTGTCTGGTCGCTGGATGGATTGTTTGCATGCAACTGCTCGACATGTACGTCATTGTGTTGCCCGCGTTACACGGCACCGGCGTTCACGTCAGCATCTGGGATTTGCTCTCCATCATCGCCATCGGCGCAACGCTCGGTTTTGTTTATCTGCGAATTGTGCCTCGGACTTCTCTCTTTCCAGTCCGCGATCCGCGCCTGATTGAATCTTTGAATTTGGTGAACTGACATGGCTGCTACCGAATCACTTCGTCAAGTTGCCCAGACGCGTGCTCCATTGTCCGTGTGGTTCGGGATCGTTCTTCTCTTTGCGCTCTTTGGTGTAATCGTGCTGGCGATTATTGGGCCGGCGCAGCGCGGAAGCGATTACGAAGAAGCCCGGGCAAAAAAACGCGTGGAGAATTTGAAGACTTTGCGCGAGGAAACCGACAAGGCTTTGACCACTTATGGCTGGATCGATAAAACCAAAGGCCTCGCTCGCATCCCGATTGAGCGTGCCATGGAATTGACAGTTGCCGAGTTGGCAAAGCAAAAGCCGGCTCCGGCAGGTCCAATCGCTACGCCCGAAACGCAGGCACCGGCAGGCGCTCCTGCAAGCCCTGCTCCCGCCTCTCCATCCGCCGCCGGATCCTCGCAAACGGGTGGCGCATCGCCTGCGGCATCGCCGGCCGCGCAAGCTCCAGCCTCACCTTCGCCTGCGGCTCAGTCATCACCGTCCCCGGCTTCACCCAGCCCCACGAAAAGTCCATGACCATCCTTGACGTTTCAATGTTTCACCGCTTTTGCGCTCGATGAATCCTGTCGGAATCCCACTTAAAGAACCGTCCGTTTCCGTTGCCGCAGGTGACACGGAGCAATTGGAACGCGCCCTGATCGATGCCTCAACACGCGTACCGGTGTTGATCTTTTACACGTCAGCCGTGGGATGGCTGATCCTCGGAACACTGTTAGCTGGATTTGTTTCGTTCAAGCTGCACACGCCGGATTTGCTTTCTGACATCAGTTTTCTCACTTGGGGACGGGTGCGCCCGGCCCACATGAACGTGATGGTGTATGGCTGGGCGTCCATGGCCGGCATGGGCACGGCGATCTGGCTGATGGCCCGATTGTGCCGCACAGTTCTGCGTTATCCGCTGCTCTTGGTTGCGGGCGCTGGATTTTGGAACCTGGGAGTTTTCCTCGGCGTGGGCGGAATTCTTCTCGGCGATAGCACTGGTTATCAATGGCTCGAGTTCCCCAGCTATGCCGCGATTATTTTATTTGTCGCTTACACGCTGGTTGCCTCCTGGGCCGTGCTGATGTTTCGGTTTCGGCGCGGGGAACAAATTTACATTACACAGTGGTATTTACTTGGTGCGTTTTTTTGGTTCCCGTGGCTGTACGCAGCTGGCCAGTTAATGCTCTTCGTCGTTCCCGTGCAGGGAGTGTTGCAGGCGTCTGTTGGCTGGTGGTACGCGAATAATCTGCTCTTTCTCTGGTTCGGCGCGATTGGTCTCGGCACTGCGTATTACATGATTCCCAAGGTGATCGGTCGGCCGGTGTACAGTTATCATTTGGCAATGATCGGCTTCTGGACATACGCCCTGTTCTCCAGTTGGACCGGGATGCAGCGCCTCGTCGATGGACCGTTCCCAGCTTGGATGGTCACTGCAAGTATCGCGGCCACAATCCTCACGCTGATTCCCGTTGCCACCGTTGGGCTCAATCATCACATGACGATGCAAGGCTATTTCCCACTGATGCGCTATAGCCCGACACTTCGCTTTACCGTGTTCGGTGCGATGTCTTACACCGTCTTTAGTCTGGTAGGTGTTTTGATTTCGCTGCGCTCCGTTGCCAGGTACGTGAACTTCACGCAGGCGAGCATCGCGTATTCACATCTCGGCCTTTATGCATTTTTCACGATGGTGATTTTCGGCTCAATGTACTACATCGTGCCGCGACTGATTGGACGCGAGTGGCGCTATGGGTCGTTGATCAAACTGCATTTCTGGGCATCGGCCTACGGAATTGGGCTGATGACGCTGATGCTTCTCGCCGGCGGCCTTACTCAAGGCACGGGCATGGAAAATCCTTCACTCGCTTTCAGTGAAAGCGTCGAATCGGTGTTGCCTTACCTGCGCGGACGCAGCCTATCCGGCATTTTGCTGACGGTGTCGCACTTCGTCTTTGCGTATCACTTCGGATTGATGCTTTTCGGCCTGGGCCGCAAATCGACCGTGCCCACATTTCTTAACCCGGTCGAATCGGAGGGGGCCGAAGTGGCTCACTAATGAAAGGACTAGCCCCTCTTTTCCTAGGAATCTTCGGGACGTTTGCGTTCTCCTGGGTGGGATTGACTGTGATTCCGAATTGGCAAATCGGACAACTCAATCCGCAATCGGATGAAGAAGGCACGGATATTTATCCAATGCCGCAATCGGGAATGGTCACACGCGGCGCGCGCGTCTACGCTGCGAACGGCTGCAACTATTGCCACAGTCAACAGGTCCGCGCTGAGTATTCGGGCGCCGATATCGAGCGAAAATGGGGTGACCGCCGGAGCGCCCCACGGGATTACATCTTCGAACGACCTGTTTTCCTTGGGAAGATGCGCATGGGCCAAGACCTCGCGAACATCGGCGCGCGCGCGCCAAAGGAAGAGGAAAGCCCTTCGCCCACCAGCGGCGCAAGTCCCGCGCCACAAGCAGCGGCGGCCTCCCCGGGCGCCGTAGCATCGGCGAACGCGGGTAGTCCGCCGCCGTCAGCTGCAACGTCTCCTTCACCCGCCAGCTCGCCTGCGGCCGCGGCGGCAACATCGCCCGGTGCTATTGCATCGAAACCGCCGACCAGCCCCGGTCCGGCGGGTTCTCCATCTTCAAAGTCTCCTGCAACGGCAGCGGCTGGGGGCACAAGTCCAGCTGCGGCTGCATCTGCATCACCGCCTGCGGCAGGACCACCGTGGCCCGAGCAAACGGCGGGATTGCCACCAATGTATTCCGCTGCCTGGCATCACGTGCATCTTTATTCGCCGCGCAGTATCAATCTTGATTCGAACATGCCGTCGTATCGTTTTCTCTATCGCGCCCGCCGCATCAGTGCCGGGCGCTCATCGGACGCTTTGCAGCTCACCGGTTCGGACACGCCACCACAAGGGTGGGAAATCATTCCCACCTTCGATGCAAGATGTTTGGTCTCCTATTTGATGTCGCTTAATCAATCGCATCCATTGAAAGGCGTCAGGTCGGCCGGTGCGCCAGCCGCTGCATCGCCAGCGGCTTCGCCCTCGCCCGCTCCTGGAGGACAACCAGCGAAATGAACGAGAACACTCCACGACCAGAGCCGCCTTCTGGCCAGGGTATGGACTACAGCGAAATTTCTGATGTACAGGAAGTCCATGCCGCGGTGCAGCGCGAGAAACGCGAGCCGCGTGTGGGTCGCGAGCCGCTTTCCATCTGGTTGATCGCAGTGTACGGACTGGCGGTATTTTTTGGCGGCGCTTACCTCGGCCGGTTTTCGGGAAATTTTAGCGGCGAAGCACTTGATCCTTACGCTGGTGAGATGCCCACCATGAAAAAAGTTACCGGACCGCAGGGCGCCCAACCGGAGGCCGAACTTTCGCCGCACGATCGCGGCAAAAAGATTTTTGCGGCCAACTGCCAGACTTGCCATCAAGCGAACGGCCTCGGTGTAGCAGGTCAGTATCCGCCGTTGGCAGGCTCCGAATTTACCACGGGCGGCTCGCACCGGATGGCGATGATCGTGCTCAAAGGTCTACAGGGCCCAGTCAAAGTTAAAGGCCAGCAATACGGCAGCGCCGTGATGCAGCCTTGGGATAAAACGTTGACCGATCAAAAGCTTGCCGATGTTATCACATACGAGCGAAGCGAGTGGGGGAATAACGCGAGTCCCGTTACCGCGGAGCAGATCGCTGCCTTACGCAAGGAGCTTGCGAGTCATCCCAATTCGTTTACTGAACCGGAGCTCCTTGCGGTTCCCGACGACGATCTCCCCGGCGGAGCACCGGGCGGTGCCCCGCCAAAACCAGGCGAAGCCGCAAAGCCGGGCGAACCACCAAAGCCGAAAGGGTAGCGTGCAATTTGGCTCGCGAGTGCGGGCGTCCGGTGATTTGATTTTCCCGTCGCGCTTAGTAAGGGGCTAGCCTTCTCGATTCGGACTGCCGAGGATGTGGCTTTTCGGCGGCATCATCACGTTGTCGAAATTTTGGGTGAACATCGCAGCCGCGAAGAAAGCGACGGCGCGCAACGTTTCTTTACCGACATTAACGAGGTCGTGTTTTACCGGCGTTGGAATGGCAAAAACACTTCCCGGGCCGACGCGGTACGTGTTGCCATCTTCCATGTGCAATTCACCGGTCCCGGCGATGATGTACTGTGTCTCTTCTGTGGCATCGGTATGCCAGCCGAGCCGTTTTCCCGGTTCGATCTCATAAACGATGGTGGAAGACGCGGTCGCGCCGTGGCCGCCATACACCGCAAAAGCACCAGCCCAATGAACTGACTCGTCGTCCTCGGCCCAGACTTCAGCGCGTTTAAGCTTATCGGATGCTACGACTGGATTCATGGAGGCGAGGCTAGGGTGAAGCCAGGGATAGTCAATAATGGAAGCGCCGCCTGCATATTTGTAACCGGCGCCGGTTACGGCAAAGCTTCGGCGAGCAGTTCCGCCATGTGCTTTGGGCGTTTCCCGCGCGATTGCGGGATCAGATCGCTGATTTGATGCCGGCAACTTGTTCCCGAGGCGATGATCTCTGTCCCGCGTGCTTGATTTTCGATCTTGTTGATCAAGTTCTGTGCCACTTGGACGGAGAGATCGTATTTCTCGACGAGCGCGCCGAATGCCCCTGCCATTCCACAACATGCTGTGTCGAGCACCGTGGCTTTCCTCCCGGGCAACCGTTCGGCGAGTCTTCGCATGAATGCGGGGTTCATGATTGATTTGGCATGGCAATGCGGATGAATCACAATCTTTGCCGAACGTTCATTGAAATGAAGTGCGGTTGGTTCTTGTGCGAGCAAGTCATCCACAAATTTTTCAAATAGAAAACAGCGATCCGCCACCTTCTCCGCGTTCTCGATCTTTAGCTCGCAATAATCTTCCACGAACATTGACCAGCACGACGGTTCGAGAAACAGGATTGGAGCGCTGGAGGTCCGAATCGGACTGGCAGCATGGAGTGATGAGAGAAGGTCCACATTGTGTTTTCCCAATTTCGCCGCAGTACCCAAATTTCCCTGACTAAACGCTGGTCGTCCACAGCAGTGACGGTTCTTTAGAAGCAAAACTTCGAACCCGAGCGCCTCCAGCACTTTGACCGCGGCAATTCCGATCTGTGGTTCGTAGTAGCGTACAAACGTGTCATCCCAAAGAATGACCCGGCCTCGCTTTTGTAGGGCGTTTCTGCGAAACGCCATGGCGTCTGACACAGACGCCCTACAATGCTTCACAAACCATAGGTCGAACCGCTCCTCAGCGTAATGTGGCATCGAACGTCTCGTTGAGAGTCCAATCGTTTTTTCCATCGCGACACGGAACGGCTTGTAATTGAGAATCCAGTTCGCGAGCGCCGGCATCGCACAGCCGATTTTGCCTAACAAATCGACATTGCTGAGAAAGCGTTCACGCAACGGCAGACCGTCACGTCTGTATCGCGCATGCATCAATTCCGCTTTGAGCAGCGACAGATTCACGTTCGAGGGGCATTCGGGCGTGCACCCTTTGCAAGAGAGACAATTGCTCAATGCGGCGTCCAATTCCGTCGAGCACAACGGATCGTGTCCATTAACGCGCAGTTCTAGCGCTGCCCGGATTATATTGGCGCGGCCCCGCGTGGACATGATTTCCTCGTGGGTGGCCATAAATGTTGGACACATGATGCCAGTGTTTTTAAGGCAACCGCCACAGCCGTTGCATTGCTCCAGGTTGCTGATGAACGAACGGTCTTTAAATGTGAAAGCGAGCACGGGCTGGAATGGAAGCTCCAACGTTCGCGTGAAGTTTTCACGCAGATGACTGTCGATTCTGGTAGGAAAGCCCCGCTGTTCCTCCAATCCGGCCCGGACCGTCCGGTCGGCGGGCAGCGCCGACTCTACCTCGAAAATCTTTCCCGGATTGAAAATGTTTTTTGGATCAAACATTCGCTTGATCTCGCGCATTACTCCGAGCAGCTCGCAGCCAAGTTGGTCACGCATGTATTCCGTGCGCGCGATGCCGACGCCGTGCTCGGCGGAAAGCGAGCCTTTGAATTGCCGCACCAGCGCGGAGGTTTGATCTGCGACTTGTCGAAACTTTTTCAGATCGTTTGCGTCGTGCAAATCGAGCACGGGTCGGACGTGCAAAAGTCCGCTGGCAGCGTGACCATAGTAGCTCGCTTCCAGTCCGAGCGGTTGCATAATCGATCGCAATCCGCGCACGTATTCCGGCAACTGCGCCGGGCGAACAGCAGCATCTTCGATAAACGCGACCGGCTTTGCCGGCCCGATGCAGCCGGTCAAAAGGGAGAGCCCGGATTTGCGCACCGACCAAACCAGATCCATTTGCACTGGCTCGGTGAGGATTTTTGTGCGCAGACCGACTTTTCTCGATTGTAAAATCGACAATCGTTCCGCGACGTCATCGTAGAACTCAACGATCAAAATCGATTCGCAAGGCTGCGTGTCGAGCTCGAGCAAGTCGCGCGCGGCCTGAAAATGGAGCTGGCCTTTGGTTTGATCGAGTAAAGGCCGATCGATGTGTTCAATAGCGGCGGGTTTAAGATCCAGAAGCTCAACCGTGGCCTGCATCGCCTCATCGACTGAGGAAAAAAAGATCAAACCGAGGCCTTTGTCACTCGGCAGCGGCGAAATTTTAAGTTCGGCGGAGAAAATCGCAGCCAGCGTTCCTTCGCTGCCAGCAAAGATATTTGTCAGATCGTTCGGGGCCCGCAGGAACCTTTCGATGCCGTAACCGGGCCAGCGTTTTATCAGGCCCGGCGGCCACCGTTCGGCCATTTCCGCGCTTCGCGCACGAATGAGATTCTCGATTTCAACTCGCTCCGAGCACAACGATTGGTGCATTGGGCCGATCTTTTCGGTGCGACCATCGGCCATCACAACTTCCAGAGACATCACGTGATCAGCAGTTGTGCCGTAAACTGGGCATCGCGCGCCGGAGGAATTGTTCGCGATCATTCCACCAAGCGTCGCTCGTGAACTCGTTGCTACGTCCGGACCGAAACAAAATCCATGGGGCCTGAGAAAATCGTTGAGTTGATCGAGCACCACGCCTGCCCCGACGCGCACGTTGCGTCGTTCGAGGTCCAGGTCAGTGATCCGGCGGTTGTGCCGCGAGAACTCGACGATCAATCCTTCGCCGATCGCGTTCCCTACCAGACTGGTGCCGGCTCCACGGGGAGTGACTGACACGCCGGCGTCAGCGGCTGCGCGAATCACTGCACTTGCCTGCTCTGCGCCTTTCGGAAACGCCACGCCGATAGGCTCGACCTGATAAATCGAAGCATCGGTCGCGTACAGCTGTCGCGTCAGGTTATCAAAGCGAACATCACAACCAGTTTCCCTGATTTTCCTTTCCTGCGCGGAAGTCATTCGACGAAGACAAATGTTAGCCCGCAGCCTGGCGCGAGCGAGCGGCAATTCGGCGCGCCCCGTCGGTCGCGTCTTACCACAGATTTAGCTGTGCATTTTCGGGTATCGCTTCGGCGAAGCGGACACCAGCGCCGATGAGACGCACCGGCTTTCCAGTACGACTAAACGCTTCATCGAGAAGAGTGCGGAAGTCTGGTAACGTCGGCGCAAGGCCGGCGCGCTCAGCAGTAGTTCGCGTGAAATCGCTGAACTTTAGCTTTACAAATATTTTTGTGATCTCCCGGGCTGACTCCTTTTGCGCCAGATCGGCCATCAAATCCTGAAAGAGCTCCTCCAGCTTTTCTTCGCATTGTTCGAGCGTCGTCAGATCGACAGCAAAGGTTTCCTCAGTGCTTAGCGATTTCCGCGGGCGATCCGGTTCGACCGGCCGGTCATCGATGCCGCGGCAAAGATCGAAGAGATCCAGGCCGAATTTGCCGAAAAGATTGATAAGCTCCGGGCGCGGGAAGCGCTGTAAATCGCCACATGTTTTTACACCGAGTTCTTCCAGTTTTCGCTCCGTCTTCTCGCCGATTCCCCAGATCTTGCGAACCGGCAAATCTTGCATGAAACCAGGCACTTCTTCCTGTTTCACCTCGAATTGGCCGTTTGGTTTATTCATTTCGCTCGCGATTTTCGCGATCAATTTGTTGGGGCCAATTCCGGCTGATGAAGTGAGCTTCGTTTCTCGAAAGATTGTCCCGCGGATCACCTGTGCCAGTGGCCCCGGTGCTCCGGAATGAGCGGTAACGTCGAGATAAGCTTCGTCGAGCGACAATGGCTCGATCAGGGACGTAAACCGATACAGGATTCCGCGAATCGCTGCAGCTTCGTGGCGATAGACATCGAACCGCGTCGGCAGCACGATCAAATTCGGACAACGTTGCAGTGCCATGAACGTCGGCATCGCCGAACGCACTCCAAATTTGCGCGCTTCATAATTGCAGGTTGTCAATACGCCGCGTCGATCACGAGCGCCGCCCACCGCTACAGGTTTGCCGCGCAATGAAGGTCGATCCCGAACCTCAATGGCGGCATAAAAGCAGTCCATGTCGAGGTGAATGATGGAGCGCGACTTGGCTTCTTTTTCCACAGGGCAATATGTAGTCCCAAACAACGCTTCGTCATGTCGAGCAGAGTCGGGCCATCCCGTGACGCTACCTGTGGGTCGCACTTCGGGGTTTGATTCGCTCACTTCCCGTTCGCTCAGCCTTTGGCCTTCCCGTCGATGTCGCAGCCTCCCAGCCGCTCCATTCTCGGCTTCGCTCGGAATGACGATTGCCTTTTGAGGAATTTTGCGCCATGACAGATCGATCTCATGACGGCACCCGCAACGCGCGTTTTCATAGTACGGCACGGCGCCACCGTTTTAAGCGCCGAGGATCGGTTCGCGGGTGTAACCGATGTCGAGTTGTCCGAAGAGGGCCGCGAACAAGCCAGACGCCTTGCGGAGAGATTAAGTGACGAAAAAATCGCCGCCGTTTACGCGTCACCGCTCGGTCGGACGGTCGAAACCGCACGGATCCTCGCGGGGCCGCACAATCTTCCCGTGCAAACATGCGACGGTTTCCGGGAAATCTCGCACGGTCACTGGGAGGGGATGAAGCGGCGTGAAGTGGAAGAAAAATTTCCGGAGGAAATGGCCGAATGGGAAAAGGACCCATACACATTTGCCCCGTCCGGCGGGGAGAGCGGGCTGGCCGTAACGGCGCGCGCGTTGCCAGCATTAATCGATTTAGTGCGCGAGCATCCCGGCGAAAACATTCTGATTGTGTCTCACAAGGCGACGATCCGGCTTTTGCTGAGCTCGTTGCTCGGGTTCGACCCGCGGCGATACCGTGATAATCTCGACCAAAAGCCGGCCGCACTCAATATTGTGGACTTTCGAAACCCCACACGCGCGAGATTGACCCTTTTCAACGATACCTCGCATTATGATAAGGCCGCGATTCCGGAAATTCCGAAAACACGCTTGTCGAAATGGTGGAACACCGGTGCCTAGGACCACTAGTGCGCGATAAAGCCAGTCCGGCCCGGAGCCGAGCGCGCCGTTTGGTCCGCGAAATGTTTTTCGGCTTTGCAAACCGCGCTTCCCTTTAGATATTGAAACGATAACTTTCTCCTGAAATGGATTCTTCTGCTTCCGTCGAAACGCATCACGACCCACACGCGCACGCTGGCGAACATGAACACCACGAGCTTGGTTGGTGGCGAAAATACATTTTCTCCACGGACCACAAGGTGATTGGGATTCAGTACGGTCTTTGCGGACTCGCGTTCCTATTCCTGGGCTTTTGCCTGATGATGTTGATGCGCTGGCAGCTGGCATATCCTGGCCAGGCGCTGCCAGTGATCGGCAAATTTCTCCCGCATATCTTCGGACCTGGCTCAATGCCAGACGGGAAAATGACGCCTGATTTTTACAACTCGCTGGGCGCGATGCACGGCACGATCATGATCTTTCTCGGCGTGGTGCCGTTGGCGTTCGCAGCGTTTGGGAACTTCGTTGTGCCGCTGCAAATCGGCGCACCGGACATGACCTTCCCAAAAGTGAACGCTGCAAGTTTTTGGGCGTTTGCCGTCGGCGGCGTGATCATGCTCGTCAGTTTCTTCGTACCTGGCGGCGCGGCCAAGAGTGGCTGGACTTCCTATACGCCGCTGGCGGGAATCGCGGATTCCGGCCCGGGACATAATCCGGTGTTCAATGGCCAGACTCTCTGGCTGATCGGGTTTATTTTTCTGATCACCTCATCGTTGCTCGGCGCCGTCAATTTCATCACTACCATCATTCAATTGCGCGCCAAAGGGCTGACCTGGATGCGACTTCCGTTTTTTGTTTGGGCGCAATTTGTTACCGCGTTTCTTTTGCTGCTGGCATTTCCTCCACTCGAGGCTGCGATCGTTATGCAATTGATGGATCGCCTTGCACATACGAGCTTTTTCTTGCCAACCGGTCTGGTGGTGAATGGCGTGCCCATGTCGATCAGCGGCGGTGGGAGCCCTCTATTGTGGCAACACTTGTTCTGGTTCCTCGGGCACCCCGAGGTTTACGTGCTGATTTTGCCCGCATTTGGCATTGTGGCGGAAATCCTCGCGAACAATTCACGCAAGCCGCTCTGGGGATATAAATCACTGGTCTTTTCCGTGTTGGTAATCGGATTTTTGTCGTTCATTGTCTGGGCGCATCACATGTGGCTTACCGGCATGGGCACGGCGGTCAGCGCATTTTTCCAAACGACCACGCTGCTGATCTCCATTCCATCGGTGATCATCTTAAGCGCGTTTTTCATTTCACTTTGGGGCGGCTCCATTCGCTTCAATGTGCCGATGCTTTTCACCATCGCGTTTCTGCCAATGTTTGGCATTGGCGGTCTTACCGGCATCCCGCTGGCATTTAATTCGGCCGATCTTTATTTGCACGATACCTATTACGTCATCGCGCACTTTCATTACATCGTTGCGCCGGGCACAATTTTCGGACTCTTCGCCGGCGTCTATTATTGGTTCCCGAAAGCGACTGGCCGAAAGATGAGCGAGTTCTGGGGCAAAGTGCATTTCTGGCCAACGCTCATTTGCATGAACCTAATTTTCTTGCCGATGTTTTTGCAGGGGATGGCCGGAATGCATCGGCGGTGGTACGATGGCGGACAAGGATGGGGCGTCGCGAACGAGCATACGATTTGGGGATTGACTGGTTTTCAATGGAACCATCCGATCTCATGGGCAGCCTGGACGATGGGGCTCGCCCAAATTCCATTCATCATTAATTTCTTCTGGAGCATCAAGCACGGCGAAAAAGTGAACGACAATCCGTGGGAAGCGACCACCCTGGAGTGGACTGCGCCTTCACCACCGCCACATGGAAATTTTGTTAATACTCCCGTGGCCTATCGCGGTCCTTACGAATATAGTCTGCCCGGTCGCGAACGTGATTTCACGATGCAGAACGAACCGGTTGAACCGGCGGAGCGCACTCGCCGAAAACCGCCCGCTGAACCAGTTCTGGCCTAAGTTCTACCGATGGAAATTCCGTATACAGTTTCCAATCGTCCCGACACTGGACTCTGGAACGCTAAGATTGGCATCTGGTTGTTCCTCGCGTCGGAAGTAATGCTCTTTGGCGCGCTCTTTTCAGCCTACATTTTCTTGCGCATCGATGCAGCGCCGGGGACGTGGCCGCATGGACTACTCAATGTCCCAGTCGGCACGATGAACACGGCGATCCTCATCATATCGTCGGTCACAGTGGTGCTCGCATGGGCGTCGCTAAAGATGAGAAGATATCGGGCCTATTGGTGGTACATGCTGGCCACGATCACGTGCGGGTTGATTTTCTTGACCGTCAAGCTCGCTTACGAATGGCCGCAGAAGTTCGAGCATTTCGGCGCTTACATTAAACCGGGTGCACTTGCGAAGTACGAAAAATATCTGGGTAACGAACGACGCCTTGAAAAAGGGCTCGAACCGCGGATCGAGATCACCGGACACCTGCATGGTCAAAACGCAACGGAATACGAAGTCGCACTGGATCCGGTGAATGCTGATCCCGACAATCCGGCGATGGATCGGCCGCACTTTATACCGCTGCCGGTGACTGACAAAATCGCCACGATCGAGAAGGCGGATGTCCAGCGTGCAACGATGTTTCTGCCAACTCACAGCGCTTATTTCGCCAGTTATTTTACAATTACCGGTTTACACGGCCTTCACGTGCTGGGCGGAGTCATCGTGTTTATTTACATGTGGCTGCCGGTCAGCAAAAAACTTTACCAGCGCAACCCTGAACATCTGGCGAATCGCGTCGAGGTGAGCGGCCTTTTCTGGCACTTTGTCGACCTGGTCTGGATTTTTGTGTTCCCGCTTTTTTATCTGCTGTGAGCCAATGAACAATCCACCTGATATCTCGCAGGACTCGAAGGAATACGAGGAGTACGCGCACGGCATACAGAAGCACGTCAGAGGTTATCTGATGGTGGGCGCGCTCCTGCTCACGTTTACCGTGATCACCGTCGCGCTGTCGTACGTCCATTTCGGTAGCGACAAGGCCAACATCGCCATTGCCATGCTGGTGGCGACGATCAAGGCGGGCGCCGTGGCCGCGGTTTTCATGCATCTGGCTGCGGAAAAACGCCTCATTTACCGCATTCTGATTTTCACCGGCTTTTTTGTGATGGGCCTCTTCTGGCTTATATTACTGGCGTGGTACGACTTTCCGATCTTTCACTAAATGTCCCTTAAAGGCTTCCATATTGTATTCATTGTTTTCTCAACGCTTCTCGCGCTGGGAGTCGGACTGTGGTGCGTCTGGGTTAATTTGGTGGAAGGCGCGCCGATTTATCTTGCAGGCGCGATCGCATCTTTTGTGACCGCGGTTGCGCTGATCATTTATGGAGTCTGGTTCTATCGGAAAATGAAGCGGCTGCGGCTTATCACATGAAAACAAAGATTCTGTCGGCCTTGGTGCTACTTATGCTTTCGCCTGTTGGACAGGCGCTGGCGTGTTCATTCTGCTATGGCGCAAAGGATGGAAAATCTACCGAGCATATGGCAGTTGCGATCTGGTTTCTTTTCGGTGCCGTCATGTCAGTCCTGGGCGGGATCGGGGCATTCAGTTTTCATCTCTGGCGGCATGGACGCATGCCTGCCGAGCCGCACCAGGAGATTACCGAGGAAGATCTGAGCAAGTATGAGTAGCCTCGCGCTGATCAACGAGTTTCTGGGCCAACCGCCCAACGCTTCCTCGCACGGATATCAAATCGATCACATCCTTGAGTTCTGCCACTGGTTCATGGCGGCGCTTTTTGTTGGATGGTCGGCGTTTTTTATTTACGTGCTGATCCGATTCCGGAAACGCCGGCAGCCTAATGCGGATCACAAGGGCGTGACCAGCGGCATCTCGACGCATCTGGAATTTTCAGTCGTCTTGATTGAGGCGGTGCTCCTGCTCGGCTTCGCGATTCCACTTTGGGCGAAGCGCGTGAATCAGTTTCCGCCGGGCAAGGAAGCGCTGCTTGTCCATGTGGTCGCGCAGCAGTTCAGCTTCAATTATCACTTGCCGGGACCGGATGGACGTTTTGGCCGGCGGGATATCAGCTTTGAGAGCAACTCAAATCCACTTGGCCTCGATCCGAATGATCCTGACGGCAAAGACGACATCGTAACGACTGGAGAACTTCATGTTCCGGTGAATCGGCCAGTCGTTGCCGAACTTTCCTCAAAGGATGTGATCCACGATTTCTTTTTGCCAAGCATGCGGATCGGTGGCGACGCAATTCCCGGTTCGCTCATCCCGGTTTGGTTCACGCCAGTCAAGACTGGAACGGACGAAGTGATTTGCGCCCAGCTGTGCGGTCTGGGCCATTATGGAATGAAGGGCACGCTCGTCGTAGATACGCCGCAGGATTACGAGGCGTGGTTGAAAGAGCGCGCCGAGCTGGCCGGCGGCACGCAAGGCGCTGCATCGCCCTCACCGTCGCCTGCTGGGCAGCAGCCCCAAAGCCAAGCACCTGCGCCGACCGCTTCACCCAGCCCCGGCGGATAAATCTTCGGCCCAGCGGCACATCGACTCGCATTTGTCGCATTCGTTGTATTCTTCCTGTGTGGGAAGATCGAGGCCTTGGCTGAACTATTTCACATGGTTCCTCTGCGTAGCCGCGCTGCTCCTCATTTGCAGTGGCGGAATGGTCACCAGCAAAAACGTCGGTCTGGCAGTGCCGGATTGGCCGACAACGTTCGGATACAACATGTTTCTGTTCCCCGTCTCAAAATGGGTCGGCGGCATTTTGTTTGAGCATACGCATCGCCTGATTGCTTCAGCAGTTGGGTTTCTCACGATCATTCTGGCGATCTGGCTTTGGCGCAGCGAAAGCCGCAGGTGGGTCCGCAATCTCGGCCTGATTGCGCTCACCGGAGTAATCTTGCAGGGAATTCTCGGTGGCCTGCGCGTCACGATGCTGAAGGACGAAATCGGCATCTTTCATGCGTGTGTCGCGCAAGCGTTTCTCGCGCTGCTGGTGCTGATCGCGCTTGTCACAACAACCTTTTGGCGGTCTCTCGATGAAACTGATATCAGTCCAAAAAAATTCGCGCCGATTCGATCCCTGGCGATCGCGATTACGCTCGCGATTTATACGCAGCTTGCGCTGGGGGCCACAATGCGTCATCAGCATCGCGATCTGTCGATTCTCGATTTCCCCACGGCTAACGGCGCGTGGATTCCGGATACAAGCGCCACGGCGTTGGCAAAGATCAACTACTGGCGCGATGCGCGTGGCTTATCGGACGTGGACGCTTTCCAAATTTGGCTGCAAATGATACATCGTTTGGTCGCGCTACTGATCGCAATCGGTGTAATTGCATTTTCTTCGCGTGTTTGGAGAGATCAGCGTGA
>Ga0207701_10001053_pt1 | contig 29270 bp, 17 predicted proteins | sample KBSSwiSSwithPhiX_FD_184294 | JGI IMG/M metagenome (GOLD analysis project Ga0207701, IMG submission 184294) | Switchgrass rhizosphere bulk soil microbial communities from Kellogg Biological Station, Michigan, USA, with PhiX - S5 (SPAdes) (version 2) | ecosystem: Environmental > Terrestrial >... | reverse complement strand
AGGATTGGAAAGAGCGCTCAGCCGAAAGCAACAGTCGTGACTGACGAGAAGATTTTTGCAAATCCGCGCAAGGTGGAAGATGTCGCCGATTGTTATTTTTACCATACGATGGAATTCCCGGGTCGCGGAGTCATTGAGGGTCGCGATTGGGATTTGCGCGGGCGAGTAGATGAGTACCTCGGCAACGTCGATTTTGCCGGTCAACGCGTTTTGGAAATCGGTCCCGCCAGCGGCTTTTTAACGTTCGAGATGGAAAATCGCGGCGCCGACGTTATCTCTGTTGAAGTCACAGACGAGCACGGCTGGGACTTTGTTCCCTATCCGGATGCAAGATTAGAACAAGTATTCGGACCGCGTCGAGTCGTGATGCAACGGTTGAAGAATTCCTACTGGTTCAGTCACGCCGCCCTACAATCCAAAGCAAAGGTGTACTATGGTGATGCCTACAATTTGCCTGCGGCGCTTGGAGAATTCGATATCGCCGTAATGGGAGCGGTGCTTCTCCATTGCCGCGACCCGCTCCGGATCGTCGAGCAATGCGCAAAAAGAGCAAAGACGCTCGTCATCGTGGATAAATTTTATCCGGACTTGGAAGGCGGCCCGATATGTCGTTTGGCTCCCACGGCGGAGAATTTCATCTGGCATACATGGTGGCATTTCAGCACGCAATTGTTCACACAGTTTCTGGCGGTAATGGGTTTCGCGACTTCAGACCCGACGACGCACGAGCAGTTGCACCGCGGACGAGCACACACGCTTTTCACCATTGTCGGTACACAAGACTGACGCGTTTCACTACGCCTGAATTGAAACGTCCTACAACAATTCGCTTACCAGCGATTTTTCTTCCTTCAGCTCTGCGACTGACGCATCGATTTTCGAGCGACTGAAATCGTTGATCGAAAGGCCTTGGACGATTTCCCACTTTCCGCCGTACACACGGATTGGGAATGACGAGATCACGCTTTCTCCACGCCGTAGCTTCCGTCGGAACAAACGGCCACGCTGTGCCAGTTGTCGCCCGGCGTGTCATTGGTAAGCGAACGGACAGTATCGACAATCGCGTGGGCGGCGGATCCGGCTGAGGAAAGTCCGCGCGCCTTGATAACCGCTGCGCCCCGCTGTTGCACCGCTGCGATAAAATCTTCCTTCAGCCATTTTTCGTCCCGGATCACTTTGTTCGCAGGACGACCGTCGATTCTAGCGTTGTAGAAATCGGGATATTGAGTTGAAGAGTGGTTTCCCCAAATGGTCATATTGGTCACAGACCGAATGCTTACGCCGGCCTTGTGCGCCAGTTGAGCGCGGGCGCGGTGTTCGTCCAATCGCGTCATGGCGAACCAGCGATCACTAGGGATGTCCTTCGCGTTGTTCATCGCGATCAGGCAATTGGTGTTACATGGATTCCCGACCACAAGCACGCGCACGTCGGCCGCAGCATTTTTTTGGATCGCCTGACCTTGTCCGATGAAAATTTTGCCGTTGATCCCAAGTAAATCCTTCCGTTCCATTCCAGCCCTGCGGGGCACGCTTCCGACTAACAATGCCCAATTCACATCGCGAAAACCTTCATCGAGATCGGCCGTCGCTATCACCGATTCAAGTAATGGGAAGGCGCCATCGTCCAATTCCATCACCACACCCTCCAGCGCGCCAAGCACGGCAGGAATCTCAATCAAATGAAGATTTAGCGGCTGATCGGGCCCGAACATTTGTCCGGAGGCGATGCGAAACAGAAGCGCGTAGCCGATGTGCCCAGCGGCGCCGGTTACGGCGACTTTAATCGGAGTTTTCATGGCGCAATTAGCCATAAACATGTTGTTGAGAGCAAGCGATTCCTCGCCTTAGCGCGAATGACAGGGACCAGATCGGCAGTAGATTCCGCGTGCGATGTATCCGAGCAAATTAGGCAAGATCATCAGTCTTTTTGAATCGCTGCCGGAAGATGAGCGGCGCGAGACGCTCGTTTCATATGCAGACAATGCGAAAAGGCAGGAGCCGCGTGAGGCCGAGAATTTTGATCTCGTCGATGTTCGCAAGGACGAGGAGTGCACCGACACAGTCGGCGTTTATCTGCAGGTCGACGAAGAGGGCAAGGCACACATTCGCATGACACTCGGTCCGGAAGTGCAAACGCTCACTCGCGCGATGACGGCCATTCTTTGCAAGGGGCTAGACGGCTCGACGCCACAGGAGATTCTCGATTTGCCGAGTGATTTTGTGACGCGCATTGTCGGCACGGAACTCGTGCGGCTGCGCAGCCAGACCGTTTATTACGTCCTCACGCGGATAAAAAGCATCTGCAAAGTTTGGCTGGACCGGCAGCGCATGGCGCAGGTGGCGTAGCACAGATTCGGAAGGGTGATTAGTTCGGGAGGCAACCAACCTTTGTTACGTTTCTCGCGTGACCTTCCTGTAATTTCGTTTACCATCCCCGCTGGCGCAGATGCCGCGGAATAACGAGCTTAAAAAGATTCTCCTCATCGGCTCCGGTCCAATCGTGATCGGGCAGGGCTGCGAATTTGATTATTCCGGTGTGCAAGCGTGCAAGGCGCTACGCGAAGAAGGTTACGAAGTAGTCTTGGTGAATTCGAATCCGGCCACCATTATGACCGATCCGGAATTCGCCGATCGCACGTATGTCGAGCCGATTACGCCTGAAGTAATCGAGGCGATTATGGAGCGCGAAAAACCGGACGCGATTTTACCCACTCTCGGCGGCCAGACAGCACTCAATGCCGCGATGGAATTAAATCGCAACGGCGCGCTGGCGCGACACGGCGTGAAATTGATTGGCGCCAACGCGCAGGCGATCGCAAAAGGCGAGGATCGCCAACTGTTCAAAGAAGCGATGCTGCGTATAGGCCTTGACGTACCGCGCTCCGGCGTAGCACGGTCCCTTGCGGATCTCGATCGCATCGTTGCCGAGATTGGAACATTTCCGCTGATTATTCGTCCGGCATTCACCTTGGGCGGTACTGGTGGCGGGATTGCTTACAATCGCGAGGAACTCGATGAGATCGCTGCGCGCGGTCTGGATCTTTCGCCAGTGCGCGAAGTGTTGATCGAAGAATCGCTGGTCGGCTGGAAAGAATTCGAAATGGAAGTGATGCGCGACCGGATGGACAACTGCGTGGTCGTTTGTTCCATCGAGAATTTCGATCCCATGGGCGTGCACACCGGCGATTCCATCACCGTTGCGCCTGTGCAAACCCTGACCGACAAGGAATACCAAATGATGCGCGATGCCGCATTCGCCGTCATTCGTGAAATTGGTGTCGAGACCGGTGGATCGAACATCCAATTTGCTGTTCATCCTGAAACGGGCCGCATGGTGGTCATTGAAATGAACCCGCGGGTGTCACGCTCCAGTGCGCTCGCGTCGAAAGCAACTGGCTTTCCAATTGCGAAAATCGCGGCAAAACTCGCAGTCGGGTATGCGCTCGACGAAATTAAAAACGATATCACGCGCGAAACGCCCGCCTGCTTTGAGCCGACCATCGATTACTGCGTCGTCAAAGTGCCGCGGTTCACGTTTGAAAAATTCCCGCAAGCAGATTCGACGCTTACGACGCGGATGAAAAGCGTCGGCGAAGCGATGGCAATCGGGCGCACATTTAAGGAGGCGTTGCAAAAAGCGTTGCGCAGCCTCGAGATCAAACGCTTCGGCTTGTTAGGCGACGGTGCCGACAAGAATCTCGATTTGGAAACGCTGCGGTTGAAACTCGCGATCCCGAATGCCGCACGAATCTTCTACATCGCGCAGGCATTCCAAAAAGGCTCGTCGATCGATGAAGTTTACGAACTAACGAAGATCGATCGTTGGTTTTTGCGGAACATCGCTGAAATCGTTGCTGAAACCGGATGTCTGAAGACAAAGACATTCTTGCGCGCGAAGAAGCTCGGTTTTTCAGATCGACAACTGGCAGTTTCGCGAAGCGCTTCGGAAAACGTAATTCGATCCAAAAGAAAAGATGAAGGAGTCGCGCCTACGTACCGCCTTGTCGATACATGCGCGGCGGAGTTCGAAGCATACACGCCTTACTATTATTCCACGTACGGCGACGAGAACGAGCGGCGCGACAGCGATAAACGCAAGATCATGATCCTGGGTGGCGGACCGAACCGGATCGGCCAGGGCATTGAATTTGATTACTGCTGCGTGCACGCCGCGTTCGCCCTGCGCGAGCTCGGATTCGAGACAATCATGGTGAACTCGAATCCGGAAACGGTCTCGACCGATTACGATACGAGCGACAAACTTTATTTCGAACCGCTCACCCTCGAGGACGTGCTCAACATTTACGATCAGGAACAACCAGAGGGCGTAGTCGTCCAGTTTGGCGGCCAAACACCGCTGAATCTCGCCAGTGGATTGAAGGCGGCAGGGGTCCCGATCCTTGGGACGCAAACCGAAAGCATCGAGACCGCGGAAGACAGAAAGTTATTCGCGGCGATGCTGGACAAACTTGGCCTTCGCCAAACTCCCAACGGATCGGCCACAAGCACTCAAGAGGCCGTGGCCATAGCGAAGAAAATTGGCTATCCCGTGCTCGTTAGGCCAAGCTTTGTTCTTGGCGGCCGCGCAATGGAGCTCGTGTATACCGAGACGGATCTGAGACGTTACATGACGAGCGCGATTGAAGTAACGCCTGATCGCCCGGTACTCATCGATCGCTTTCTCGAGGAAGCCATTGAGGTCGACGTCGATTGCATCTCCGACGGTGAGACGACCGTCATCGGCGCAATCATGGAGCACATCGAGGAAGCGGGTATCCATAGCGGTGACAGCGCATGCGTAATCCCGACATTCTCGCTGTCGCAAAAAGTGCTGGACGAGATTTCATCGGCGACCAAAGCAATGGCGCGTGAGCTGGATGTGCGCGGTCTGATGAATGTGCAATTCGCCGTGAAAGACGACGAGGTTTACGTGCTGGAAGTGAATCCACGCGCCTCGCGTACGGTGCCATTCGTCAGCAAAGCGATTGGGATCCCACTGGCAAAGCTGGCCGCCAAAGTGATGACGGGAAAATCACTGCGCGAACTCGGATTCACAAAAGAAATCATACCGAAACATTTTTCCGTGAAAGAAGCGGTGTTTCCGTTTCTGCGGTACGAGGGTTTGGATATTTCGCTCGGGCCGGAAATGAAATCGACAGGCGAAGTAATGGGTATCGACGTCGATCTGGGCCTTGCGTATGCGAAATCGCAGATGGCTGCGCCGCCTCCTTTACCGAAACGCGGGAGGGTCTTCGTCAGCGTCAAAGACGCCGATAAGGAAGCGATCATCCCCGTCGCGCGCGAATATCTCAAATTGGGTTTTGAAATTGTTTCCACCAGCGGAACGGCAGAAGCACTGACCAAAGCGAAAATTAAAGTAACCAAGGTGTTCAAGATTCACGAGGGACGTCCAAACGTGCTCGACCGGATCAAGAACGGTGACATCAATTTCATCATCAACACACCGATCGGCAAAATCCCGCGCGAGCACGAAGTAGTCATCCGCAATGCGGCGCTCGCGGCAAAGATTCCAATCATGACGACGGTGCGCGCCGCACTGGCCAGTGCGAATGGAATCCGCTCACTACAAAAACGAAAGGTTCAGGTCAGGAGCTTGCAGGAATATCACGCCTCGGGGCGTTAAGCCGTTGAACCGTTGAAAGATTGAAGCGGAAAACGCGTTGCCATTCTGAGCGAAGCGACGCGAAGTTGAAGAAGCCCGTGCAATCACGGAATGTTCGGCTGCGGGATGTCTCGACTTCGCTCGACATGACTAGGTGTTGATGTCACTTGTCAGCATGAAATTATCAATCGCCCTTGCTGTTGCACTGCTCAGCACGACAGTCTTTGCTGTCGACGAAAAGAAAGAAGAAAAAACTCCCACGAATTCATCCAACGAAGTGGCCGTGATAAAGACGAGCGAAGGCGATATGGTGGTGCAGTTTTGGACTGATGCTGCACCAAACACGGTGGGAAATTTCAAGAAACTGGCGCGCCAGGGGTTCTATGACGGGACAATTTTCCACCGGATCGTCAAAGGCTTCATGATCCAGGGCGGTGACCCGAATTCGAAAGATCCGGCAAAAGAGACCAGCTATGGAGAAGGCGGACCGGGGTACAACATCAAGGCTGAGTTCAACGACCATAGCCACGACCGCGGCGTGATTTCGATGGCGCGCGGTCCGGATCCGGACTCCGCCGGTTCCCAATTCTTCATCTGCCTTGCCCCTGTGCGCCGGCTCGACCATCAATACACGACCTTTGGTAAACTGATTAAAGGACAGGACGTGCTGGACAAAATCGGTGACACTCAGGTGACCAAAAACAGTATGGGCGAATCGAGCAAACCGAACAAACGCATCGTGATCGAGAGCATCAAAATCGTGCCGGCTGAATCGGTGAAATAGCGGCTGGTCACGACCTTGTCGTCCGGGCAAGATCGAGGAATCTCTTGCTGTTTTCGGAGAATCGAGAGATGTCTCGACTCCGCTCGACATGACAAAGATTGGACTAATCCAGATGCGCTGCGGCGAGGAGCCGCCGAAGAATTTGGCGCGCGCGATCGAATTTATTCGCGACGCGGCACGACAAGGCGCAGAAATTGTTTGCCTGCCCGAACTTTTTCGGTCGCAATATTTTTGTCAGACAGAGGATCATAAGAACTTCGATTTGGCCGAGGAAGTGCCGGGAAAATCAACCGCCGCATTGGGAGAAGTCGCTCGGGAAACTGGCACATTAATCATTGCATCGCTTTTCGAGAGACGCAGCGCCGGCCTCTATCACAACACGGCGGCAATCATCGACTCAGATGGAAAATTGCTCGGTAAATATCGCAAAATGCACATTCCTGATGATCCGCTGTATCACGAAAAGTTTTACTTCACACCCGGCGATCTCGGATTCAATGCGTGGGACACTTCGCGCGGCAAGATCGGCGTCTGCGTTTGCTGGGACCAATGGTATCCGGAGGCAGCCCGGCTGACCGCATTGCGCGGCGCAGAGATTATTTTTTATCCAACCGCAATCGGCTGGCATCCAAGCGAGAAAAAGGAATTCGGGCAAGCGCAGCATTCCGCGTGGGAAACGATTCAGCGTGGTCATGCGATCGCAAACGGGTGCTACGTCGCGGTCGCAAACCGCGTCGGTCACGAAGCGCCAGCCGGTGGAGATGGCATTGAATTTTGGGGCCAAAGTTTCGTGTGCGGACCGGACGGCGAAATCATCGCGAAAGGTTCGATCGATCAAGAAGAGATTGTAGTGGCGGAAATCGATTGGGCTCGCGTGAACGAGCAGCGGACGCATTGGCCATTCTTGCGGGATCGCAGAATCGACGCTTACGGCGGCATCGAAAAGCGATTGATTGATTAATTTGTAGGGCGTTTGACTCGTTTGCTCCCGCTCACTCGCTCGAAAAGAGCTGCCCGTCGATGTCGCTCGCGTCCCAGCGGCTCCGTTCTGTGATACACCAGGCGTCTGACACAGACGCCCACAATTATTGCGCAGCGCGATAATCATCGAGGAGCGCGGAATCAAACGCGCGCTGTTCCAATTCGCTCTTTGTGCTAATACGAGGGCGATGACTGCGAGCACTGCTCAACCGAGGCCTCGCCGTTGGTATCGCCCGTCATTGACAGTCCAAATCATGATCGGGCTGGTCGTCGGGGGCGTGATCGGATGGCTTCGGCCCGATTGGGGCAACGCGGTCTATTTCTTACGCGACATTTTCATTAACCTGATCAAATCGATCATCGCGCCATTGGTGTTCTCAACCATCGTAGTGGGAATTGCAGGCGCCGGTGCGCTCCGAAAAGTGGGGCGCATGGGAATCAAGGCGCTGATCTATTTCGAGATCGTTACCACAGCGGCGCTCTTCATCGGGTTGGCCGTTGTGAATCTCACCAAGCCTGGCGTCGGAGTGACCCTCGAAGCGACGAACACGTCTGCCATCCAGTCTATTGAGCACACTCATCCGCAGTCTTTCGTCCAAACCATCGTCCATGCGTTTCCGTCCAGCATCATTGAAGCGATGGTTCGTGGCGACGTTTTGCAAATCGTCGCCTTTAGTGTGCTCTTCGCGCTCGCGGTCTCGGCAGTTGGAGAAAAAGGCAAACCCATCGTACGCGCCATGGAGAGCCTTTCTCAGGTGATGTTTAAGTTTACAAACTACGTGATGATGTTTGCGCCCATTGGCGTGGGCGCGGCGATGGCTCACACGATCGGGACGCAGGGGCTCGGTGTGCTGATGAACCTCGGAAAACTGGTGCTGTCTCTCTACCTCGCGCTGATCATTTTCGTAGTTGTCGTTTTTGGCGTGGTCATCCTGATCGCCCGCGTGCCGTTGCGAAAGTTTGTACGTGCAGTGCGCGAGCCGGCGGCGCTGGCGTTTGCGACGACGAGCAGTGAGTCTGCGCTGCCTAAAGCCATGGAATCGATGGAACGTTTGGGCGTGCCACGCCACATCGTCGGCTTCGTGATGCCAACCGGCTATTCGTTCAATCTCGACGGTTCAACACTCTACCTGGCGCTGGCGTCGGTATTCGTAGCGCAGGCGGCTGAAGCCACTACAGGTCAACATTTAGGATGGGACCGCCAGATCCTGATGGTGTTGACGCTAATGATCACATCCAAAGGAGTGGCCGCAGTTCCGCGGGCGTCGCTGGTAATATTACTCGCGACCGTAAATAGCTTCCTGCCCGCTGGCCTCGGACCGATCGGCGTGGCGGTCATCTTTGGCGTTGATGAACTGATGGACATGGGACGCACGTGTGTAAATCTGATCGGCAATTGTCTGGCAACGATCGTGGTCGCGCGCTGGGAAGGCGAATTCGACGATAAACGTGCGCGCGTGTTTGGCACGCCCGCTGAAATCGAACTGGACATGAAGCGCGGCGACACGGCCTTTGCTAATGCAGTCGCTCAGGGCGACTGAACGTTCCTGCTCTTTTGTGGCCGAAGATCCCGGCATCGACAAATCCGCTCGATTTCGGCTAAGCTGCGCTGATGATCGCAGTTTTGCCCACGCCCGAAGCAACTTACCTCATGCAGATATTCGCCTCCGCTTTTCTGGCGATTCTGTTCTTGCAATCGGGCATCGATAAAATCGTCGATCGCCGCGGAAATTTTGAATGGCTAAAAGGACATTTTGCGAAGAGCCCGCTGGCTCGAATGGTTCCCGCGCTGCTGATCTGCATCACGGTTTTGGAGGTCGCGGCCGGCGCGCTGAGCGCCGTCGGCTGCGTGCTGGTAATTCTTTTAAAAAATTCGACGGTCGGTTTGTACGGAGCAGTTCTTTCCGCCGCAGCCATCACGGGGCTGTTTTTCGGGCAGCGAGTCGCGAAAGACTACGCTGGCGCTGCAGTGCTTGTTCCCTACTTTCTGCTCACGCTGGTCGCAATCTATCTGCTCGCACAACCGTGAATTGGTGAGAATTTTGTAGGGCATGTCTGGAGCATTCCTCAACGAAACAACCGTTGCCAATCCACCGCGGAATGGTCCGCCCTCGAGAAAATCGCCTTATGTCGCGACTGCAGCCGAGGCGATGAAGAATTACGCCAGAAACACGGCAAGAACTTGGTATAAGGACGGGATTGACCCGAATGATCAGACGGGCAAATACGCGTGCCAGCGACTGCGTCAGACCTGGTTCGCTCCTCAACTGGATCCCAAGTTCAAACTTCGGCGAGACGATAAATTCTATGCCATCGGCTCCTGTTTTGCGCGTGGTCTCGAAAGCTCGCTGGCTGGACACAAAATAGCTGTTGAAAGCGCAGCGCCCGAATTTGCTAAACTTCAATCCGCTAATAGAGAAGGATCGGGACTCGGATTTATCAACAAGTACAACACCTATTCAATACTGAATGAACTTCATTGGGCGCTGGATCCAGACGCAGAATTCACGCGAGAGTCTATTGTTCAATTGACAAACACAACCTGGTATGACCCACACACAAACCCCACCTTACACTTCGTCGGCCTGGAAGAGACTCTGGAACGTCGTGCCCTCATACAAACTGTCACGAAACGTATAAAGGAATGTCGCGCGGTGATTCTCACCCTCGGGCTTGCAGAGGTGTGGCGCGATGTTCAGGCAGACGTGTTTCTTAATTGCACTCCCATTCCATCGTTGTTCAAGACTCAACCAGATCGATACGAATTTCATTTAACTAATTTCGCGGAAAACCTGGCCAATCTGGAAGCGATATACGCGTTATTGTCTCGGTATGGACATCCTGACTTTCACATTGTCGTCACAGTTTCTCCGGTGCCTTTGATGAACACCTTTTCCAGGATGGATATTGTCGTTGCAAATACGTGGGCCAAGTCCCTGTTGAGAGCAGTCGCCCAGGAGTGGGCTGCGGCCCATTCAAATGTCGATTACTTTCCAAGCTACGAGATCGTCCAAAGCTCAGATCGGACCGCTGTATGGGAGCGCGATCTAAGGCACGTAAGAGGCGCCGGGGTGCAACAAGTTATGGAGTTGTTCGTCGCGAACTATATCGAATAACGCGGGGATAACTGAAATAGTGACGAATACATGATTCATCGCAAACCAACGCTTGCTGTTTCGCGACGCAAAGGATGAGACTGAATTCGTAAACACTATCAGCAACGGTTTTGACTACTTCTCCATGGCCTATGTGGCGGCGACCGAACTCGAGGCGGTCGCGAGATTTTTACGAAATTCTTCGCCTTTGGGGCCTGCAAGAGACCGTATTGTGAAGCTAATGGATCAACCCAATCGGAGTTATTCGACAATAATGTCTGCCTCGCCTTCGCTCCTGGTTTTGAACGATTGGTTCGCGCCGGCTTGGAAGGTCCGAGTGAACCGTAAAAAGCAACCCGGCTTGCAGATAAACTAGTGGCAGACTGGAGTGCTTCTACCCGCTGGCAAGAACCGTGTCGAATTCGAGTACCACCCCACATTGTTGCGAATCTTGATGGTATTGAATCGAATCACGATTTTATTGCTTCTCCTTTTGTGGCGCCCGAGCTTCTCCGAAGGCGCCGGTTAGGTATCGTTACACCTCTGCCAGCATGATATGAACGGCGATGTTATCAGCTAGCCGGGGCAAGCTACAAATCAACCGTGCACACGGTTAGACCCATTTAAGCCGGCCGCAATTTCACGACAATCGCATGATTCTTCCTCCAACTCCAGCGCAAGTGCAGGGTGCAACATCAGAACGGTATTCAGACATCATTCTGGATGCGATTTGCGTAACGGTTCTCATCGCCTACTTCCTTTACTTCGCGCTGCCAGCAGTAGGCGGGCACTTCGCCCAGGATGAAATACCTGAGTTGTACCGCTACTGGTATTACGGACCCCTCAAATGGCTTTGGGCAAACATATGCTTCTGGAAAGAGACAGCGAGGTTTTTTCGACCAGGCGGCGTTTTGTATGTTGGCGCACTTTATCACTTTTTCGGCTTAAATCCGCGACCCTTTCACATCGCGCAGATCAGCATTCTTGCGGCATCGATACCGATGCTCTATTATCTCACTCGAACCTTATCCTCTTCACGTTCCATCGCGTTTCTGGCTGTTCTTGCTATTTGTTATCACGTTAACCTGATCAGCCTGGTTTTTGTCGGTTCGTTTAGTTATGACGTATTGGGCGGTTTCTTCTATTTTGCGGCGCTCACGTACTATGTCCAGATTAGAGAGACAGCCGCTCAACTCCGTCCCCTGCAATTAGTCGTATTTTTGGTCTTATATGTCTGTGCACTGGATTTTAAGGAAATGGCGGTCACGCTTCCGGTGATCGTTCTGATTTATGAAGTCCTGAGATCTCCACGCTGGGGCGATTGGAGGCAGTTTATCGGGTGGACGCGGTCTTCTGCGACTCCAGCTTTAATCGCGGGCCTGATCACAGCTCTTTATATCTACGGGAGGATCCAGGGTCCGACGGCACTGGCCACAATGGGCCCGTACCAGCCGCATTATTCCTGGAGTAATTTTCTTGAATCCAACACACACTTTGTCAGCCAAATATCCTACGGGTTTGTGGTCTCGGAGAAGGCGCTACTCGCTTTGTGGGCGCTTGTCTTTATCTATGCCTTCCTGCGCCGCGATCGTATGCTGTGGCTCATGGCCTTCTGGGTCGTGATCGTACCTTTGCCGTTAGCATTCATTGTCCCGATTCGCGGCGGCGGGCACCTATACCTTCCTCTGTTCGGATGGGCAGTGATCTTTGCCAAGGCGGTATCGGATTTAATCAGCTTGCTATACAAGTTTTGGTTTCTGTTAATTCAAGGCGCCCGAGGAAGCGCTGCAGCCCGAAAATTGTCTCCATCGGCGTTCAGAACCGCCGCTACTATTGTCGTGGCGGTGGCTTTCGCAATTTTCACCCGATGGAAAAACCTGCCGTTCCTAGTGCGAGCTTTTCAAAACGTGGGACAAAAGGAATCTCACGTTGTCCAAGCATTCCGCTCGTTAGATCTTCGGCCGGCGCCCCACAGCACGATTCTGATCAAGGGAAACCCGTTCATACCGGGTCAAGGGTGGAATGCCCTTTTTATCCCATCTCTACTTTGGAAGGATCATTCCCTGCGAATTTGGCTGGACGGTCTAAACAAACTCACACCCCAAGAGCGGGCGAGAATGGAATACGTCATTTTGCTGACCGAATTCCATGTTGAGGTCGTCCGTGCCCCTGAATCACAACGACGCTAAAACGCAAATTTGAACCTGATTATGATCTGTCCCGCTAGGAGGACTTAAGGAATAGAGACCACCATTGGACCTGAGCTACCTTCGAGAGCGTTCGGAACCTGGCCGTACACCTTGCAAAAATATTCGTAAACTTCTCGAAGCGTCAGCAGAATAGTAATTCACTGCAAATTTGGCTACGCTGGATTTGAAAATGGTTTCCGATCGTTTATCTTCCGGCGGCGCTCCTTCCAGCTGTTTGGGCGCTGAGCTATCCGACGCCAGTGGTCTGGCTGCGCCTCATCTGTAAAGATACCTGGCCAATCCTAGCAGCCGCCGCGATGGCAGCAATTCTGCCACGCTTGTTTCGCCGCGCAGGCGCGAGCGCATGGTCGTTGTTGGTAATAGCGCTAACCCAGGCTAGCTTTCAAGCGTGGTGCTATAACACCGGTTCTCACCCCGCACATAATCCGTTTCAAGCCGGGGGTATTTTGCCGGGATCTGATTCGGGTTTGTACTATACTGCAGCTAGCAATCTGCTCAATGGTCAACAGATCACCGCTGTGGCTGGAACCAGGCATCCTTATCCTCTTCTTCTAGCTGTCCTATTAAAAATCTTCAGACACGACTTCCGGTCGGTCACGTTGGTCTTTACAATTCGATGATATCCAGAAGACCTGGCTCCCAAATATCTCCAGAAAGGATTTCATCCGAAACCTTCCCGGAGGGGTATATAGTTACCTTTCTCCCACATTAAAACAACTGCCACCGGGGACAGAGCTAGTTGTATTGCCTTATTGGGTCTTGTTGGTACTGGATAACGAAGATGCGCATGCGCAAAGATTCACCCCACAGCCTGAGCAAACGGGGCATGTTGTCTAGCCACCTGTGTATTTTAGTAAACCACTCCACGTCGAGGGCCGGTAGTGAATGCAGGCTACCGTCATTCCATGCGTTCGCTGACCGCATGCTGGATTTCTTCCGGAATCTCTCGCAACCTGTAGCCAAAGGATCACTTTGCGAAATGGCATGACACGCAATCTGTGCAAATATGCACCCTCACGGTCGACGGCTTGCGAAAAGGTTCACGTACCAAAACACATCGCTTCGAACATCACGCGTATCAAAGGGAATCAAACCATACCTTGCTACCAGACGGAGGTTCATACTCAAGCCCTTGAGCATTTCCACCAGTTCCTCCCAACTACCGCGCGCCTGTTTCAACCCGAAAGGCCACAACTCGAGCAGAAGGTTGATGTCCGTATTTTCCTCTAGCACGCGTTTTGCGCCGCGTAACGCATGAAGCTCATATCCTTGAATATCCATTTTGATCAGGTCAACGCGCTGGCCGGGTTTGAAGTAATCATCCAGCGCTATCATTTCGATTGGCGCGGTATGGCGCGAATCTCCATCCGCCATGTACGTCCGGTGATCGACGTTTAGCTTCTTGGAAATGTAAAGCTTGGACGCGCCGCTGTACTCTCCAACGGCAGCTTGAGAGAGCAGCACATTTGAAAGCTTGCGTGTGGCAGCGCACAACCGCCTGAAATTGTCCGGCGAAGGTTCGAAGGAATGGACCTTGCCTACCGGACCAACACAGCGGGAGAGAAACTCAGAATAAATTCCAATGTTAGCACCCACATCTGCTACAACAGCGCCTGGAAACAAAATCCTCCGTACTAGCTGCCGCTCCGCGCGCTCGGTGTAAGCCTTAAAACCACGATAAAAGACGTGGTAGATTGGAAAGGCGTGTTCGTAGACTTTGTTTCCAACGCTGCGAAGAAGCGAAGCCGACATTTAGCGTCGTGCCAGAGTTAGCGTGAAGAAAGAGGCGCATAGGCGCGGAAAAGAACGGCTGAATGCGAGGTCGGTCGAAAATAATCCTCGATACAGAAAATGCGGAATCGGCAGCCGACGCGAGATTCCACCGGTAGCCATATAGGATAGGGCGCTGAAGGCCCCGATGGACATTGCCGCAACATCGAAGTTCTCGTCCAATCGCTGCAGCCATTCGCGGCGTCGGAAGAATATCAACCACGGTAACGCGATATTCGCGGATGCCAGCGGCCCCTGGACTTCGGCTAACTCGGGCTCGGAAATTTGGAAATCTACCGGCTCGTGGTGCAGATATTTGAAGATGGGAGTCGACAACAGCGAAAAAAAAGGTTCAGTCGCAATCACTTTCCCGCCTGATTTCAATTTGCTGGCCGCACGGTTAAGAAATGCGATTGGGCTTTTCAAATGATGCAAAACGTTCGTGAGCGTAATGACGTCGATGCTCTCGTCTTTGATTGCATCAAGCTTGTCGATCTCATGGCAGTCAAACACAAGATCGAGATAATCGAGATCAAGCACATCGCTTGTGACGACGTTTGAAAGAAACTGTTTTAGCGGCGACATCCCGCTCCCTATTTCGAGTATCGAGAGCTCTGCCGGGTTGGGAAAGTCCCGAAATTGATCACGGTAAAGTTCACGATACCAGAACATAAGATTCTGATTCGAACCGAGGCGGGCGCGATTATGCAACGTCACGGCCCGATCGTGGGCCTCGTTGCTTTGCACAGTGCTGATCGTCCTCATTTTATCGCGCGGACATAGAGCGAGCCGGCGAATTCCGAGATCACGGGCATATTCTCGAGAAACCGCCCAAGGCCGTTCAAGCGATTAAGAAGGAAACCAGGTGTCTTCGGGTGCAGAAAATCAAATGGATCGATTCGCACATCACGAAACCCTGTTTGTGTGAGTAACCGCCGCAACGGCCAGCGAAAGAAGGCTGTCTCATCCGGCGAGTCGCCAAGCTTTCGCTTTACCCAAGGGACATTCTTTTGGACAGCGATCTGCGGGTTTAGCATGTTTGGCTCCGTGAAATAGATCGTACCGCCGGGCTTTAACACCCGATAAATTTCACGCAATGCCTCGTTAATCTCCAAATGATGCAAAATTGAACTGCCCACCACGGAATCAAACACGTCATTAGGATAGGTTAGCGCGGAAGCGTTCTGGGCCTCGTAACGAACGTTTTCGGCAGAACAATCCGTCTGTGCAATTTCCAGAAGCTCAGGAGAAACATCAATAGCTACAATGTCTGCTCCGGAACGAGCCAGTTCCCGGGTGAAATAGCCAGTGCCACATCCCAGCTCAAGCACGCCCATTCCTGACCGGAGGTGGTTGCTGAGCATTTTCACTCGGCGCGCCCAGCGCAATTCGCCAACGGGTCCTTCCCAGTTCCAAATCTTCCCTGCCCCATGTTGGGCCAGGAAACGCCCGTGCTCGATTTCTTTTGCAATACGCTCTTGCACTACAAATTGTCAGGTAATTAAGAATTCGAGAGATCCGATCATTGGCTTAAAGCTCAATTTTCGAAACGTAGTAGCGAGTTAGTAACCGAGTTTTAGTTTCAAGAAGCCGTGCCAGCACATCTTTAACATGATAAGACCGTTTCGAAACACCTTGGTCATCTTTGTGGAACCGTAGATGCGTTCCTGGTAATGGACGGGCACGTCCAGAATCTTAAGATTGAGTTTTGCGGCGCCAAATAGCAGTTCATAGTCGCCCCAGCGGTCTCCGATTCCCCAGCTTCCCAGCATCGGTTTAATCCGCTCCCAGTCGCTTCTCCAGAGGACTTTCGTACCGCACAGCGTGTCCTTTACACGTTGTCCCAGGAGGTATGTAAATGCGACACTGAAAAATTTGTTGCCCAACATGTTGGCTGTCGTCATAGCTCCTTTCGGCACCGGATAAACAAGCCGCGATCCGTTAACAAACTCCGCCTGCCCCCCGGCAATAACATCGGTAAAGTAAGGCAATTCCTCGGGCATTGTCGTCAAATCGGCATCGAGAATCAGTAATACATCGCCTTTCGCTGCATCGAAACCTGTCCAGACATTCCGCGATTTACATACGCCCGGTCCGCGTTCCAGATGAATATCCTTGTCCGGATAATGTGACTGAACGCGCAACACTTCCTCAGCAGTGCCATCGCTCGACTGATCATCACAAAAAATGATTTCTGTCTGACGCCCCAGTTGCGGAATGCGTTGCACAGCATCTTCGACATTTCCTTTCTCATTTTTACAAGGAATGATGATCGAGACGGAAAGCTCTTCTTTGGGAATTGGTGTCGGCAACAGTCTCGCGACGACTACCTGCGTCATGGATAGCTGTTTCAGTAACGGTAAGCGGGCGCAGAATCGATTAAGGAAAGCTGATAGAAGGGGCACATATGTCGGCAGAATCACAATCCGGTGCGTCTCGAGCGCTTCGAACCCTGCAAGCTTCATCAGGTTTCGGATGTCAGCGGTGGAGAGCCAGTTTTGCTCGCTGCTCGGGACCTTCATTCCAACCCATTCCGCAAAAGTAACCAATGGTTCCCACAGATGATTGTAGGTTTCGACTAACAAACGCGTGTGCCGCAGGCAAAGCGGTCTGAGGTTACGCAGCGCCTGAAGCACATCCACTGTGTCCCCGATGTTGTTAAACAGGATGTAATCGAATTTCTCGCCGGGTTCAAAGAGCTGCCGGAACTCGTCTTTATCCGGGAAAGCGACCGCTAATTCGAACGAAGGATTTTGCTGTCGTGCAATCTCAACAATCTCAGCGCAAACGTCTACGCCTTTTCCTTGTTTCGGCGCAACCGCAGCCAGATGATAGCCGGTACCGCACCGAACCGACAGCACCTTCTTTTGCGGCTCAACCAGGAATCGAAGAAGACGACGTACAAGTTCATAATAGTAGCGGTTGCGCTTGATCCAATTCTCGCGCCGAGAAGCGATCGCTGCCAGATGCTGGCGCGAGCGGTCGCGCCTTTGCTCCAACGCCGCCGGCCCCCAGCCTTCCTGGTTCGTTTTGCGCTCATTTACTACGGCTTGCATGTAGACGCCGTGTTATCCAAACGCTGAGATCCTGGTAGTCGAGACTGCTGCGAACATTCGGCCGCAAACTTCCTTTAATTCCTAAGCTATTCAAGATTCGGTTCGTCCGCCGGTCTTCGGGCGCGGCCTTTCACCCACTCTCGAAACAAGGGTGGTGGTCCGACTGACGCGCGAAACCCACTGGAGAAAACGAACGGTTGTGCTTGACTAATAGGTTTAACATTTCTCGCCAGAATGCCTGCGCAGACAATCAAGGTTAGCGGTGCTCGCCAGCACAATCTCAAGAACCTCCACGTCGAGATTCCGCGAGAAAAGCTGGTGGTCATCACCGGTTTAAGCGGCTCCGGGAAATCGTCACTGGCTTTCGACACGCTTTATGCCGAAGGGCAACGCCGTTACGTCGAGAGTCTTTCTGCTTACGCACGGCAGTTCCTCGATCAAATGGAAAAGCCGGATGTCGATTTCATCGAAGGCTTGTCCCCTGCCATCGCAATCGAACAACGCAGCGCCGGGGCAAACCCACGATCAACGATTGCAACTACGACTGAGATCTACGATTATTTGCGGGTCCTCTTCTCCGCAGTCGGTCAACCGCACGATCCCCTCACCGGTCGGCCGCTCAACCGTCAAACGCCTCAGCAAATCGTCGATCAACTACTAGCGTACGAACCGAGCACCAAAATCATTGTGCTGGCACCGTTAATTGAGAATCAGCCCGGGGAGTTTCGGGACGTGATCGAGAAACTCAGGCGTGAAGGATTCGTTCGTGCACGCATCGATGGACGGATGATCGAACTGGATCGTAATGAGCCAATCCGGCTGAAGAAAGCCGCGCGGCACACGATCGAAGCTGTGGTCGATCGGCTGGTCGTCCGTGATGGCATTCGTGTGCGGCTGACAGACTCAATTGAAACGGCTTTAAAATGGGGCGGCAATCGTATTGTCGTTTTGTGCCAAACGTCGGAAACGCCCGACGCCGAACGCCCCCCGTCCAACTCCGAATCAGAAGAGTGGGTAGAATGCCGCTACTCCACAGATTACGGAAATGCTGAGACCGGCTTCAATTTAGGCGAGCTGACGCCAAGACACTTTTCTTTCAATAGCCACCTCGGCGCTTGCCCGGCTTGCCACGGCTTGGGAACACAATTGGTGGTCGATCCGGAGCTGATGATCTCCGACAAAACCAAAACTTTGGCCGAAGGAGCAATCACACCGTGGCGTCGCGGCACAAAACGCATGCGAGCCTACTATCGGCATCTGCAGGACGCGCTGACCAAACATTTCAATGTGGATGAAGATGTGCCGTTCGCCGAGTTGCCTGACACATTTAAAGCCGCGCTTTACTTCGGCACCAATGGCGAGCCGATTGAAATGGAGTTTAGCGGCAACGGCCAAAAGAAAATTACAAAACCGTTCGAGGGACTCGTGCCCCAGATGCAGCGGCTTTATGAGCAAACCGAGAGCGAGTTCACGCGCAATCGCATTCGCGTGTTCATGACTCGCGAAAGGTGCAAGGTCTGCGGCGGCGCAAGACTCAAACCGGAAATCCTTGCTGTCACAATCAAGGCCCGACCAGCCTCCGCCGAGCCTATGGCGGGCAAGCAGGACCGCGAATTAAATATCCATCAGTTCAGCCAGCAAACCGTGGAGGACGCGCTGCAATTTGTTGGCGCTCTCGACCTGACGGAGCAACAGCACACCATCGTAGCAGACGTTGTCCGCGAGATTCAGTCCCGTCTGCAATTCCTCGCCGAAGTTGGGCTCGGCTATCTCACATTGAATCGTGAGAGCGGCACGCTTTCCGGCGGCGAAGCGCAACGGATACGGCTCGCGACGCAGATCGGCTCCGGTCTGGCTGGTGTTCTCTACATTCTCGATGAACCCAGCATCGGTCTGCATCAACGCGACAACTCGCGCCTACTGGGAACGCTGCGAAAACTGCGCGATCTCGGGAACTCCGTCATCGTCGTCGAGCATGACGAAGAAACGATTCGGGCTGCCGACCACATTCTTGATCTTGGTCCGGGCGCAGGGCCGCGTGGTGGCGAGATTGTGGCAGAGGGAACTCTCGATGACATCGCGCGCGCGAAAAATTCTTTGACTGGCGATTACCTTTCCGGACGGGTGCACATTGCGGTTCCAAAACAGCGCGCCCAGCCACGGCCCGACGGCTGGCTTGCGGTCATAGGCGCTAGTGAAAACAATCTGAAAAAAATCGATGTCTCATTTCCTCTTGGTTGTTTAACGTGTGTGACCGGTGTTTCCGGCAGCGGCAAATCGACTTTGGTGGACGACATTCTGCGGCGTGCGCTCTTCAGGCATTTCTATAACTCGAAGGACAAGCCCGGCGCTCACAAAGCAATTCGCGGGTTGGAACAGATCGACAAGGTAGTTGTGATCGATCAAAGCCCGATCGGTCGGACGCCGCGGTCGAATCCGGTGACATATACCGGAGCGTTCACCCCGATACGCGAACTGTTCGCGCAATTACCGTCCGCCCGGGTTCGCGGTTACGACGCAGGTCGCTTTAGTTTCAATGTCAAAGGCGGGCGTTGCGAGAACTGCGAGGGCGGAGGCTTGATCAAAATTGAGATGCACTTCCTGCCCGATGTTTACGTGGAATGCGAGGTTTGCCGAGGCAAACGCTACAACCGAGAGACGCTCGAGATCACTTACAAAGGCAAGAACATTGCAGACGTCCTCGACCTCACCGTGGACGAAGCCGCTCGGTTCTTCCGCAATGTGCCGACTATCGCGGAAAAGCTCAATTCACTGCTCGACGTTGGCCTGGGTTATCTGCGACTCGGTCAGGCCGGAACGACTCTTTCCGGAGGCGAAGCGCAACGCGTGAAACTTGCTACAGAGCTTGCCAAAAAGGCGACCGGTCGCACTGTTTACATTCTTGATGAACCAACGACGGGGTTGCATTTCGCCGATATCGAAAAATTGCTCGAGGTGTTGATGAAACTCCGCAACGCGGGCAACACCATCGTCGTGATTGAACATAATCTCGAAATGATTAAGTGCGCAGATTGGATCATCGACTTGGGTCCGGAAGGCGGCGACCAAGGCGGCGAAGTGGTCGTGTCGGGTCCGCCTGAGCGACTGGCAACTATTCCGGCCAGCCATACCGGGCAATACTTACGGGCAGTGTTGGAGAGAAGATGAGACACATTCGACAGTTAGGTCTTACATGTCTGATCGCGGTACTTGGCCAAGTCGCCCGCGCAGATATCTCCGCTGAGATAACGCAGGCGGCCACACCGGTTTCGGAAGGTGTGCCCGAGGTGGCGGTCGTACGGTTACAGTCGCTGCTTAACAAAAATCTGCCAGAATCACAATGGCGCGCAGTCGCCGAAAAACTTGCCGAAGCGCAGGTGGCCGCAAACCAACCAGAGGCCACTCTGGTTCTTTTGAGTGATGCCCGGTTACGGGACTTGCCATGGGCAAAATTCTGGCGCGCCCAGGCGCTGGCCAGTCTTTACCGGTGGACCGACGCGCTGCCACTTTATGAGGCGGTGAGCAGCGAAACTTCGCCCTTTCAGAAAGCAGCTGTTTTTGGGGCGGGCGACGCGTTGCGCGCGTTAGAGAAACGCCAGGAAGCTTTGAGAAAATTCATCCTGCTGGCGCATGACAAGGAGTGGGGCACGCGAGCGCAGCTGCGAGCAGTTGAGCTGCACATTGAATTGGGCAACGCTACCCAGGCACGGCGGCTTTTGGAGCAGTTGCAACCAGCTTCGGTTGCAGAACGGCGTGAACGCCGCGTGTTACGCGGGCGTCTCGAACTGATTTCGCACCGACCTGAACGATCGATCGGAATGTTTGAGGCGATTCTGAAAAGGCCGGAGGGAACGCCTCATCCCGTTCTGCTCGCAGCGCTCTTCGGCATCGCTGAAGCGCACTTGCAACTCAAGACGCCTGAGACCGGAGATGACGTACTCGAGCGTTTCATTGATCGTAACTACGCAGACCCCGATCTCCCGCTGATATTTGCAAAACTCGATGAGCTCTATCGCGCCGAACACAAACCGTCGCGCAATGAACTGGAAAAGTGGGTGCGCAGGCCGGAACAGCCGCGGCGAACGTTTGCGCGCTGGTATCTTGCGAGACTGGAAATTCGCGCAGGTCATAGAGAGCGGGCACGCCAACTGTTTGAAGATTTGCGACGCGCAGAAATCAAATCATCCACCATTGCCCCTGCTCTGTTCGAGTTTGCCAAATTTGAAGTTGAAGATGGCCGCTTTGATGAAGCAATTGCCATCCTGGACGATGCGCGCCTGTTGCGGCCTGACGCGGCACTGCTGACTCGAATCGATTTTTTGTCTGCGCAGGCGCGGTATCTGGCGAGGCAATTCGATACAGCGACGGCTGCCTTCGAACAAATCGCGCAGCGCGATTCGCCTTGGGCGAAAGCCGCGCTGTTTAATGCATCCAGTGGCTGGTTGCAAGTCGGCAATCACGGTCGTTTCATTGCTGATTACAACCAGCTGGAAAAACAGGGCGGCGACGAACAATCGCGTGCCGATTTGCGATTGCAGGAAGGTCTAATGCAGGCCGCCAAAGGCGACAAAAAAGCTGCGGCATCCTTGCAGCGGTTCATTCACGATTTCCCGAAAAATCCCCGCGTATCCGAAGGTTGGATGGGTTTAGCAGAGTTGGCATACCATTCCTCACCGCCGCGGCTGGATGAAGCACGGAAAGACCTGGATCACGCAATCGAGTCCACACCAACCGCTGCTGCCGCCGAACGCGCCGATTATCTCCGCATCTGGGTAGAAGAAGCAGCCGGCGGAAACGAATCGAAAGTCATTGAACTCGGAAAGCGATTTCTCGAGCAGCATGTTCAGTCGCAATTTGTTCCGGAAGTTCGAATGAAATTGGCCGAGCTTTATTACCGCAGCCAGGACTTCGCAAACGCACAGACACAGTTTGAAATTATCGCGCAACAGAATCCGAACGATCCGCTTGCGGAAAAAGCACTCTTTTTCGCAGCAGAATCAGCCATGTCGAGCATGAGCGAGCATACCCTGGACCGGGCGCTCGTTTTATTCGACCAAGTTGTGCAGAAGAACGGCGCGATGCGCTGGGCCGCGCGCAATGAACAAGCAGTGATCGAGCGCAAGCTTGGGAAACCTAAAGATGCACTCGCCTTGTATGATGAGGTGTTGAAGAGTGACGCCGGCGCATCCGAAAAACGTGAGGCGCTTTGCGGGAAAGGCGACATTTTCTTCGAGGCCGGCGCTACGGATCCGAGTAGTTATCAACGTGCCATTGAAGCCTACGAGCAACTGGCTGCCTACAAGGATGGGTCGATTCATTGGCGTAATCAGGCGCTGTTTAAAAAAGGATTATGCCTCGAAAAAAAGGGCGATCGAGCGGGGGCGCTGGCGACGTTTTATAAAATTCTGGAGGACGAGTCGCCGCCCGGTGAGCACCGTGAGTCGTTCTGGTATTACAAAGCCGGATTCAACGCAGCGCGACTGTTGGAGGAAGATTCTCAGTGGGAATCCGCCGTCGCGATCTATGACAAGCTCGTGGCAGCCGGAGGCAGCCGTAGCGAAGAAGCAAAAGCGCGTCTGAACAACATTCGCCTCGAACATTTTCTTTGGACCGACTGAAGCATTCCTTGTGGAGGCTGGTAAAAGTGGGCCAGCTTAAAAACACGAAGTGGGTTGGCGAATAAGCTTGCTTAAATTCGCAGTGGGTCCAAAATCCTCGCATGGGACAAGGAACTAGGCTGAGTCGCGTGTGCGGCTGGTCGGTCCGATCTGCAATAGGGATCTTCGCCCTTGCATTCTGCGCATCAGCATTCGCTGGTGACCAAAGCAAGAATGTGGTAATGCGGCCATCGCAGCCACTGCCTGCCAAGACAACAAAGAAGATTTGTTATGTCGTAGCGGGTGGCTCGCGCATTCCGCAGCGGTGCGATCGTCTCTCTGCAATTCCGACCATGGCTACCCACATGGACATTTACGGTCGTCGTCCGGGCAGTTACTAAGAGGTCCGACGATTATCGCGGACGAATAGCCGTGCTGCCGGTACGGTAGCACGGAGGGGAGTTTATATTTTTCTGGGGATATCCCACCACCCGACGTTTCGTCTGAACCGCCCCGTGAAACTTGAGAACGACTTAGCGAAACATTTAGCCGGTCGTCTTGGCGCTCCCGCTCGTTAGGCAAGATGTTGCCGCCGCGATCACGGCTTTGTCGTCATTATCTGTCAGCCCCGCCAGGAAATTGCGAATCCGACGGAACGATTGACGCAAAAACAAATCTGCCGCCGAGTAGTCCGGCGATGCTGCGTTGCCATTTCGCCCTGTGAGCTGAATCTCGCCGTCGAGACGGCTCAGCACACACGTCGAAGCAAAAAGATCCATGGCAGCGTTCGCGATCCGTTCCTGGACAAGCTGCATGTCCAGAATCGGCTCACGATATGTGATCAACGCGCGATTAACGGCGAAATTAAAATGCCGGATCAGCCGGCCGAGTTGCCGCGCGTGCGCACGAAGTTGTTCGCTTTGCACCGGCACGTCAGGCACACGAACCGTCGCGGTGAGCCGGTTCTTTCCGGCCGCCCACGCTTTGCTCATTCCATCGCGCGACGGCTTCATCATCGTGTCGTAAATTTCCTTAAACTCCATTCCCGGACCGCGCATCCCGACTAGCGCGATGAACGAAGTCAGCACTTCGTTTGCGCCCTCGCCAATCTGGTTGATCCGCGCGTCGCGCAACATTCTCTCCAGCGGCAAATCGGTGAAGTACGCCGACCCGCCATAGATTTGGAACACATCGTTGATGCACTCCCAAAGTCGTTCTGTCGTGAACACTTTCAACATCGCGGTTTCAAGCATGTAATCTTCAAGACCCCGGTCGATGAAGGACGCTGTGACTGTGGTCATGGCTTCCATGGCGTAAGCGTCAGCGGCGATCCGCGCGATTTTCTTTTTCACTAGCTCGAATTCGCCCAGCGTCTTGTTGAATTGCTTGCGGGTGTTCGCGTGCGCGACGGCCAATTCCAAACAGGTTTTGGCTGCGCCAGTGCAGCACGCGCCGAATGTGGTCCGTCCAAAATCGAGCACAGTCAGCGCGACCTTCAGACCTTTGCCTATGGGGCCGAGAATATTTTCCCTTGGCACTTTGACATCGCGTAACGCGAACCGTCCTGTGGCCGTACCTCTGATTCCGGTTTTCGGCATCCGCGCTTCGAGCATTTCGAAACCCGGCATGTCTGGCGTCACCAGAAAGGCCGTAACAGCGGTTTTATTGGAGCCGGGTAGTGGCGTGCGCGCCATCACCGTAAGCTCGTGCGCAATCGCAGCGTTCGTGATGTACCGTTTCTCGCCGTTCAAAATAAAATGTGAGCCGTCTTCGCTCCGACGCGCCTGCATCTGCACGTTTGCCGCATCCGATCCGGCTTCCCTCTCAGTGAGCGCGAACGCGCCAAGTTGCTCGCCAGTTACCAATTTTGGAAGCCATTTCTGTTTCTGTTCATGCGTGCCGAACAACAGCAACGCGCGGATTCCGATGGAGTGATGCGCGTTAACGAAGACCGAAGTCGATGCGCAACGGCGTCCGATTTCCTCCAGCACCTTGCAGTTGGCCATCTGCGAGAACCCGTGTCCGCCGTATTCCTTCGGGGCCGTCATGCCGAGCACGCCGATACGCCCCAACCCATCGATCACGCTGCGTGGAATATCTGCCTGCCGATCGATTTCCGCAGGGTCGAGATCTTCATTCAAAAATTTGCGAAGTTCAGTAAGCGTTTGATTCAGATCGCCCTGTTGCGCCTCCGGGATGCGCGGATACGGCATTACCCAATCCGAAACGAAATGCCCCTGGAAAAGCCCTTTTGCAAACCCCAGCGCCTGCGGCCCTGCAAAAAGCAGTTCCTCAGCCTGTTGAATCTCTTTCTGTCGTTGCGCGTCGAGTTTGTTCATTCAACTGAAAAGCGGGCGACGAATTCTAGCCGTGCGTGCTCGCATGTCCAATCCCCCCCTCTACGCTTCGCAGCCCAAAGCGTCAGGACTTCGAAGTTCGATGTTGCACCTGACGACTCGATCTTCGTTCTCAGCTGCAGCCCTGGCTTGTGCCGCATTCGGTGCAAACGCCGCAGGCGCCCGCGCGAATGACTTTGTCACTGCCACACACGGAACAGGTGATGCCCATGAAGATGCTGCCCAGCGCTACGCTGACGCGGTCAGATGAGTTGCCAGCGCCGTTGCCGTTTCCTCCAGCAGACTTCCCGCCGTTCCCGGGATTGGACGGATGACCCGTGATGACGTCGATCACTTCCTTGTCGCCGGTGCGTGCGAGATCCGTGACCGGCCGATTCAACGCTTTCTTCTCGATGTCGGGAATTTCTTTCAGCGGTAGATCGGGTTGTGCGCGATTTGGCGCGGTCGCTTCCTTATATCCTGTAATAAACTGGCACGCGAGCCAGCGGAACACGTAATCGGTGATGCTCGTCGCATGGCGAATGTCCGGATTTTTTGTGAATCCGCTCGGTTCGAAGCGCTGGTACGCGAATTTTTTCACCAAACTCTCGAGTGGCACGCCGTACTGGAGCGCGATCGAGGTGAGCGTGCCCACGGTGTCCATCAAACCTCCGATGGTGCTGCCCTCCTTCGACATAGTGATGAAGAGTTCGCCAGGCTGGCCATCCTCGTACAAGCCGACGGTGATGTAGCCTTCGTGTCCGGCAATCTCGAACTTGTGTGTCAACGATGTGCGCGTGTCTGGCATACGATGGCGCACAGGCTGATCGAGCTGTCTTCGTAGCGTCGCGAGTTCCTGTTCCAGCTCTAGAATGCGACTTTCGACTCCGGCTGTTTCGCCGCCGTCAGCGTCCCCGGCTGCAGTTCCCATGTCTTTAGTCTTACGCGTATTGAGAGGCGCGGAGCGCTTTGAGCCTTCCCGATAGATTGCGACCGATTTCAGGCCGAGCCGCCAGCCTTCAATGTATGTGTTCATGATGTCGTCCACCCTGGCTGACTCCGGCAGATTGACGGTCTTGGAAATGGCACCGCTGAGGAAGGGTTGCGCAGCCGCCATCATTTTCAGATGTGCCAGGTAATGCAGCGAGCGCTCGCCTCTAAACGGTTTGAACGCGCAATCGAACATTGGCAGGTGCTCCGGCTTTAATCCGGATGAAATCTTGGTGCCATCGGAATCGATCACGTCTTCGATCGTGTCGAACGCGTCGATATGCGCGATGATGCGCTCGATCTCATCGGAAGCGTAAGCCAGTTTTTCCAGCGCGGGCTTAATTGTCTGGTTGACGATTTTGAGCATCCCGCCGCCAGCCAGCAGCTTGTATTTCACTAGCGCAATGTCCGGTTCGATCCCGGTGGTATCGCAGTCCATCAGGAAGCTGATCGTGCCCGTGGGCGCGAGCACGGTTACCTGTGCGTTGCGATATCCGTGGCGCTGTCCAACTTCCGCCGCGTTGTCCCAGGTGCTTGCAGCCTCCTCTTTCAAATGCGCGAACTCTTTCGCATCAGGGATTTGGTGCACTGCGCAGCGATGCAGCTCGATGACTTCGAGCATCGGGCCGACGTTGTCCTTTGCGACCGGCTTTGTGACGCCGCTCGCACGAGAATCGCGATACCCGGGAAACGGTCCCATCGTCCGCGCCATGCGCGCGCTCTGCGCGTACGCTTCCCCGGTCATAATCGCCGTGATCGCGCCGCAGAGCGCCCGGCCTTCCACGCTGTCGTAACCATAGCCGTAGCTCATGATCAACGAACCCAGATTTGCGTAACCCAGACCTAGCGTCCGGAAGATGTGTGAGTTCTCCGCGATTTCCTTGATGGGATAACTGGCGTTATCGACGATGATTTCCTGTGCGGTGATGAAAATCCGCACCGCGGCCTTGAATCGCTCGACATCAAAGTCGCCGTCAGCGGTCTTGAACTTCATTAAATTCAGCGAAGCCAGATTGCAGGCGGTGTTATCGAGAAAAAGGTACTCGCTGCACGGATTTGTAGAGTTTTGCCGGTCGGTGCCTTTGCAGGTGTGCCACTTGTGAATAGTCGTGTCGAATTGCATACCCGGATCGCCGCAGATCCATGTGCCCTCGGCAATTTTGCGCAGTAGCGCGCGCGCATCCTTTTTCTCGCACGGTTTGCCGTCGGTTACGCGGCGCGTCCACCATTCGCGGCCCTCCAACGCTGCGTCCATGAATTCGTCGCTTACCCGGACACTGACGTTTTCATTCTGATACATCACCGAGCCGTAGGCGTCGCCGTTGTAACTGCCGTCATAACCCTGTTCGATCAGCGCCCACGCTTTCTTTTCTTCTTTCTGTTTGGCGTCGATGAACTCTTCGATGTCCGGATGCCAATCCTTGAGCGTGTTCATCTTGGCTGCGCGGCGCGTTTTTCCCCCGCTCTTCACCACGTTCGCGATCTGGTCGTACACTTTCAGAAATGAGAGCGGTCCACTCGGCTTGCCGCCACCGCTCAATTTTTCTCGTGTCGATCGCAGCGACGAAAGATCTGTGCCAGTCCCGCTGCCGTACTTGAACAGCATCGCTTCGCTGGTCGCCAGGCGCATGATGTCCTCCATCGTGTCACCCACGTTCTGGATGAAGCAGGCGCTGCCCTGCGGGTACTCGTATTGCGAAGCTGCGCGTTCCGCTTTGCCCGTCTCGCGATTGTAAAAATAATTTCCCGCTCCCGCGCCTTTGCCGACGCCGTATTGATGATACAACCCTACATTGAACCAGACCGGCGAATTGAATGCGCCGTGCTGGTTCAAACACAGCCAGGTCAGCTCGTCATAAAAAGTTTCCGCAGCTTCAGCATCTGCGAAGTAATTATCCGCGATTCCACAATCGGTGATCGTACGCGTGACGCGATGTATCAACTGCCGCACCGAAGTTTCTCTTCCGCCTTTGTAAGGGTCGGTGCCGTTGGCAATATCGCCGTAGAAATATTTCGACACGGCGATTTTCGTGGCGAGCGCGCTCCAATTCTTCGGGACCTCAATGTCCTCCTGCTTGAAAATGACCTTCCCGCCATCGTCGGTGATTTCCGCGGTGCGCCGTTCCCATTCGATCTGATCGAATGGCGCGACGGCAGCATCGCTAAACACACGCTTGAAACGCAGGCCACCATTTTTTTTCCTTTCCATCCTGTTTTTTCGACGTCTAGCCGAATGTCTCGGTTTATTTAGTGACGCGGGCGGAATTCCGGGTTTGAGTTGAATCATGGCGGTATGGGAGGGGTTGAGGTTTTCGAATAAGTTGGGAATACTGGTGAACAGCGGCGCCAAGAAGCTGTGAATACCGGTCAACAACAAGTAATAGCGTGGCTGTCCGTGTGGACATACAAGATGCAGTAAGCTCGCCAGACATGGCAAGTCTTTAATTGTAACATTTTTTGGCCTCGTGAGGCCGACAATCCTGTCTGCCAGTCGGCACGACTAATCCAAGCGACTGGCCTCAATACAAACGCTCAACGTCCAACGCCCAACCCTCAACACCCAATCCAGGAAAGTTGCATTCGATGTTGGATGTTCGACGTTGGGCGTTCGGCGTTTTCTTATTTTCTACAAGGAAGGGTGGCTGAGTCCGGTTTAAGGCACTCGACTCGAAATCGAGCGTGGGGCAACCCACCGTGGGTTCGAATCCCACCCCTTCCGTTTCCATCGTATAGAGGGCGCGAGAGGTCGATTGCATAACAGATTGGCATAGCAAGTCCGACGATTTTCGGCGAAATCCAACGTTGTTGTTTGAAGTTTTTCTAATAAG
>Ga0207701_10001052_pt1 | contig 29274 bp, 17 predicted proteins | sample KBSSwiSSwithPhiX_FD_184294 | JGI IMG/M metagenome (GOLD analysis project Ga0207701, IMG submission 184294) | Switchgrass rhizosphere bulk soil microbial communities from Kellogg Biological Station, Michigan, USA, with PhiX - S5 (SPAdes) (version 2) | ecosystem: Environmental > Terrestrial >... | reverse complement strand
CGGCGGGTGCAGCCCCCGTCAACGGCGCGGGAAGTTCCTGGAGCCCGATCGCCTCAGCGACCCACTCGTAGCCGTGCCCCGGCACGGTCAGGATGTAGTCGTGCTGAGCCGGACGTTCGTCGAGGGCCCGCCGCAGCGTGGAAATGTGCCGGGCAATGGTCGCGTCCTCGACGATCGCCTGACCCCAGACCGCCGCCACGAGCTCGTCCTTGCTGACGACGTGACCGGCACGCTGGAGGAGGACCGCGAGGATCTCGAACGCCTTCGGCGTGAGGCTGACGGCGCGCCCCTCTCGCCACAACAGACGCTTGCGGAGGTCGGCGATGAACGGGCCGAACTGATAGCCGCGACAGAGCACCGCGGGTCCTGCGGGTACCCGCCGAAGCGGGGCGCCCACCGGCATTCGCGCCGGCAGCATCACGTCAGCCAGATCAGCCTTCTTCACACGCCTCCGCGCGGTTCCGAGACGTCGCGCGCAACAGTGTAGCTCCGCGGAGCAGACAGGGGGCTCGGGAAAGCGGAGTGAACGAGGAAGACCGCTCCAGCCAGCCCATCCGCGTGGGTTGACCCGCCTTTTCCCAGCGGTCGCTTTCCGTGCAACCGAAGAACGCCCGGTTTCGTGCGGTTTTCAACAATTTTCAGAAGTCTTCCAGCTGCAGGCGCGACATGAATGTCGCGCCCGGACTATGGTGCCGACGCTTCGCTCGCGACGTTACGGCCGTCGTGCGTCTGCGAGCCAGCCTGCCGCCCCAGGGCGGCCGCCCTATCAAATGTGTTCGCTGAGGAGGAACGCAATGCCAGTAAAAAGGATCCTGACGATCCTCATGATTGGGGCAGCCGTGTGCGGGGCCGCTCGCCCCGCCTTGGCCCAGTTGACGACCGGCACCGTCACCGGGACGGTCGCGGACTCACAGTCCGCCGTCGTCCCCGGCGCGACGGTCACCCTCACGAGCGAGACCCGCGGCACGCAGATGCCGCCGGCCTTCACCAACGCCTCCGGCGACTTCGTGCTCGCCAACGTCCCTCCCGACACCTACACCCTGACGGTCACCATGGAGGGCTTCAAGACCTTGAAGCGAAGCGGCCTCGCCGTAAGTCCCGGGGACCGCGTCGGGGTGGGACGGATCGCGATCGAGCTGGGTGGGCTGACCGAATCGGTCAGCGTCAAGGCCGAGGCGCCGCTGGTGCAGACGCAGAGCGGCGAGCGTTCGTTCACCGTCACGACCGAGGCCGTTGAAAATCTGCCGATCTCGAACCGCAGCTTCGTGCAGCTCGCGTCGCTGGCGCCGGGCGTGACCGGCACCAATCCGACCCGCGTCGGCGATCGGTCATCGACGGGCGGCAACAACAGCAACATCATGATGGACGGCGTCTCGACGATGGACACCGGCAGCAATTCGGTGCTGCTGCAGATGAACGTCGAGTCGATCGCGGAAGTGAAGGTGCTCGTATCCAACTACCAGGCCGAGTACGGGCGGTCGAGCGGTGTCCAGGTGAGCGCCGTGACCAAGAGCGGCACGAATCGCTTCCGCGGCTCGGCCTACGGCGTCACGCGCCGGGACGCCTGGAATGCGAACAGCGAGACCAATATCCTCAACGGCGACCCGAAGGCGAAGGTGAATGAGAAGGATCTCGGCTATACGATCGGCGGTCCGATCGGCAAGCCGGGCGGCAACAACAAGCTGTTCTTCTTCTACGCGCACGAGTACGCGCCGCGCACCGCGGGCGGCGATACCGTGCGCTTCCGCTTCCCGACGCTGCTCGAGCGGGCCGGCGATTTCTCTCAGAGTCTCGACAACAACGGCAACCTGTTTCCGTTGATCAAGGATCCGCTCAGCTCCGCGCCCTGCACGCCCGCCAACACCGCGGGCTGCTTCCAATCCGGCGGGGTGGTCGGCCGCATTCCCGCGGATCGTCTCTATCAGACCGGCGTGAACATCCTCAAGCTGTATCCGACGCCGAACGTCGCCGCGGCCCAGTACAACTACGAGCTGGTCCGGCCGGAGGAAAAGCTGCGCGCCAACCAGCCGGCGGTCCGGCTCGATTACCAGCCCTCGCAGAAGCTGCGCGGCACGTTCAAGTTCTCAGGCTGGTCGCAGCAGGACGTGACCATTCCCGGCACCATCCCGGGCTGGAACGACACGAAGCAGTACAACCCGCTGGTCCGCACCCTCGCCACCACGGTGAACTACTCGCTGAGCAACCGGACCTTCCTCGAAGGCACCTGGGGACGCGCCCAGAACTCGCTGACGGGTTGCGCCCTGGCCCAGGCCAACACCGGCCCGACCTTCTGCCGCAATGCCTTTCCGATGAACGACACCTCCAGCCTGTCTGGCGCCGGCCTGAACAATCTGCCGTTCATCTTCCCGGACGCGAGCGTGATCGACCCGAGCTACTTCGCCTACGAGGCGCTGAACGGGGTCAACCCGCCGATCTGGGATGGCACGCGGATCTCGATGGTTCCCAATTTCGCGTGGGGGAGCCGCATCGCGAACGCGCCGACCAACATACCGTTCCCGGGCTTTCTCAACGTCAACAAGACCAACGACATCTCGGTCAGCCTGACCCACATCCGCGGCCAGCACACCTTGAAGAGCGGCTTCTACAACACGCATAGCTACAAGGCGCAGCAGCGTCAGGGCTGGCAGGGGACGATCACCTTCGCGAACGACACCACCAACCCCATCGACACCGGCTTCGGCTACGCCAACGCCGCCGTCGGCGTGTTCTCCTCCTACAACCAGTTCTCGAAGTACGTCGAAGGCAGCTACGTCTACAACAACACCGAGGGGTACGTGCAGGACAACTGGAAGGCGACGAGCCGATGGACGCTCGATTACGGCGTCCGCCTCGTTCACCAGCAGCCGCAGTACGACGAGCTCGGGCAGGCGGCGAACTTCCTCCCTGAGGAGTGGGCAGCGTCGAGCGCGCCGGCGCTCTATTCTGCCGGCTGCGCGGCCACGCCCTGCACCGGCGCGAACCGCCAGGCACTCGATCCGCGCACCGGCGCCCTGCTCGGGCCCAACACCGCGGTCGCGATCGGCACGCTCGTGCCGAATTCGGGCAACACCACGAACGGGCTCTTCCTGTCCGGGCAGGGCATTGCCAAGACCACCTACACCTGGCCGGCGCTCAAGCTGGCGCCCCGATTCGGCACCGCCTACGACCTGACCGGGCACCAGAACATCGTCCTGCGCGGCGGCGCCGGTCTCTTCTTCGATCGGCCGGCGGGCAACTCGATCTATTCACAGGTGCAGAATCCTCCGACCATCCGGAACGTCACGCTGCGCTACAGCAATCTGCAGGCGTTGAGCAGTGGCCTGCAGACCGAGGCGGCGCCCACACTCACGGTCTACCAGTATGAGAGCGGCCTGCCGTCGACCTGGCAATGGAATGGCGGCGCGCAGGTGGTCCTGCCGTGGGCGGTCGTGCTCGACGTCGAGTACACAGGACAGCATGCCTACAGCCTGGTCGAGAACGTCAACATCAACGCGGTCGATTACGGGTCGGCGCTGCTCGCGGCCAACCAGGATCCGACGCTCTCCAGCCCGCTCCCCGGGGGCGCGGCCCTGGTGTCCGATCAGTTACGCGCCTTCCGCGGATTCAGCTCGATCACCCAGGCGCAGCCGCGCGGCTGGCTGACGAGCCACGCGATTCAGATCTCGTTCAACCGCCGTTTCCGCAACGGTGTCGCGTTCGGCTTCAACGACGCCTGGCTGTTGTCGCAGACCGGCAGCACCGCGGCGCGCATCCAGCACAATCCGGACGGCACGTTCTCGGAACGGGCCGACCAGGCCCAGGCCGACGAGCTGCTCGGCAACTTCATTCCCGTGAAGCACAACTTCAAGGGCAACTTCGTCTGGGACCTGCCCGACATCCACAGCTCCAACGACGCGTGGCGGACGATTGGCTACCTCGCGAACGACTGGCAACTCTCCGGCGTGTGGACCGCCGCGACGGGCGCCGCGTACATCGTCAGCACGTCGTATCAGAACGGCGGGAACCAGAACGTGACTGGCTCCGCCGATTACGGCGGCCGCATGCGTATCGTGGGGGACATCGGATCGGGCTGCAGCAGCGACGCGCTGCGGCAGTTCACCGCCGCTGGATTCGCGCCGCCGCTCGTCGGCAGCGTGGGGCTGGAGTCGGGCGCGGATTACCTGCGCGGCTGCTTCCAGAGCGCGCTCGACATGTCCATCGCCCGCAACATCAAGCTGGCCGGCAGCCGGCAGCTGCAGCTGCGCGTAGACGTGTTCAACGCGCCGAACCAGGCGATCGTGACCGGCCGCAACACCACGCTCAGCGTGGTCAGCCCCATCGATGGCACCGCCGCCAACCTGCCGTTCGACGCGAGCGGTGCGCCGATTGACTCGCGATCGCTGCCGAAGAACGCCGGCTTCGGGGTGGCGAACACGTATCAATCGCCGCGCACCATACAGGCGCAGATCCGGTTCTCGTTCTGATGGACGCGCGCATGCGGCTGACGCTTGCGGCCTTGATGCTGCCTGCTGCGCTGATCGCGCAGACGCCCCCGGCTGCGGCACCTCCTCCCGCCGCCGGAACGGCCCAGGCCCCTGAAGGGAGGGGCGCTGCGCAAGGGCGCGGCGCCCCCGGTCAGGGACGCGGTCCGAACTTCCCGCAGCAGCAGCGTCCGCTGGCAGACCCCGCGGTGCTGGCCCGCGGCAAGGGCCTCTACGAGAGCTCCTGTGCGGCGTGTCACGGCATCGATCTGCGGGGAGGGCAGCAGGGCGGTCCCAATCTGCTCCGCTCGCAGACGCTGTTGTCGGACAAGGCCGGCGAGCTCATCGCGCCGATCGTGACGGGCGGCCGGCCCAATCCGCCGGCGGGGGCGCCGCCGATGCCGGCCTTTCCGCTGCCACCGGCCGACATCACGGCGATCGCCGAGTACCTGCACAGCGTGCTCGGACAGGCCGGCAACCAGGGCCGGCCTCCAGAAGGCGAGCAGGTCGCGCCCGAACAAGCGCTGATCGGCAACGCTGCGGCAGGGCAATCGTATGTCGCGTCGCGGTGCGCCAGCTGCCACTCGGTGGCGGATCTCAAGACTGTGGCCGCGCGCGCCACCGACCCGCGCGATCTCCAGAACCAATGGGTATCGGGCGGCGGGGGTGGCGGACGGGGCGGGCGCGGTGGCGGAACGCCGGCCAAGCCGATCACCGTCACGGTGACCCCGGCGTCAGGTCCGCCGGTTGAAGGACGACTGAATCGGGTAGACGACTTCATCGTCTCGCTGACGCTGGACGATGGCACGCGGCGGACGTTCGTTCGCCGCGGTGCGGACCCGAAGGTCGAGACCCGCGATCCGGGGGCGGCGCATCGCACGCTAGTGCCGTCGCTGGCCGACTCGGACATGCACGACGTGACCGCCTACCTCTGGAGCCTGAGGTGACCCGATGATCCGACGCTGTCTCTGGGCGGCGCTGGCGATCCTGCCGGTGGCGCTCGCCGCCCAAACACGCTTTGGGCTCGACCCCGCGACGCTCCTCCGGCCGCTCGGCGAGTCGTGGCCCACCTATTCCGGCGACTACACCGGGCGCCGCTACAGCGCGCTGACGCAGATCAACCAGTCCACGCTGCAGAACCTCGGCCTGGCCTGGGTATCGCGCGGTTTCGTGCAGGGATCGGGACCGACCGGGCGCGGCGGCGGCGCCGGCGGGCAGGGGTTCGGCGGCCGCGGCGGAGGGGGCGGCGAGGTGCCGCTGACGGTGGCCGGCGAGGGCACCGGCGAGTTCAACGCCGGAGGACCGGCACAAATCCGCGGCTCGATCCTGATGGTCGACGGGATCCTCTACGCCACGTCACCCGACAACGTGTGGGCGGTCGACGCGAGGGACGGCACGATCCTCTGGCAGTTCTATTGGAAGACACGCGGCGGCACGCACACCGGCCATCGCGGCGTGGGTATGTGGCACGAGTTCCTCTACATGGAGACCCACGACGACTACCTGGTGAAGATCGACGCGAAGACCGGCAAGGAGATCTGGCATGTCGTCATCTCGCCGTTCGAGCAGCAGTACTTCTCGTCGATGGCCCCCGTCGTCATCGGCGACCATCTGATCGTAGGGACCGGGAACGATCTGGACGCCCCCGGCTACCTGCAATCGTTCGACCCGGACACCGGCAAGCGGCAGTGGATCCTCTACACGGTACCGATGAACCCGGGCGACCCCGGACTCGACACGTGGCCGAGCCTCGAGGCCGCCCGGCATGGCGGCGCGCAGCCGTGGGTCCCGGGCGCCTACGATCCTGACACGCACCTGTACATCTTCGGCACCGGCAATCCCACGCCGGCCTACACGCCGGCGGCGCGCGGGACGGGGAGTGGTCTCTTCACCTGCTCGCTCGTGGCCGTGAACGTCGATACCGGCAAGATGGCGTGGTACTACCAGACGTCGCCGCGCGACATGCACGACTGGGATTCGACCCAGACCCCGATCCTGATCGACGCGACGATCAATGGCCGGCCGCGCAAGCTGGTCTCGACGGGGGCCCGCAACGGCTACTTCTTCACCGTCGACCGGACGAACGGGTCGTTCGTCGCCAGCGGCAAGTTCAGTCCGCCGGCCAACTGGGCGAGCGGCCTGGACGAGCAGGGCCGGCCGGTGCTCAATCCCACGAAGGTGGCGACGATCGGCGGATCGATTGTCAGCACGAGTGCCACCAACTGGCCGCCGCCGGCCTATTCACCCGACACCGGACTGTTCTATCTGCCCGAGAACAACAGCCTCACGATCCGCTATCTGATCGACGCCGATCCGCGGGGTTCGATGGGCCTCGGCGGCAGCCTGACCGGCGGCAACATCGCGATGGGAGGATCGATCACCGCGATGGATCCGAAGACCGCGACGATCGCATGGCGCCACGAGCTGCCCGGTGGCGGTGGGGCCAGCGGCATGCTCGCCACCGCGGGCCGGCTGGTGTTTGCCGGGGACGGCGCGGGCAATGTGATCGCGCTCGACGCCGCAAAGGGAACGCCGCTCTGGCACTCCCGCATCGGCGCCGTCTCGAACGCGCCGGAGACCTACATGCTGGACGGGCGGCAATACCTGCTCGTCGCCGCCGGTGACATGCTGGCCGCATTCGCAGTCAACGGCACGCCGTAGGCGGATGCTGCAAAACGCATCTCGGCGAAGGGCAGATGGCAGATGGCAAATGGCAAATGGCAAATGGCAGATGTGAAGACGCCCGTTACTTTTGCCATCTGCCATCTGCCATTCGTCTATGGACCGACTCTTTCAGCGGGCCTGCCCCCATCAAGGCAGGCCTTCTCAGTAAACGAGGAGACGACTAATGCGATTCAGCAGACGCGAGTTCGGACGGCTTACCCTCGCCGGTGTGCCGGGCGTCGCCCTGGCGACCCGTTCCGGCGGATTGCTCGACGCGCTCGCCCAGTCGAAGCCGAACTCGCTCATCAACGGCGTCCAGATAGGCACGATCACCTACAGCTATCGCAGCATGCCCGATCAGAGTGCCGAAGCGACGCTCAAGTACGTCGTCGACTCCGGGATCAATGCGATCGAGCTGATGGGAGGGCCGGCGGAGAGCTTCGCCGGCGCGCCGGCGGCGGCCGGGCGAGGTGGTGGTGGGGGCGCCCGGGGCGCGGCGGCTGCGCCAGGCGGCGCCCCGGCTGGCGACGGCCGTGCCGCTGCGCCTCCTGCCGGTGAACCTGGCGCCGCGCCGGTCGGGTCGTGGAATGGTCAGCCCTGCCCGGCCGGACGTGGCGGTGCCCCGGGCGGCGGCGGTGGCGGGCGCGGGCGTGGCGAGCAAACGGCCGAACAGCAGGCGGCACAGCAGGAGCAGGCGGCCAAGCTCAAGGCGTGGCGAACCTCGGTGTCGATGGATCCGTTCAAGAAGCTGCGCAAGATGTACAACGACGCGGGCGTTACGATCTACGCCTGGAAGCAGCTCAGTCCCGCGATGTCGGACGAGGAGTTCGAGTACGTCTTCAACGTCGCCGAGGCCCTCGGGTGCACCCACACGACGCTGGAGTTGCCGACCGACGCTGCGGCGTTGAAGCGCATCGGCGACTTCGCGATGAAGAAGAAGATCTACGCGGCGTACCACACCCACGCCCAAGGCGGCATGAACGCCTTCGACCAGGCCTTCGCCGCCTCGAAAGGCAACATGGCCAACGTCGACTTCGGCCACTGGGTCGCGGCCGGCAACGTCGGCGGCACCCCGATGCAGTTCCTGGAGAAGTACCACGACCGCATCGCGAGCTATCACCTCAAGGACCGCACCACGCCCGAGCACTGCGCGCTGAACCTCCCTTGGGGCACCGGGGAGACGCCGATCAAGGAGATCCTCCAGATGGTCGCCAGGAACAAATGGAAGATGCCCGGCTCGATCGAGCTCGAATACAACGTGCCCGAGGGCTCGGACGCGGTGACCGAGGTGAAGAAGTGCGTCGAGTATTGTCGTCAGGCGCTCGCCTGACGCCTGACGCCTGACGCCTGACGCCTGACGCCTGACGCCTGACGCCTGACAGATGGCAAATGGCAAATGACGGATGGCAGATAGCAGATAGCAGATAGGGACGTGCGAACTGAATGCGGGGCGCCCGGCCTGAAGGTCGGGCGTGTCAGGAGAGGGTCCTCATGTCGAACTCCAGGGCGGCGGGGCGGCGATGGCTGATCGGTGCGGCGATGATCGTCGCGGGCGGACTCGTGCCGCTGGCGCAGGGGCCGCCACCGGCCCCACCGCCGCCGCCGCCGGCGCAGCAGGCGCCCAACCCTGACGCGGTCACCGGCCGCGGCGGGCGTGGCCGCGGCGGTCCTGACGTCCTCGCCGGCGGCCCGCAGCTCGACGATCCGGCCTATGCGGCGGTGGACTTCAGCAAGAAGAAACCTGTGCCCGCACTCGCCCCGGAGGAGGAGCGCAAGAAGCTCATTCTCCAGCCTGGTTACCGGCTCGAGCTGGTGCTCTCGGATCCGGACATCCAGGAGCCCACCGCGATCGCCTTCGATGGCAACGGCCGCATGTTCGTGCTCGAGGATCGGGGATACATGCAGGACGTGGACGCGACCGGCGAGCACGATCCGATCGGCCGCGTGTCGCTGCACGAGGATACCGATCACGACGGCGTCTACGACAAGCACACCGTCTTCGTCGACCACCTCGTCTTCCCGCGCTTCCTGCTGCCATTCGGGCCGAACGCGCTCCTGACCAAGGAGTCGCACGCCCAGGAGGTGTGGAAGTACACCGACACCAACGGCGACGGTGTGGCCGACAAGAAGGAGCTCTTCGATACCGGCTACGGCCGTTACGGCAATGTCGAGCACGAAGAGAGCTTCCTCATCTGGGGCCTCGACAACTGGATGTACAGCGCGGTCAACGCGTTTCGCGCGCGCTGGACGCCGCACGGCGTGATCAAGGAGCCCGTCGGCGCCAACGGCGCGCAGTGGGGCGTCACCCAGGACGACGACGGGAAGATGTGGTTCCAGGGCGGGGCGAGCGGCCTGCCCTCGTACTGGCAGTTTCCGATTCTCTACGGCAACTTCGGCGGCGGCCGCGGCAGCTCGGAGATGGATCCCGATCTCGGCATCCCGTGGGGCGCGCCGGTGCGGGTCGCCGACATGCAGGGCGGCCTGAGCGTCACCCGCATGCCCGATGGTTCCCTCCGCAGCACGACGGGGGCCGCCGGCGGGGACATCGTCCGCGCCCACCGCATGCCGAAGGACCTGCAAGGCGACTATCTATACGGCGAGCAGGTCGCCCGCATCGTCCGCCGCGTACGGCCTGAGACAGCGGAAGGGCTGACCACGATCAGGAACTTCTACGACGGCGACGAGTTCATCAAGTCCATCGACCCGTACTTCCGCCCAGTCGATCAGACGACCGCGCCTGACGGCACGATCTACATCACGGACATGTACCACGGGATCATCCAGGAGGCGCAGTGGTCCGGACCGGGCACCTACCTGCGCGCGCGCATCCAGCAGTACGACCTCGACAAGGTGGTACATAAGGGGCGCATCTGGCGGCTCGTCTACGACGGCGTCAAGTTCGATCGCTCCGATGCGCTGGCCCCCGATCGCACGGTGCCGCGGATGAACGAAGAGACGGCGGCGCAGCTCGTAACGCATCTCGGCCACCCGAACGGCTGGTGGCGCGATACGGCGCAGCAGCTGCTGGTCCTGAAGCAGGACACGTCGGCCGTGCCGGCACTGCAGTCCCTCTTGAAGACGTCGAACAACCCGGTCGAGAAGTTCCACGTCCTGTGGACGCTCGAAGGGCTCGGCGCGCTCGACGCCGCCACGGTCCGCGCGCAGTTGGCCGATCCTTCCCCGCGCCTGCGCGTTCAGGCCATCCGGGCCAGCGAGACGCTCTACAAGGCCGGCGATAAGTCGTTCGCCGCGGACTACAAGCGCCTCACGCAGGACGCCAGCCCCGATGTGGTCATCCAGGCGATGTTGACGATGAACAAGTGGAAGGTGCCGGACGCGAACGCGACGATCGCCGCGACCGCGGCGGCGAACAAGGCCCGCGGCGTCCAGCTGGTCGCGACGGCTGCGCTCAACCCGGCGGCGGCCAACGCGGGACGCGGCGGCAGGGGCGCCGGTCCTGTCTATACGCCGGAGCAGCAGGGCGTGATCGACAAGGGCGGTCAGATCTACAAGGAGCTGTGCTTCGCGTGTCACGGCGACGACGGGCTGGGCGCCACCCGGCCGGGTGACACGTCGGGCGTCACCATGGCGCCACGGCTCGCCGGATCGCCCCGCGTCAACGGCCACCGCGACTACGTCATCAAAGCCGTGCTGCACGGCCTGACCGGCGCGGTCGACGGGCGGACCTACTCCGACGTGATGATCCCGATGGCCAGCAACCCGGACGAGTGGATCGCCTCGGTCGCGTCATACGTCCGCACCAGCTTCGGCAACGCGGGCGGACTCGTGAGCGCGTCTGACGTGCAGCGCGTGCGGGCCGCCACCTCGTCCCGCAAGCAGCCCTGGACCGTACCGGAGCTCGAGGCGACGCTGCCGAAAGCGCTCCTGCCCGATGCGACCTGGAAGGTGACCGCCAGCCACAATCCAGACGGCGCAAAAGGTGCGCTGAGCATGACCTCGTGGAGCAGCCAGGCGCCCCAGGCGCCCGGCATGTGGTTCCAGATCGAGCTGCCGCAGCCGATGACGATCGTCGAGATCCAGTTCGACTCGACGAGCGGCGGGCGCGGCGGTGGCGGCCGGAACGCGGTCGCCGCGGCGCCGCCCGGTGGTGCCCCGGCGGCTGCCGCGCCAGGCGGGCGGGCTGGCGGGTCGGGCCCGGCAGGCGCAGCTCCCGCTCCGGGCTACCCACGTGGCTACAAGGTCGAGACCTCGATGAACGGCACGGCGTGGACGCCGGCTGCCGAAGGCCAGGGCGAGAGCGCGACGACGCTGATCGCGTTCAAGCCGGTGCAGGCGAGATTCGTCCGGCTCACCCAGACGGCTGCATTGGACGGGGCGCCGCCGTGGTCGATTCAGCAGCTGCGCCTGTTCGAGCCAGGGAAGCCGCCGGCCGAGCGATAGCGGAACGTTCCTTGCTCGGTTGCTGCTGAAGCCGGACCACAGGCCCGGCCGTTGTCCGGCGCGTGTCGAACGTCACGCGCCGGGCGCGAAGCGGCACTCCATGACACATCCCGACCCACTCCCCGATACCACTCCCGCAGTCCCGGCGCCCGCATCCGCCGAAATGCGGCTGCTGTTCCGGGTCGTGGTTGGCGTGGTGGTCGTGTCGGCGCTCTACCTGGCCCAGGACGCGCTGGTCCCGATCACGATCGCGGTCCTCCTGTCGTTCGTCCTGTCGCCGCTCGTCAACCTGCTGGGTCGCATCGGCCTCTGGCGCGTGCCGTCGGTGATCGTGAGCGTGCTCCTCGCCCTTGGGGCTTTCGGCCTCATCGGCACGTTGCTCGCCAATCAGGCGGCCACGCTCGCGCCCTCGGCGCCGGCGTACGCCGAGACCATTGAACGCAAGGTACAGGGTGTCCAGGTGTTCGCGACGTCCCAGTTCGCGGCCATCACGAAGCAGTTCGGCCTGCTCCGGCCGCCCGCTCCGGCCGCGCCGCCGCCGACCCGGACCCGCGGGACCGCGGCCGGAACGGAGCCAGCCACGCCCAAGCCGCTGCTCGTCGAGGTCGCGCCCCCCGCGACCTCGCCGCTGGCCGTCGCCCGCACGATCCTGACCCCGGTGCTCGGGCCGCTCGAAACGACGGTGATCGTGCTGGTGGTGGCGATCTTCATCCTTACGCAGAAGGAAGACCTTCGCGATCGCTTCATCCGCCTGTTCGGGTCGCGTGACCTGAATCGAACGATGGTGGCCCTCGACGACGCGGCGAATCGCCTGAGCCGGTACTTCGTCGCTCAGCTTGCCATCAACACCAGCTTCGGCCTCGTGATCACGCTAGGCCTTTGGATCATCGGCATCCCGTCACCGGCCTTGTGGGGCGTGCTGGCCGGCATCCTGCGGTTCGTGCCATACCTCGGCGCGCTGCTCGCCGCCGTCGCGCCCCTCGCGCTCGCCACCGCTGTCGACCCCGGCTGGCGCATGGCCGGCTATGTCGCGCTCGTCTTCCTCATCGTCGAGCCGTTCACGGGGTACGTCGTCGAGCCGCTGGTCTACGGCCACTCGACCGGACTGTCGCCGGTGTCCGTGATCGTGGCGGCGGTGTTCTGGACCTGGATGTGGGGGCCGATCGGGTTGATCCTGTCGACGCCGATCACGCTCTTTCTCGTCGTGATCGGACGCCATGTCGAGTCGCTCGAATTCCTGGACGTGCTGCTCGGCGACCGCCCGGCGCTGGCCCCCGTCGACAAGTTCTACCACCGCATCCTGGCCAACGATCCGGATGAAGTGCTGGATCAGGCCGAGGCCGTGCTCGCGGAGCGGCCGCTGGTGGACTTCTATGACGACGTGATGCTGCACGGGTTGAAGCTGGCCGCGCACGACGAGGTCCGCGGCGTGATCGATCAGGCCCGATCCGCCGAGCTCGCGCGCTCGATGACCTCGGTCGTCTCCGACCTGGCGAAATATGCCGTGCCGCCGGCCGGCACGAAGACCGCCGGATCACCGCCGCTCATCGCCTGTATCGCCGGACGCGGACCGTTCGACGACGCGGTTGCGGCGATGGTGGCGCAGGTGCTCGAGCAGCGAGGGGCCGTGACCCGGCGGATCAGTCACCGCGCGGTCGCGCGAGAGGTGATCGGCTCACTGGATCTCGCCGGAGTGTCGGCGATCGTGCTGTCCTATGTCGAGCTGACCGGCTCGCCGGCGCACCTGCGCTACCTGGTCGCGCGCCTCCGTCAGCGTGCGGGCCAGGTGCCGATCGTGGTGGGGCTGTGGCCGGAAGGAGAGTCGGTGCTGTCCGATCCGGCGATTCAGCGCGCGGTTGGCGCGGACCGCTACGTCGGGTCCTTGCGGGCCGCGGTCGACGCGGCGCTCGACCCGGCGCTCCTTGCCGCTCCGGCCGTCGGGCATCTTCGCGCTTGACCGCCCGCGCCGGATGCCGGACGATCATCGCCATGTCCGAGACGAATGCCAATGTCGTGAGCGCGGCCACCTCAGGGGCGAAGTTGCCCGATGGCGTAGTCGCGATCGAATCGCTGACGCCGTCCGCGCCGGTCGACGGCTGCACGGTGTTCACCCACTACAACGGTCCGACCGATCTGTTGACCGGGATGGTGGCCGGGATGTGCGTGCTCGATCCGGGCTCCACACCGCATCCGCCGCACCAGCACCCCGAGGAAGAGTTCATGATCGTCGCCTCGGGTACCGGCGAGATCGAGTGCGCCGGCAAGATCACCAAGGTCGGTCCGGGCGCGATGATGTACTGCGCCGGCAACACCGTCCACGGGATCACCAACACCGGCAAGCTGCCGATGGTCTTCTACTGGCAGAAGTGGCTCGCCTGATGAAGACGCACCTGTGCGTCGAGACGCGCCGGTAGGGCTTCAGAAGCCAGGCTGCAGGCTTCAGCATGCCCCTTGCCCATTTCACCCTCCCCAGCCGCGAGGTCGAGAAGACGGCCGCGTTCCTGGAGCAGACGCTCGGCTACCGCCGGGATCCGCTCCCGGACAACGTCCCGCGCGAGACGGTCTGGCTCAACATCGGCAACGGCCAGCAGCTGCACGTGTTCTACGTCGAAGGCTTCGAGGTCTCGCCGTTCGAACGCGAATTCGGCCGGCACGTGGCGGTGTTCCATCCGCTCGCCCGGTTCGGCGCGCTGAAAGACGCGTTGACGGATCGCGGCGCCGAGCTGATCGAGCCGCTGCGCGCCACGCCGTTCGAGCGGTTCTTCTTTCGCGAGCCGATCAACGGCTACGTCTTCGAGGTCATCGACGACGTACGGGCCGGGGCGACGCCGTAAGCGGGCTCGAGCGAGCGGCCGTCCGTTGACACCGCCTGGCGCTCACACCGATTGCGGCGTGAGGCTGATGGACGCGCGACGCGCGGGCGGTATGTCGTCCGGCAGGTCGCCGGTGTCAGCCCGGAGGAATGAGCGCATCGACGGCTTGATCGTCGCGAGCAGCTCTTTGCGAGTCTTGATCGCCAGCGGTCGGCCCTGGTAGATCTTGCCCATCCTGGCCATCATGCGCTCGGGCAGCGCGCTCGCGAACATGAAGAGCGGCCAGGTGAACCCCGGTCCGTTGAGGCGACGGAGCCGCCACGCCCACAGCCCCAGCGCGCCGACCCGCCAGACGGTCGGCGCCCACCAGCTCGCCTGACCCGGCCGCAGGTTCATCTTCCAACACTTCATCATCAGCTGCCACTGCAGCCGGGTCAGCTCGCGTGTCTCGGTCACCCCTTTTTGCGTTTCCATCCTCGTATCGTGCAGCGGCGTGAAGATGGACGGGATGAAGAACGCGAACAGCCCGCGGCGCTCGACCTCGCAGATGAGATCGATGGTGGCTCGGGTGTCGTCGTCGGTCTCGCCCGGACTGCCGACGATCAGCGTCATCGCCGGGAACCAGTTGTTCGCGTTCAGCACTTCGAGCCCGCGCACGATGACGGACGGCCACTCCTCGATCGGAAACGGCACCCCCTTGCTCGGCATGATGCGCTTGGCGAGGCGGACCGAGCCGGTCTCCAGCCCGATGAGCGGCACCAGCGCCTTGTGCCGGGGATGGTTGCTCAGGTACGGCACGTGGATCGGGCTCTTGTCCAGCAGTCGCTCGGACAGCTGCCGGATCAGCACCGGATCGACGACCGAGGGGGCGATGGTCGCGTGGCTCAGGACGTGCTCCTCGACCCCGGGCGTGTCGACGATCGATCCGTAGAGATCGAGCAGCGCCTCGCGGTTCGGGAAGTAGAACGGCGTGGCGGTGTGGACCTGGCCCCAGATGAACATGTCCTCGGTGGCCAGCGAGATCTGCCGGTTGCCGTCGCGCACGTTGGCGCGGACCGCGGACATGATCTTGTCCTTGGGCAGGTCGATCTGCGGGTTGAGATCCGGCACGCAGAACTGGCACCGCCGGCCGCAGCCGGTGGTCATCTCGACCACGCCGAACGTGGTGCGCTTGTCCGGGAAGAGGATGGCATCACGTGACGTCGGATGCGCCACCTCCACCTCCCGCGGCAGCCTTTCACCGGCAAGCGCCTTGTCGAACAAGGCCATCGCGTCCGCCGACTCGCTGCGGCCTTCGACCACGCAGTCGATCCCCAGGCGCTCGAAGGCGTTCGTCTGGGTGATCTGCCAGCCGCCCGAGCCGCCGACGATCACCTGGAACCCGCTCCGCCACGGGCTGGCCTTGACGCGCGCGAACAGCTGCTCGGCGTAGGCGGCGTTGATCGACTGGTTGGAGGACCCGAAGATCGAAGTGTAGACCCCGGCCGCGAACGTCACCCCGAGCGGGTTGTGGGTCGAGACCGCGACCACCCGGGTCTCCGGCCCGACGAACCGGTCGAGATCGTCCGGATAGCAGCAGACCACGTCCTCCGCAGGGAAGTGCCGCAGCAGTGACGCTTCCAGTACCCGCGCACCGGCCGGCATGTACCGGGCCGTGCGGTCGTCGTTGTACTCGAGCGATCGCCAGGCCGGGTACTTGCGGTTGAGGATGCCTTCGAGCCAGATGGGCAGCGACGCCATGCTCATCTGGATGAAGTAGCCGGCGTGATCGATGGTTTCCGTCAGGGGAGCGGTGACGACGATGCGGCGGCCACGGGGAAAGTCGGTCGCTTGAGGAACGGACACGGCTGTCTGATGCATCCGACGAGTCTCCTGAACGCGACAGCACCGGACACCGCCGCATGTGTTCGGCGGGCGGCGGGGAGTCGATATCCGCAACCGCGCCGCCCGTTTTATTTCATAGAACTCACGCCGCGCCAGAGCCAGACACGCCAGAGGAGACCCGGTCATCGGGGCGCCCTCCGCGTGTCGCCGCCATTCGCATCATAGAACGCCGGCCGCCCTGCGTTGCTGAAGCTCGACAATCAGACGCGGCAGATGCGTAAGGTGAGGGGCGGGCCACCAGCTCGACCACGACCGTCAGCGTCGCCGCGGCCCAGATACCTTCGATGCCCTAGGGCAGTATTAATCCCCGATTGCCCGTCGCTTTTTCCGGGCGGCGAAGGCAGAATACGCCGGACACGGGTCGCACGTGCAGCGCTTCCTGCTTCTCCCGACCGTTTCCACACTCTTTCTCGGTGTCCTGGTGCTGGCCGGCGCGGCACGTGCGGCCACCGCTGATGGCAGTGGTGCGGTCGGCGAGATTGCGCTGCCCGGAGGGCTGCGGGCGGCACGCGCCGCGATCGGCGACGAGGTTTCTCCGGATCGATCGCTTTTCCTTCTCGAGTTCATTCGCCGGACCTACGACACGCCTCTCCGCATCAACGAGCCCCGCTCGGCGACGTTGCAGGCGCTGCTGCAGGTGCTTCGGAATGGCGCACGATCGGGGACGGTGGACACGGTGCCGCTGCCGCTGCCCGCGTCGCTCTGGAGCGAGGCGGTCTTCCACGGGCGCGCGACCCCGGCGACGCTGATCGCGGACATCCTCGAGTCACGCAATGCCTCCCTTCTCTATGCCGGACTGCTGGCCCTTGATGATCCGACGCGTGCGTGGGTCGCCGCGCAGCCAGGCCTCATGACAGAGTTGGCTTCGGAGCGTGCGGCCGCATTTCTGCTCGCGGCGCCAGCCTTGCGGATCTCCGGCAGCACCGTCAGTCTGCCCGGGGGCGCGGCGGCGCAGCCGGTGTGGGCCGCGCTCGCCGGCGCGTCGCTGAGCGATGCCGGTCGTTTCGTTCACACGTTGATCTCCGCCGACGAGGGACGGTTGGCGGCGTTTGCCGGAGCGATGTCGGAGCTGACCGGACCCCAGCTCACGCTGGTCCTGAATCTCGATGCCGCGGCGGCGGCAGCCCGAATCGATGCGGCGCGTCAGGTCTACGCGATCTTCGGCCGGCTGCTGGCGCGCAAGAGCCAGGAGCACCGGATCTTCACCCGGCCGGGGCTCGATCCCGCGCTGCTGGCGGCGTCATTCTCCTCCGGTGCAGACGGTCGCATCCAGGTTCCCGGCTCGCGCCGGCTCTGGATCACCGTCTTCAACGCGGGCCCCGGGGCACTCGCATCCGGCTCGGCGGAGCAGAAGCTGGAGGCGGGCGGCGATGAGCCGGTCAGCTTTGCCTGGCTCTGCGACGCTGTCTTCAACGGTGATCCGGGCGAGTACCGCCGCCGTTACCTGATGGTCGTGTTTGCCTCACGCCGCCTCGCGTCCGGCGGCCTGCCGACCCGGCGTGACACCGCCGATGCGATTCAGGCCTCGGTGCTCTATCCCGCGCTGATCCAGACGCTCGAACGTGCGGGTGTGACGGACCTCTCGGTGATGGCCGGTGCCGCCCGTCGCGCCGCGGAGCTCACCGCGATCGGCGACGAGGATCGGGCGTCGCGATCGATCGCGCAATTTCAGGGACTGCTGGCGATCGTGAGCCGGGCCGGCGCGCGCGGGACGCTCGACGCCCGCACCGTGACGAGTCTGGTCGCGTCGCTCGTCGCGGTCGCGCCGAACAAGAGCGGCGACTACGAAGGGCGTCTCGTCTGCTGGCTGGCGGACTGGCTGCAGCCTGGGACGACCGTGGCCGGCGCCCAGCCGTCCGCGATCGATGCGATCCTCGACGAAGCGGGCGGGCCGGTCGAAGCCGCGGTGCTGCGGCTATTGGCCGGTGTCTCTGTCGATTCGCTGCCCATCGTCGAGTGGGAGGGGACACGCTATCGGGTCGACTTCGCTCGGGCGGACGCGATACGGATGGTTCGCGCGCTGGGCGAGGCGCCCGCAGCCAGCCTCACCGCTGCGGAAACAGTGGTGTCGATCGCCGACGCGCTCGACGGTCCGGCGATCACTGGTGCCGCACTCGCTCAGCACGCGGAGGATCTGCGGCGCGCCCTGACCGGGACTGCGGAGCCGACGGCTCCCGTACGGCCCGAGTCGTGGCGCAGCGAGCTCGCCAGCCTGACCAAGGCCGCGCGATCGGGAAACGTCAAGGCAGCGGCCAAGACAGCTCCTGCCCTGAGGCTCATCGCCGACGAGCTGCTGGCCCGCGGCCTCACCGAAATGGCCTATGCCGCGGCGCTCGGCGAGCGCGACGGGTTCAGCATTTCCGCGCCCGATGCCGCACGGCGACACGATTTCGGGCTCCGCTCCAAGCTGCGGCGATCGACACCGTGGTGGCTGCCGCTGCCGGGCACGGACGTCGAGCAGCGGTGGCAGGTTGCCGGCGCGCTGCTCGGCCTCGACGTGGGGCTCGCTGACTTCATGCTGGTGCGGCTCTCGAACAAGCCACCTCCCCGCCGCCCGACGATCGATGAGGACGATCGCCGCGTGTTCGTGCAGGCCGTGGCGCTGGTCTCGCCCGCGTCGTTGACCGCCTCCGGACGGGACGCCATCATCGACGCGATGGCCCGCGGACGCGCGACCCTGTCCGCGGCGCGCTCGCCCCAGGATGTGAGCGCCATTGGGGACGCGGTAGGATTGAGCGCGCCGCGGCGGACGGCGTTGGCGTGGGCCGTCTCCCACGATCCGGCGCGCGTGGCGCCGGCGCTATCCCTGTCGGAGCTGTTCCTGCTCGGCGCCGCGCCCGGTCAGCGGCTGGACGCCTGGGGCGCGCCTGGAACCACGCGCCTCGGTTGCCTGTGTCTCCGCGGTCCCGAACGGCAGCCGTGGGAGCTCTATGCCGGCCGTTCGCACACCGGCATGACGGCGAGCGTCATGCCTGATCTGAATTTCCGTCTCACCGAGCTTCTGGCCGATCTCCACATGCCGCCCTCGCTCCTGGCTCCCGTGCTGTCGTCGGCGACCCTCGAGTTCGTGAACCTCGCGATCAGCCGCGATCCCGACGATCACCGGGGCCCGATCGAATATGTGCAGGCGCTGCGCCGCGACCGCGTGGAAGCCTACCTGGCCCTGCTCACGACCGACGGCCCGCTCGTGCCTATCGACGAACCACCCGCGCCGTCGCCGGCGCAGGGAGCACGACGATGAGGCCGGGGCTGCTTGGCGTGACGATCGGCTGCGCCGTGATGATGCTGATCACGTCCGCGCCGAGCGCAAGCCAGGGGCCGACCGTGCGGATCACGGCGCCGGAGAAAGATGCGATCGTCAGCGGGCCGACCAGGCTCGAGGTCGCGATTGAGCCGGCTGACGCGAGCCGCACGGTGCAATCGGTCGTCTTCACGGTCGACGGCCGTCAGGCGTGTGTGATCGAGCGCGCGCCGTTCACCTGCACCTGGGACCCGGGCGACATCGTGCGCGCCCACCACGTGCGGGTGGTCGTGAACCTGGCCAACGGCGGCACGCTCACCGACAACGTCCGGACCAAGGATCTCGGGTTCACCGAACGGATCCGCACCGAGGCGGTCCTGGTGCCGGTGATTGTGACGGATGGTGGGAAGTTCGTCCGCGGCCTGAAGGCGGCGGACTTCGAGATCACGGAAGACGGCGTGCAGCAGCCGATCGCCAGCCTGGCGAGCGAGGACGCGCCGCTTGATCTCGTTCTGGCGATCGACGTCAGCGGCAGCATGGAGCATGCACTCGACAGTGTGAAGGTGGCGGTCAAACGCCTGCTGTCGAAGCTGCGGCACGGCGATGCGGCGACGCTGGTCGGATTCAATGACACCATGTTCCTCGCGACCGAGCGCGAGAAGGATGAGGCGGCGCGCGAGCGGGCAGTCGATCTGCTGAGCGCGTGGGGGGGAACGGCGCTGTACGACGCGACGGTGCGATCGGTCGATCTCGTGAGCAAGGAATGGGGCCGCAAGGGGATCGTCATCTTCTCCGATGGCGACGATCACAACAGCCTCACCTCGCGTGAGGCCGCGACCGCGCGGGTCCAGGCGAGCGACGCGATGCTCTACACGGTTGGCTTCGGCGCCGGCGCGACCGTCGCCGGGCTACGCAACAGTCTGGAATCCTACGCGCACGCGACTGGAGGCCGGGCGTTCTTTCCGCAGCGGCCCCAGGAGCTCGACGGCGCCTTCGATCAGATTGTCGCGGAACTGGCCAACCAGTACGTGCTGTCCTACGCGCCCGCCAACCCGCAGCAGGACAACCGCTGGCACACGATCAAGGTGCGCGTGAAGAAGGGCAAGTACGACATTCGCGCCCGGCAGGGTTACCGGGCAGCCGGTCCGCAGCGGTCGGGGAGGTAATCATGCGGCAGCACAGCGGCGTCAGACTCGTCGTTTCGGCAGCCTCGGCCATGTTGGTCCTGATCGGCGCGCGGCCGGTCGTCATCGCCCAGCAGCAGGCCGGCACCGATCAGACGCCGTCCTTCCGCAGCGGCGTAGAAGTGGTGAGCGTCGATGTCAACGTGATCGACAGGCAGGGCCGGCCGCTCCGCGGCCTCACTGCCGGTGATTTCACGGTCACCGTTGCGGGCAAGCCGCGGCGGGTCGTCACCTCCGAGTTCATCGATCATCCGGACCCCGTCCCGGGCACGCCGGGCCGCCCGGCTGTCGCGCCCGAATCGATCAGCACCAACGAGGGCAGCGGCAGCGGCCGCCTGGTCGTCTTCGTGGTCGATCAGAACACGCTCGATCCGGGCAGCGCGCGTCGGGTCGCGTCGGCGGCCGGCCCGTTCCTGTCACGGCTGTCGTTTTCTGATCGCTCGGCGTTGATGGTGATGCCGCTCGGCCCCGCCGTGTCGTTCACGTGGGCGCACGACCGCGTCAAAGAAGGACTGATGCGGGTGGCCGGGACCGGACGGTTCTCCACCGGCTGGGAATACGGCAGCCTGACCGAGGCGCGCGACATCGCCAACCGCAACCAGTTCGCGCTGCGCGCGCTCGGCGACCGCGCCTGCGGCGGCCAGTCCGCGTCCGGCATCAGTGCCGGGCCGACCAGTCCGGCGCCGGCGTCGCCGGCCGCGCCGACGGGCGGCGCCGGCGGGTCGACCGGCGGCGGCACGTCGAGCGGCGGTGGTGAGGGTGGGACGTCCGCGCCGACTGGCGCGTCCCCCACGGGTGGGACGACGGCCGGAGGCGGCGGCACAGGGGGCGGCGGCGGCTCGCGGGCGTCGGCGCTGACGAGCGGGTTCGACGCGAATCCGTGCTCGCGCGATATCCAGATGCAGGCCGAAGCCGCGTGGCGGGCCGCACTGTCCAACTCGCAGGCGAGCATCTCGGCGCTGCGGCAGTTCTTCAGTGGGCTGGCGCGGGTGCGCGGGGACAAGACCGTCGTGCTCATCTCCGGCGGCTGGCCGATGGACGACCGCGACGAGCTCTCCATCGTCAGCACCGTGGCTTCGGAAGCGGCCGCGGCGCGCGCGACGGTCTTCTCGGTGTTCGTGCCGCCGGCCCTGTTCGCGGCGGACCGGCGGATGCTGACCTCGACTCCGGTGTCCGACTCGTACATCTATTCCGGCCCGCTCGAGACACTCGCCGCGATGAGCGGCGGTGGAACCTACCGCGCCGAAGTGAACGCCGAAAGTGTGTTCGAGCGGCTCGGGCGCGAGCTCGCGGGTTATTACCGCATCGGCATCGAGAAGGATCCGGGCGACGCCGACAGCAAGGGCCGCCGCATGAGGGTGCAGGTCTCCCGCGACAGCGTCACAGTGCGGGCGCGCGAGATCTTCGACATCCCGGTGTATGAGGATCGCGACCAGGCGGCGCGCTTCGCGGCGGCCGTCGACGGTCCGGTGCTGGCGACCGAGCTGGGCCTGCGCGTGACCAGCTACTTGTCGGCGGACCCGGAGAATCCCGAGCGGCGCCGCCTGCTGGTGACCGGCGAGGCGTCGCGCGTCCAGGCCGGCGAGGCCACACTCCATGTGGCCGTGAACGACCTCACCGGTAAGAAGGTCGCGGTGGGTGAGATCAAGCTGACGCACAATGGCGGTGACGTGCTGCCGTTCTCGACGAACGTCGCGGTCCCGCCGGGGAACTACATCGTGCGAGTGGGGCTCATGGATGGCGCCGGACGCGTCGGGTCCGTCGATCATCGCGCCGAGGTGAAGGATGTGCGGATGGGTGGGCTCACCGCCACGGGGCCGATCCTGGTCCGCGTCCCCGACAACACCCAGACCGATCCGAGCCTCGCTCTTGACGTGATCCGGCAGGACGAACGGCTCGCGCTCGAGATCGATCTGGAAGGGGACCCGACCTCGCTGACCGCCGCCGACGTCGAGTTTGAGATCGCGTCCACCGCCGACGGTCCGGCCCTGCTCCATTCGCCGGCCGCGCTCTCGCCGAGCCCGCGGTCCGGGGCGATGCTTGCGCAAGGCGTCGCGGACCTGCGCGTGCTGCCGCCCGGTGGCTACGTCGCCCGCGCCAAGGTGACACAAGGAAACGATCTGCTCGGGGAAGTGCGGCGCGCATTCACCGTAACTTCGACGGTGCGGGTGACAGCCGGAGCGGCCGGCGCGACGAATGCGGCGTCGAGCGCGACTCCTCGCTTCACGACCCGGATGCCGGTCGTGACCGTCGCGTCGTTCGGTCTCCAGGACGTGCTTGCCCCACCCGTCCTCGGCCCGTTCCTCGAACGCGTCGCGTTGCGTCCGGACGCCTCGCTGCCGGGGGTGCGGGATCTGGTCAGCAAAGCCCGCACCGGTGGCGTCGAGAGTCTGGTCGTGTCCGACGCCGAGGCGGCCACGGCGCCGACGGCAGCGTTCCTGAAAGGGCTGTCGCTCCTCGCGAACCGCAAGCTGGAACCCGCGGCGGCGGCCTTCCGCGAGGCGATGCGCGGCTCCGTCGACTTCTACCCGGCGATGATCTACCTGGGCGCGTGCTACGCGGCCGGCGGAAAAGACAAGGAAGCGGCGGCCGTGTGGCGGACGGCGCTGATACGCGAAGGGGAGACCGCATCGCTGCACAGCATGCTGGCCGATGCCCATCTGCGTCAGGGCCGCGGCGATCTGGCGTTCGACGATCTGGCCGCCTCGCGCGATCGCTGGCCCGACGATCAAGGACTGCAGCGCCGGTTCGCGGTCGCTGCCCTGATGTCCGGACGCGAGACCGACGGGCTGCTCGCGCTCGACGATCTCCTCGACAAGCATGCCGAAGACGAGCCCTCGCTCGCGCTCGGCATGTTGGCGCTGTACGAGGCGCACGGGAACAACCAGCCCATCGAGAGCGCGGCGGCCGATCTCGCGCGCATGCAGAGATTCGCCGAGGCCTACCGGGTTCACGGCGGCCCGTCGCTGGCGCTCATCGAAACGTGGGTGAAGGAAGTGGCGAAGTAGCGCTCGGAGGCTCAACGCGGCGCGGCGGCGGCCGCCCTGGCCTGGCCGCAATACATGTCGTCGTGCGCGCAGCCCTCGACTTCGACCTGCACGGTCGTATGGGTGATGTGGAAGCGATGCTCGATCTCGTGCACCACCGCCCGCAGCACCTGCTGACCTTCACGCACGCTCTGCTCGGCCACGACGATGTGGCAGCTGCAGGCGACGACGCCGGGACCAACCATCCAGACGTGCAGGTCGTGAACCGCGAGGACGCCGGCCACGTTCCGGATCGCCTCGACCACCTCCGGCATTGCGAGTCCCGCCGGTGTTCCCTCGAGCAGGATCGTCGCGCTCTCGCGCAGCACGCCGTAGCTGCTGTACATGATGAACACGGCGATCACCAGGGAGACGAGCGGATCCGCGAGCGATGAGCCGGTCGTCGTCACGACAACGCCGGCGAGCATGACGCCGAACGCCGAGATCGCGTCGCCGACCATGTGGAGGTAGGCGCTGCGGACGTTGATGTCGTGTTTCGAGCCGCGGTGGAGGGCGACGCCGATCCCGGCGTTGATTAAAATCGCCGCGCCGGCGACCACGATCATCGGCCCGCCGCTGGTCGGTTCCGGCACCCGTAGCCGCAGCACGGCTTCCCACGCGATCCCGATCGCGATGGCCACCAACGTCAACGAGTTGATCATCGCCGCCAGCACGCCGACACGGTGATAGCCGAACGTCATGCCCGCGTGCGACGGCCGCTTCGAGATCGTCAGCGCGTACCAGCTGAGGCCCAGCGCGGCGGCGTCCGTCATGTTGTGGCCGGCGTCGGAGAGCAGGGCGAGGCTGCCGGCCCACCAGCCACAGGCGGCCTCGACGATCACGAAGGCGACCGTGGCGATGACCGCCGCGGCCATGACCCGCGGCGAGACGTCGGGCGCGGCGTGCGCGTGGCTGTGCGAGTGGGCGTGGGTGTGGGGCATCGAGTCGCGGTCCGCGGCCCGAGGAGGACTACTGCGGTGCGAGATAGCCGCGGCGGGCCCGTACCAGGAGCGCGCTGTCGCGAACCTCGACACGGATGGCATGCCAGCGGCCGTCGTGGGCACCCCGGCTCGGGTACCCCAGATAGTACTGCTTGCCGAGCTCGTCGGCGATCCGGCCGGTTGTCGGGTTGAGGTCGCGCGGGTCGCGGACCAACTCGGTGAAGCCGCCGCTGTCGTCCGTGATCTGACGCAGAGCGTCGAGGTTCACCGGTTCGCGGAGCGCCTTCGCGCCAAGGTCGCGCGGCTCCTCCGGCTCCGGAGCGAGCGGCGGGCGCGGGGTGGACGCCGGGGGCACGCCGGGGATCGGCGGCGTTCGCGGCGGATCCCTGCGGCCGGGGATCGGAAAGGGAAACGGCCGCGGACGGCCGCGCTGCTGCAATTGCAGCTGACCGCCGTTGCCGCCGGAACCGTTCGGCGTGAGCGCTGCGTCGATGGCGATGGCGTAGACCAGGGTGTCCGACTCGCGGATGGACCGCCGCACCGTGTCGAGGGTGGTCCGGCTGTTGGTGTCGTTGCCGTCCGAGATGACCAGCAGCGCCTTCTTGGCGTGCTTGCCGGCGTCGAGCAGCGGCAGTGCCTCCGCGACGGCATCGTAGAGCGCCGTGGCACCATCGGGCCGCAGCGCTTTGAGCGCCTCCGTGATCCGCGTGCGATCGCTGGTCCAGCCCTGCACCAGGTGCGGGCTGGTGTCGAAGCGGTAAAGGAACACCTCGTCCTCAGGACGGATGACATCAGCGAGAAAACGATCGAGTGCGGCGCGCGCCGAGGCGATCTTGCTGCCCGCCATGCTGCCGCTCGTGTCCAGGATGATGCCCAGGCTGACCGGGACCCGCTCGGCGCTGAAATGCGTTACGTCCACGACGTGATCGTCCTCGTAGACGACGAAGTCCGCGCGCGACAATCCTTCAACGAAACGGCCGGAGCGGTCGGTCACGGTGGCGGTGACGTTGATGAGGTCGATCCCGGTGCGAAACCGGAAGCGATCCTGCGCCTGCGCCGACACGAGGCAAACCGCCAGCAGCGAGGCGGCGGCGACGGCCAGCCAGCCCGCGATCGATCGGTGGAACCTTCGGAGAGAGTAAAGCAGGGTGATAGCTCCCGCCATGTCCAAGTGGGGACGCGAAGGCAAAATCGTTGCCGGTTGGCAGCGCCGGTTTCCAGGCGCGAAATCGTGTCGTCCTGAAACGCCGCCGGCCGGCGTGTGCCCGCCCGAGGACGCCTCGCGTCCTGGTCGCAGGCCGCGCCAGGTCATGTTCCGATCGCGCGGGTCAGGACGCCGGTCGCGCCGGTCGCCCATGGAGCCAGGACGAGGATCATGCGTGCCATCGACGAGCTCCTCCCGTCGAGTGATCCGCGCTGCGCCGCGGCGATAGCCTGCGAGATCGAGCCCGGCCGAACGATAACACCAATCGCGGCGCGCCCGTCCGCCGTGCTGAGCCGGCTCGCAGTCCCGGCGAGTATCATCGCCGGATGCTGAAGAACGCTCCGGTCGTGCCGTATATCCCTGTTTCCGACGTGCCCCGCGCTCGCCGTTTCTACGAGGAGCAGGTGGGCCTCGAGCCCCGCGAGATGGTCGCGGGCGGCGTCGTCTACGAGTGCGGGAAAGGCTCTTGGGTGTTCCTCTACCCCTCGGCCGGCGCCGGAACCTCCAAGGCCAGCCAGGCCTTCTGGCAGGTCGAGGATCTCGAGGCCGAGGTCCAGACTCTGAAGGAGAAGGGCGTGGTGTTCGAGGAGTACGACATGCCCGGCTTGAAGACCGTCGACGGCATCCTGTCTACGCCCGGAAACAAGGCCGCCTGGTTCAAGGATCCGGACGGTAACATCATGGCGTTGATCCAGGGCGGCACCAAGGCGGGATAGCCGGGGATACAATCAGCCGCGCCACTCACAGGAGGCTGCATGGATCGTCGGACGTTCGTTCTTGGGACCGCGGCGGCGGCGCTGCACGCGTCACGGCTCGCGGCATGGCAGGCGGCGGGCGTCGAGCTCGGCTCGATTGACGGCAGCGTCAGCGGCAATCAGTTCACGCCGGTGCAGTTCCTGGACTACCTGAAGTCGGTCCAGCTGACCTGGGCGATGATCTCCCTCCCGCCCGCGGTGTTGGACGATGAGGCGCAGGTCCGATCGATCAAGCAGCACGCGGATGGCCTGGGGATCAAGTTGCAGCTGGCCCACGGCTCGGTCTGTCCCAGCTCCAAGTCGTTCAACGCTCAGAACGGCCCGCTCGAAGTGCAGGTGGCCCGCGCGTTGAAGGCCTCGCAGATCTTCGGCGCGACGTGCATGCGCTGCATCCTCGGCGGCGATCCCGAGCGGCCGCAGATCGAGATGCACATCGACAACATGATCAAGGCGGTCAAGGGACTCCGCTCGCGGATCGTCGACGCCGGGGTCAAGCTGGCGGTCGAGAATCATGGCGGCGATCTGCAGGCCCGCGAGATGAAGATGATGGTCGAGGCCTGCGGCACCGACATCATGGGCGTCTGCCTGGATTCGGGGAATCCGGTCTGGATGCTCGAGGACCCGCACTTCACGCTCGAGACGCTCATCCCGTACGCCGAGACCAGCCACGTCCGCGACAGCGCCGTATGGAAGGTGCCCGAGGGGATTGCCGTCCGGTGGGTCAACATGGGTGAGGGGAACGTCGACATCGACGGCTGGATCCGGAAGTTCGTGCAGGCCAAGCCGGGGCTGCCGATCATCTTCGAGAACCTGGTGTCCGGCGCCCCGCGGATCCACAAGATCTACGAGCCGGCATTCTGGGACAACTGGCGGAAGGATCCGGCGTGGGAGTTCAGCCGCTTCCTCGCGGTCGCCGAGAAGGGCACGCCGACGCCCCCGACGCCGCGGCCGGACGGAAAGACCGCCGGTCAGCAGAAGATCGACGACATGACGGTGTGCATCAAGTACACGCGCGAGCTGTTGAACAGGATGTGAAGAGCCGCGTCGGTGCAGGCCCGTCCTGAAGGTCTGGCCGGCTCACTCCAGGATCAGCGCCACGAACCACTCTTGGTCATGCGGTTCAGACCGCCGGGGAAATCGAGGTCATCCGGAAATCCTCGATCCGCATCGGCGGCACCAGCGCAGTGCCCGGCTGGTCGTAGGCTTCGCCGATGTGCATCGGCACCGGCGTGCCGAGCGCGGTGATGTTGTTGAATCCGCGCGCCGGGCCGTCGTTCCAGCGGAAGTTCTGTACCGGGCCGACGATCTCGCCGTTCTCGATGAGGAACGTGCCGTCCCGCGTCATGCCGGTGTTGAGCAGCGTCTGGGCATCGACGACCCGGATGTACCAGAAGAACGAAACCAGCAGACCGCGCTTCGTCGATTTGATCATCTGCTCGACCGACTGATCGCCACCCTCCATCACCAGGCTCATCTGCGGAGTCACGCCGGTCGGCGCCTTGCCCTGCTTGTTGGCCCAGAAGCGGTCGTAGGCCAGATTGGTGACGACACCCTTGTCGACCCAGGTCGTCGGCCTGGCCGCGAGCCCGTCGACGCCGATCGGCGTCTGGCGCAGAATGCTGTTGCCGATGTCGCTGCGGATCGTGACGTTGTCGCCGAACACCTTCTGACCGAGCTTGGTGGTGCCGCGCTCCGGGCCGCTCATGAAACTCTGGCCTTCTTCGGCCGGGCGGGCGTTGAGCGCCTGCAGCATCAGCGAGAGGAAGCGCGCCGCCGGACGCGGCTCGAGGATCACCGTATAGGTGCCCGGCTCGATGGCCCGCGCCTTCCGTGACGCGAGTGCTTTCCGCGCCGCGGTCTCGCTGATCGCGGTCGCGTCGATCTGCGACACGTCCTTCATCCCGGTGGTGCCCGCCCATCCAGAACCGGTGCCGTCAGGCGTGCGGCAGGTGAGGATCAGGCTCGCCTCCGCGTAGCGGTAATAGCTGAAGAGCCCTTCGGAGTTGGCCCGCGCCTCGGTCCAGTGGAGCTTCGGGATGTAGCCGGCGCCGACGACCCCCTGCTTCTCGCACACTGCGATGCTCTCTCTGACCATCTGGGCGCGTTCGGCTGGGCCGAAATTGACGGCTGCCGGCAGCGCCGCATCCACCGTGACATAGTCCTGCGGCGGCTTGACGAGCGGCATCAGCTCCGGGTTGTCCGGCCGCTGCCTGGCCAGCGTCTGCGCTTCCGCAATCGCCCGCTTCAACGACTCGTCGTCGAACTGGTGCACCGTCGTCGACGCCGACTTCTGCCCATAGCGAACGGTAATCGTCGCTTCCTGATCGTGCTCGACCAGATTGGCGGTGATCGTCGAGTTGGCGTAGCGCGTCGCGGAGCGCTCGCCGCCGGCGAACTCCACTTCCACGGCGTCCGCCTTGGCCATGTTCAGGATCCTGTCGGTGACTGCTTTGACGTCGTCGCGTGAATAACTCATGAATCCTCGTTATCAGCTTCCAGCTTCCCGCTTCCAGCGTTGCCGTTAGCGACCGTTCGTGCCGCATCCAGCGGCACGGTCCGCTGCTGGGAGCTGGAGCTGGCCGCTAAACGCGAAGTCGCCTACGCGAACGCCGCCCCGACCATGATCTTGCGGATGAGGCACGGCGAAGACCCGTGGGACGGGTGGTTCGATTGCACCGGCTGCCCCTTGGCGTCACCGGTC
>Ga0207701_10001051_pt1 | contig 29276 bp, 29 predicted proteins | sample KBSSwiSSwithPhiX_FD_184294 | JGI IMG/M metagenome (GOLD analysis project Ga0207701, IMG submission 184294) | Switchgrass rhizosphere bulk soil microbial communities from Kellogg Biological Station, Michigan, USA, with PhiX - S5 (SPAdes) (version 2) | ecosystem: Environmental > Terrestrial >... | reverse complement strand
ACGTACGCTCCGGTCGGCTCCTCACTCGGGCCTTGTGATGCTCGCATCTCGACGCGGCGTGGGAGCATAGGTATATGCGAAGAAACAGCTCGATGCGGTCCATTCTCGGAGCGGTCATCTCCGTGGGCCTTGCATGTCTCATCTGGGAAGTCTTCGCCCGCAGCGGGCTCTTCGCTCCTGCATTGGCACCTTCGATCGTTTTGATTGGCTCTGCTCTCGGTCGAATGATCCTCAGCGGGACGATGCTTTGGCATACGTTCTACACACTTTACCGTGTTCTCGTTGGATTTCTTCTCGCGAGTGTCGCTGGGGTCTTTATCGGGATCCTGATGGGACGTTTTCCGCGGGTCGAGCGATTCTTCTTACCTTTGGTGAGCGTTCTCATGCCGATACCGTCCCTCGCCTGGGTTCCGGTTTTTATTCTGTGGTTCGGCTTGGGCAATGCGGCGACGATCGCGCTGGTGTTTTACGCCGCCACATTTCCGGTGATCTATAACACTTGGACCGGCGTACGTTCGGTAAATCGGCTCTGGATTCGATCGGCAGAGGCGATGGGCGCCGATGAAAAAGCGCTGTTTCAGAAGGTCGTCCTACCCGGGTCGTTGGCGTTCGTGATCACGGGTCTTCGACAAGCGTTTGCTCGAGCGTGGATCGCCGTGGTCGGTGGTGAAATGATCGCCGCCACCAATTGGGGCTTGGGTTGGGTGATCTTCGATTCCAAGGAGTTTCTGAACGCCGATGTCATGATGGCGAGCCTTGCGGTCATCGGTATCATTGGATTCGCTTTTGAGCGTTTGATCTTCCAAACGATCGAACAAAGGACAGTCGGTCGCTGGGGAATGGTCAAAGCGGTCAAGGGTTGAGGGGTGCTCTTGAAATCGACTGTATTTTTTTCCGTCATTCCGGCCAACCCCGGATCCAGTCCGGGGTAGCGCAACCCGGAATCCAGGAATTCAGATAAATCTGGATACCTGCCTTCGCGGGTATGACGATCGGGCATGCACAGAGTTATTTTGCGAGTATTAGTTCAAGGACATTAGACCAGTGCATCAGATCGAGCTGCGCAATATCACTCTCGAATATGACTCGGTCGAGAATCCGGTGACGGCGCTGCAAGACGTCAGCTTCAGCGTCGAGCCAGCGGAATTCTTGTGCGTAGTCGGCCAGAGCGGCTGCGGCAAAACGACGATGCTCAATATCGTCGCCGGTTTTCTCAAACCCACCAAAGGATCAATCCTAATCGGCGGGAAGACCGTAACCGGTAAGGGCCTCGATCGGGGTGTCGTGTTTCAGGATTTTGCCCAGCTCTTTCCCTGGAGGACGGCGGCGCGCAACGTGGAGTTCGGTCTGGAGATGAAAGGCGTCGCGAAAGACGAGCGGGAGGAGATTGCCATTCGATTCCTCCGCCTCGTAAATCTTGAGAAGTTTGCGCGATCGTACCCACACGAGCTCTCCGGCGGAATGCAGCAGCGCGTTGCCATCGCCCGCGCCCTTGCGTACAATCCCGCGGTCCTTTTGATGGATGAGCCCTTTGCGGCGCTGGACGCGCTCACTCGGGAAGAGATGCAACGTTTTTTGGTCGATGTCTGGAAAGAAACCAAGAAGACCGTGATCTATGTGACTCACAACGTGGCTGAGGCGGTGTACTTGGCCGATCGCGTCATCGTCTTTTCGCCGCATCCAGGGACGGTGAAGGCCCAAGTCAAAATCACGCTGCCGAGGCCGCGAGATACCTTGAGCATCGATTTTCTGCAGCATCAAAAAGAGATTGTCGATCACATCGTCGAACGCAAGCAATAAACAGACAGAGCATCTAAATCGAATAGTGGAGGTGACCCATGGCACAGAAAGCGTTGACACGGCGTGAGTTCCTGATTCTTTCGAGTAGCACTCTCGCAACTGCGACTCTTTTTCGACCAGCCGCTGTCTTTGCCCAGAGCGCTACCCTCCGTCAGGGATATCAAACGAATATCTGGGGAATGCCGACTTATTACTTGCTTCGCTCGGGCGCCCTCGAAAAGCGTGGGCTCAAGTTCGAAGAGTTCGCCGTCCCATCAGGGAATCTGACCATGCAGCAGATGGTGGCGCGACAGGTTGATCTGGGTACATACGCAGGCCAGTCTTTCGTGACTGGTCACGACAAAGGCGGACTCGTGGCGATCGCCCAGATCGAGAAAGTGGGAAAGACCTCGCGCGTGATGGCGCGCAAGGAGTTGAAGATCACCAAGGTAGCTGACCTAAAGGGATTGAAGATTGGCAACCAGGTCGGCTCCTCCATCGGCAATACTTTTGTCGATATCATCGCGCCGCGCGCCGGGTTAAAGAAGGAGGACTATCACGAAGTCAAAATGGACGTGAATGAGATGGTTGCGGCCGCGGCGGCCAAATCGATCGATGCCTTCATCAGCGTGGACCCGTATTGCACCATCGCCGAGGTCGAAGGGATCGCCACGACGGTCGTAAGTCTGTACGACTACGATCCAATGCCGGTCTTCATGGCCGCTACGCCGGAGTTCGTCGACAAAAATCCGCAGGCGGTTGTCGAATATCTACGTGCCTGGCTCGAGGTCGGCAAACAGCTGAAGGAAAATCCCCGCAAAGCGCAAGATGTCATCTACGGCTTTTTCACATCCAAAGGTTATACGATGAGCCGGGAAACACTCGGCAAGGCGATGGCGAATGTCGAAGTGGACGTCGGCTTCCCGTCGGACGTGCGTCCCTACCTACAGCCAATCGCCGAAGGATTATTAAAAGAGAAAAAGATCGGTGCGATTCCGGATTGGAATAAAGCGCTAAGGACGGAGTTCATGGCGAAGGCGCGGGCGTAGTCTAAAGGGATAAGCCTTCAATAGCCAGTTCACTGCCTAAGCGCTGCAGATCTTTGAACAGCGTTTCGTTCATCGGCACACCGATGGCGTTACGCTCTAGCCACGTCGCGTGGCTTTGCTCGCCTGGGACGCGAATGCGGTCGACACCTGGCATTTTCTTTGAGTTTCTCATCTCGCGGATGACTGCGTCGACGGTACGTTTAAAAGTTTCAACGGGCGAAAAGCGCGAAATATCGAGCGCCACGATTATCTGACCTGTATTCGTCGGCGTCTTGTCATCCTTGTTGAAATCGATTACGTCGCGGCCAAATGCGGCGCCGTTCAGCGTGCCGGCAAGAAGACCAAAGATTAAAGCCAGGCCGTAGCCTTTGTAACCGCCGATCGGTAGCAGGAAGCCTTCTTCGGCGCGCTTTGGATCGGTCAATGGCTGGCCGAAGGCGTTGATCATCCAACCTTCAGGCATCTGCTCCCCGCGCTGGGCTTTTGTTTTCACTTTGCCATAGGCCGCGACGCTAGTCGCAATATCCAACACAATCGGTGGTTCCTCAGAAGCCGGGATGGCGAATGCGATCGGATTGGTACTGAGGAGCAACTCGACTCCGCCCCAGGGAGGCATGTGATTGGCGCTGCCGACTGCGAGATAGATACCGATCATGTTGCGTTCCAGCGGCATCATCGCGTAAAGCGCTGCCGGGCCCGCGTGATTGCTCCGTTGTACGCCGACCCAACCGATGCCCGATCGGCCGGCTTTTTCCATCGCTACCCCGGTGGCAAACCGCATCACCAAGTGGCCCATGCCATTATCGCCATCGACGAGAGCAGTCGCGTCCGTTTCCTGGACTACATGAATGTTCGGTCGCAGATTCATTCCGCCGGCTCTGATACGGCGGATATATTGGGACAAGCGAAAAATGCCATGGCCGTCGGAGCCGCGCAGATCAGCGAGGATCATCAACTGGGCAACCTGCTCGGCGTCCGAAGCAGGTAAGCCGACCGCAGTCAGAGCGCGCGCAACGAAACTTTCGAGATCGCGTGATTGGAATCGGCGGTCAGCTAGAGCTTGGGTCATGGCCGTTGCAAATAGTTCAAGCCGTTCAACCGCGGGCTCTGTGCGCCGCTCTGTTCAAAACCTCTTGAACTGCTCGAACGGTTTGAACGTCTTGGCCTACTTTCCTTTAGGCGGCAGAGGGCTGGCAAGATCACGATCAGAGAGGTGAGCAACTGTCTCGCCGGTCTCGGTAAAAGTTCGTGTCACCTCGCCGCTCGTATAGATCCACAGGATCGTGAGCCGTGACGGCCCAACGTTTATGAATCGGTGCGGCTTATCCGCAGGGACAAGTGTTGTATCGAAGGGACGCAGGCGGTGTCGCTGTCCGTCAACCTCCGCTTCGGCCTCTCCTTCGAGAATGGTTACCTGCTCGTCACAATTGTGCGAGTGCAGCGGAACTTTTGCGCCGGCAGGAAAACGCGTCAACCCGGTGGTGATGTGTTTTGCGCCTCTCTCTTTCGTGACAAGAGGAATGGTTTGAATGCCGTTGCCGCGATCAACCATCGGCAACGAATCGATTCTCAAAATGTGCGCTTCCGGCATGGCAAAATCTCCTCTCGAGGAAGGCGGCCTTGCATGCGGTGAATCTAACAGCGGCTTTGAGCGTAGGTCAAGCTAGACAATCCGGCCGGCTTGCAGTATGGGAGGTCTAACCGTCGCGGCAGGAGGAGAAAGAAAAATGCCTTTTTACAAGATAGCCGAGATGCAAAAAAATCGCGCTACGGCGAACCCGCAGCAGTTTGTGCAGACCGCGGTTGGCGAATTCATGAAAGCCGGCATCGTTACCAAGCCGGATGAGGAAGGCCCGCCGCTCCACATGCATCCGAACGAGGAACAGTTCACCTTGGTGATCGAGGGAAAGCTTCACTTCGTCCTTGGCGACGAAGAGCGGATCTGCGAGGCGGGAGACTTGATCCACATCCCGCGCTTCGTCAAGCACAGAAGCCGCGCCATCGGCGGACCGGCGGTTTTCTTCACGGTTAAGAGCCCTGCGGGAGACGGCGACCTGGATCAGGACTACAACAAGGCCGAAGGCGCGGAAGAAGCCGAGAAGCGATTCGAGCAAGCGAAGAGAAGAGACTTATAAACGAGTCATCGTCAATTCTTGAAAGCCTCGAGAATTTGTTGAATGAGCTGGGAGCTTCACGTCCCTACCTCTTAAATCGACTTCAGCGATTGAGCACCTCGCGGTTGATCGGCGATCGAGGCGGCTCGCCTCTGAGCGCGCGCGCCACCTCTTCGGCAGCTTTGGTCTGAAGCTCCATCACCGACTCTCGTGAATAGAATGCCAGATGAGGAGTTAAAATCATGTTGGGCGCTTGCCGGAGTGGATGATCGTGCGGCGGCGGCTCGACGACAAGCACGTCGAGGGCAGCGCCTCCCAAACGATTTTCTTTCAACGCGATGGCGAGAGGTCGTTCGTCAACGATTCCACCGCGTGATGTATTGATGAGAAACGCTGTTGGCTTCATGCGCGCCAGCTCCCGCTCTCCAAACAGGTTGAGTGTCTCCTCGGAAAGCGGCACGTGAATGGAGATCGCATCGGTGTCGGTAAGTATCCTATCGAAACTGGCGGCTTCGGCTCCATGATGAGCGATTGCAACCGGTTCAACATAAGGATCGTAGACGAGCACCTTCATTCCGAGAGCTTGCACTTTCGAGGCGAGCGCCTTAGCGATTCTGCCAAATCCGATCAGCCCGAGCGTTTGACCGCGCAGCCGGCGAATGCCCGCATGAGCGACCACATCCCACGCACCGGCTTTGACGGCACCATCCGCCACAGTGATTCGACGCGCTAGCGCCAAAAGCAAGGCTAGCGCGTGATCCGAAACTTCATCGATGCAATAGTCGGGAACATTGGTCACCAGGATTCCCGCCTTGGTTGCTGCGGCCAAGTCCACGTTGTCCACACCGATTCCGTAACGCGCGATGATTTTGCAGCGGTGGAGATTTTCGATGACGCGCGCAGTCATCTTTGCGTAACAGTTGAGTACGGCGTCGGCTCCTCGAGTCAGCTCGATGATTTCTTCTTCGGATTTGCACTGCGCCGGGAGCAGCTCGACGCCCAGAGGCGTCAGCACGCGCTGCTCCGGCTCGAGCGAAGGAAAAACGTAATCGGTGATCGCAACTATGAAGCTCATCGTACGTTCTCCTTTATCTTCCCTGAATCCCCAGCTCTCTTTGCGCCTCTTTGAGAATTGAAAGGTCCACAAATTCACTCGATGTGATCTCGCGGCTTATCTTGGCAGCTTTCTTTGCCTCATCAATCAACAGGCGGAGGCCATCTTCAGGTAGACTTCCATCCTCATTAAATGCTTTCCCGACCGAATCATAGGTGGCCGTAGCGATCTCTTTATCGACCTTCATCCACTCCATCCATGACTGAATGGTACCGTCACGATTCTGACGAATGTAGCGGTTGGCCTTGAGACCTGCTTTGATAACTCGCTTCACCTCATCGGGCCTTTCTTTGATCTTCTTGTCACTCGCTAAAATACCGGTCACAGGAAAACTGAAAAGCTCGTGGGCCCTCGCAAGTACAACAAAGCCCATCTTTTTGCCGAGAAAATCCGTTGGCGGTCCACCCAAAGTGGCAACAATCAAGCCTTGCTTCATGCTAACAAAGCGGGCTTCCAGCGGGCCTCCAGCAAGAAATTTTATGTCCTTGTCTGCATCCATACCAAAATGCTTGAAGATGTTCCTTGCTATGATCTCGAGATTGCCGCCGAAAACATTGAGCCCTATCGTCTTGCCTCTGAGCTCTTGGACCGACTTAAACTCAGGCCGGGCGATGAGTATAGCGGTAGGGCCAGGCACGTAACAGGCGACGATTTTGACCGGAACTCCGCGCAGCGCTGCGGCGACCCCAGGGCCAATCGAAGTGTAATAATCGATTTCTCCGGTAATCAGTGTCGCCAGCCCGACGGTGGCACCCATCCGGATGAACTCCGCTTGAAGTCCTTCTTCTTGAAGGAAGCCCCTCATCTGTGCCAAAGGGAGAGTGCTATACGAGGCGATGAGCTCCGAAAATCCAATCCTTAGCTTATCTGCTGCCTGGGCGGAGTTCTGCAGAAGAATAATCGTGATCAAGACCACAAAAATGTTACCCATAGGACACCTCCTATGCGCTTTGTGGAGCGATTCATTCTGAAAATGACATCGGATTTGCAGTCCGTGGCTCAGGCGTCGGACATCTCCACGATTCCGGAAAATTTACGGCTAAGCACCCAGCGGAGCAAAGGTGAAAGCAACATCAACAAGGCCAACACCATCAGCGCAGCAGCGATCGGCCGCTCAAAGAAAACTCCGAGATCGCCTCTTGAATAGATCAAAGAACGCCGCAACGAGGCCTCGAGTTGAGGGCCGAGGATCATAGCGAGAACCAACGGCGCCGGCTCAAAGTCGAACTTGCGCATCAGGTACCCGAACGCGCCGAACGCAATGGTTGTTCCCACGTCGAAGACACTGTTGTTTACGCTGTAGGCGCCAATGATGACGAAAACCAGAATGAGCGGCGCCAAAAGCGGATAGGGAACACGAAGGAGTTTCACCCAGAGCCCGATCAACGGGAGATTCAAAACCAGGAGCATGATGTTGCCGATGTACATGGAGGCAACCAGCCCCCAAAAGACCTCGGGCTTTTCCGCGACCAGCAGGGGTCCGGGTCTGACTCCGTGGATCAGCAGCGCGGCGAAGATCATCGCGATCGAGGCATTGCCCGGAATCCCAAGCGTGAGCAGCGGGATGAACGAGCCGGTCGCGGCACTGTTATTTGCAGATTCCGGCGCCGCCACTCCCTCGATGGCGCCCTTGCCAAAGCGCTCGGGATGTTTGCTAAGTCTCTTCTCGAGCGCGTAGGAAATGAAGGACGAGATAATCGCGCCGCCGCCCGGCAGCACACCGATAAAAAATCCCAGCAACGATCCCCGCGCTATTGGCGCAGCCGACGTGCGCCACTCCTCTCGATTCGGTAGGAGACCTCGAATCGTCGTCTGAAAGACTTCCGCCTTGACGTTCTGTTCGACGTTGACAAGAACTTCTCCGATCCCGAAGAGTCCCATGGCGACGAGAATGAACTCAAACCCTTCGCTAAGCTTAAACACCCCATAGGTGAATCTCTGCGTTCCCATAATGGGGTCGAGGCCGACTGTTCCGAGCAATAGGCCGATACAGGCTACCAGCAGTCCTTTAGTCATCGACCCCCCCGCCAAGTAGCCCACCATCGTGAGTCCGAGAACCAGGAGGGCAAAATTCTCTGGCGGTCCAAACTTGATGGCAAAGGAGGCAAGCGGCGGTGCAAGCAACATCAAACCAACGATGCTGAGCGTGCCGGCGATGAAAGAGCCGAAGGCAGAGATCGCGAGGGCCGCACCGGCTCTCCCTTGGCGCGCCATCTGGTAACCATCGAGGCAAGTGACCACCGATGCGGCCTCGCCTGGGATATTCAACAAGATTGACGTGGTCGAGCCGCCATACATAGCGCCGTAAAAAATTCCCGCGAGTAAGATCACTGCAGAGGTGGCGGGAATCCCATAGGTCACAGGCAACAGCAGAGCGATCGTGGCCGGCGGCCCGAGGCCCGGTAGGACACCGATCGCGGTCCCGACAAATGATCCTAAAAAGCAGTAGAGAAGATTGATCGGCGTCAGCGCGACAGCAAAACCCGTGGCGAGGTTACCTAGGATCTCCATAGCGTATGCAGCCAGTCTTTCTTTAGCGGCCTTCGGGTCGTTGAGCGACTACGATGAATGTTCAAGCTGTTCAAGCGGTTCAATCGCTTCGCTCCGTTCAATCAACTGCGCTCAGTTCAAACGTTTTGGACCGCTTGAACCGTTTGAACGATTTGAACGCCTAGAAATCTTCCTAGAGCGGGCCTCGTGGCAACGGCACGCTCAGCCAAACTGCAAATACGACGTACGAGCCGGCTGCAGTAAGCACAGCGATACTGAGCGCGACCCGCCATCGTTGGGGATACAGCACGCGCAACATGAACAGGACGAGGAGGAATGTGCCGATGGGGTAACCGAGTGGGTCGAGCAGAAAAGTGTAAGCGGCCAGGATGAACAACAATACGATGACCTTCGCGAGGCGGCGGGACTCGTCTCGAGCGCTGCTTGAACGCGAATTTAGGGCTTGAATTACGAGGATCGTCGCGAGCAAAACGGCCGTGACGCTCGCCCACCACGGAAAGAACCCTTCTCCCGGATTGTGGATTGTTCCAAAAGGCAGCCTCGCCGATTCAAAGGCCGCCGCGGCGCCGAAAGCCACAGCCAAGCTTGCCACTGCGACGTCCCGCTTCACCATATCGGCTACTTCTTTGCGCTCGCTACGACCTTGGCAAAGCCATCCCACTCCTGGCGCCAGGTGGCTTCGAACTCCTTTCCGCTCTGAAACTGAATCTCATCACCCAGCTGTTTGATGAGCGCCTGAAACGAGCCGTCTTCGGTCACTTGTTTGAATCCTGCTTCCAACTTTTGAGCGTTTCCTTGAGAAATCCCTTTCGGAGCCAAAACCGATCGCCACTGCGTGAATACGACGTCAACGCCCTCTTCGCGCACGGTCGGGACATTGGGCAGGTCTCGGTGTCGGCGCGTGTCGGTAACGGCGAGCGCTCGCATCTTGCCGGCGCCGATCTGGGGAAGGAGCTGAGCACTGAAGAGAAAACCCCCGTCGGCGTTGCCTCCGAGGACCGCGAGCAACGCTGGGCCGCCGCCATCGTAGGGGATATTGTTGTATTCGACCCCCGCCGCCCGGGCGACCATTCGCATAGGGAAGTCTCCTGCGCCCCAAGTTCCGGTGTTAGCAAAATTGAACTTTCCCGGATTCTTTTTCATGTAGTCAATGACCTCGCGAAAGTTCTTCCATGGTGCTTCGGCCTTTACGGCAAAGACCGCCGGGCTGTAGTTGATTCGGGCTATAGCAGTAAAATGATCCGGACCGATGGGGGCGTTCTGGACCAAAGCAAAGATTGTATTTGGACCGCTGCCGCCGAGCATCAACGTGTAGCCGTCCGGCTTTGCCCTGATGACGTACTGAGAACCCGGGGCTCCTCCTCCACCCGGCTTCAGCACCACGAGCAGAGGTTGACCGAGATATTGGTGCGCCACGCTCGCGAGCGCGCGGGCCGTGAGATCGTGAGAGCCGCCCGCCGCATACGGGACTGCAAGCTCGATCGGTTTGGTCGGAAACTCCTGTGCGGCCGCTAGCGCTCCTGTGATAATGACGATCACCAACGACGCGAGTTGCACTGCGCTTTTGAATCTGCGCATGGGACCTCCTCTGCCTAAAACACGGAAGGAGGAAAAAGATTTACTAACGATGCGGAAGAGCAAACTGCATTTGTTTAGTCGCCATTGTTCAGCGGTTTGTCCTTGCTACTAAGAACTCCCGAGGCGTTGCTCAACTACTACTATACCTCACAGAGCAGCTGCAATCTCTTTGTAACGAGCCGCGACCGACGTAACTTGTCCGCGCAGACTTTATGGCGTACTGTGCCGGCGAGATTATTCTGCATTTCGAAAGCTCTCGATGTTCTGAGGAGAGTTAAAATGACCAATCGAAAGATCAACGTTGGCATCATTGGCACAGGATGGATCGGGGAGATTCGAGCCAAGGTCTGCGCCAGTCATCCATTAGTCGAGAGCGTGCACATCGCCGAGATCGATCCCGCAAAGCTCGCGCGGGTCGGAGAGGAGACCACAGCGGCTACCGCGACGACCGATTATCACGATCTTCTGCGCCGGGATGATATCGACGCAATCTTCGTTTGCAGCACGCCCGAAACCACGCACTACCCAATAACGAAAGATTGTCTCCTTGCACGCAAGCACACCTTGTTGGAAAAGCCGATGGGACTCGCTTTGAAGGAGGCGGATGAGATGATGAGCCTCGCCAAAAAAGCAGGACTGAAGCTCACCATCGGTTATACGCAACGTTTCAACCCGAAATACGCCTATGTAAAGCAGTGCTTAGTCAATGGAACTCTCGGCCGTCCGGTAACCGCAATGGTGAGCCGCAATGTTTCGCGCTCCATCGGCAACAAGATCGGCGGTCGCATTCGGCTATCACCTGCCGTGATGGAAGCAACGCATGACCTTGACTTTATTCTGTGGTGTCTAGAGGGCGCAAAGCCGGTGCGGGTTTATTCGGAAGTCGTCTATCGCATCATGGAGAAGACGCACGGCGTTCCCGACTGCCAGTGGATTATGGTGACGATGGAGGACGGCACGGTTTTCACCATCGGTGCGGGGTGGGCGCTTCCCCCAGGTTATCCGCATTTCTCAACCACGACGATCGAGTTCGTCGCCACGGAGGGTGTGCTCCTTATTGACGATACGCACCGGGATGTCGTTCTGAACACGATGAAAGGCGGCATGGTGCTGCCGCTGTCGACCATGCCAGGGGAGCAAGTAGGACACGTCTACCAAGGGCCAATGGAGGCAGAGACAATCCACTTCATCGACGCGGTGGCCCTCGACCGTCCTGTGCTGGTGACGCCCGAGCAAGCGCGGCAGGTGATGGAAGTAACCCTCGCTGCTGATCTTTCGGCGGAGCGCCACCAGCCGGTCAGTCTTCCCCTGGAATCCTGACAGCGATTTGCGATTCAAGCCAGAACTGTGCTGAGCCTTACTCTGCCCGTCCTATCTAGCATCGCTCTCGGAGGACTGAGTTGATGGAGAATTCAATTCAATCTCAGGGCTAACCCACGTTAGATTCGCCTTTCAACCACCGAGCGGCAGCATCGGCGCTATCCTCGGGCCGCGTGTTGAAGGCAATTGCCGCGCCTGGGCAGCCTTATGAACGGCGTTGATGACGGATTCAAATACTGCAAGGCGCCGGGGCGGTAGGCGGACGCCGGCACCGATTACAACACAATCATAAGTCGTCGAAGCCAACTGACGCTCCACTGTCGGCCCAGCGGTTTCATCTGGCCGAATAAAGCCCACGTCGACCTCCCATCCGCGTTCAGCGAATTGCTTCAGCGCAATCTCAATGCCGGAGCGAACCTTGTCTACGGTCATACCTGGTGGCAAAGCAGGGTCGGAAAAATCCACAGTCTCCGGATCGTAGCCAACCAACAGAACCCGCGTCATAAGCCCTCTCTCCTTTTCCTTCAGCTTGATGCAACCTCCCTAGCGTTTAAGTTCAGCCGCGTGCGGGGTCACAGGCGTAGCGGGTCGGGTGCAACGATGTGTTAGTAAGCACCGGCAATATGACTCGCGTGTGCTTTATGCCAAGCGCGATGGCTTCAATTCAAATTGTGACGGTGTGATCTCAAACTTGCACGGTCGTCAAAGCGCACCGAGCCGCTACCAATGATGACGAGTGACGGAGAGTCAAATCACCGCCCGCGTTGAGTCCGCTCTATGCGGATACACCGGTCATCGCCTGTTGCATCGCCGTGCGCGCAGCTGCGAGGGTTTGCCCGTCTGCCAGATCAGGACGGCCTGTCCCATACGGCGGTTGTGGCGCGTACTCCATAATCAGTTCGATGACTCGCCCCATGCTTTCTCCAGCCCAGTACCCCGCCACGGTAATACCAAAGTCGACACCCGCTGTGATACCGCCACCGGTGAGCCGATTGCGGTCGATGCAGACGCGCTCAGTGCTGAGCTCAGCGCCGAATTGATTCAAGGCTTCCCGGGCACCCCAATGCACCGCAGCACGATAGCCTTGCAGCAGTCCAGCGGCCCCTAGCAGCAGGGAGCCTGTGCAGACACTGCACACCCAGCGGGCGCGCGACCCGCGATCAGCTAGAAAGGCGATTGTGGCGGCATCGCCCAGCAGGTCCAATGCGGGCTTCGCCCCGCCGCCGACAAAAAGGACATCAGGATCACTCCAAGCATCCTCGAAACTGGTGGTCGCCTGCACGCTGAGGCCGCAGTCCGTGGGCACTGCACCAGAACGGTGCCAGGCATACTGAACTTCGTAGCCGGGCAAGAAACTCCAAGCCTGAAGAGGACCGACCAAGTCCAGCAGGGTCATGCCGGGATAAACCAGGGCCAATACTTTCATAGCGCCCGCTCCTTTGACTTTAACAAAACAACCAGTCCACTTGATGCAACGAGCCGTAGTCGTAAACCTCTAATGCCCATACTTCTATCCAAGGTAGTTTGCGTTCAGCGTGAAATTCATTAGATTGACGCTTCAGTTCAATCCTCTATGATAAAAAGACGAATTGACCGCGCGTTTGCTTCTGGGATGCCTCAGCGTTTCTTTTTGTTCGTCTTTCGTTTCGGGGGCTTTCTAGTGGCCTTTTTGACCGCTGGTTTGGCGTATTCCTTCATACCGGAAATATCGATCACCACCACCGGCTCATCGCCAATCACCCAGGCGTCATGACCAGGAGGTGTTATACCCACATCTCCCGGACCGAACTCCTCTTCGCTTCCGTCGGCCATCCTTATCCTCAGCCGACCAGAGACGTGATACTGAATATGCGGAGCTTCACAGTATTCCGTCTTTACTATCGGTTTAACCGACTCAGACCATTTCCACCCCGGCTCGAAACTCCCCCTACCAAACGTGACAGTACCAACCGTGGCCACTTCAACTTTGCCCTTGTCGAATGTTCGAACCTCGTCAGGAGCGCTCAGTGTCTTCTTCTGTAGGGTTTTTGTTTGTTTAGCCATATTGATTTCTCCTATTCAGGTGGGTTGATGGATTCGAGCGTTAAATTGTTACTCTCCGATGAAGCAAATGTCGAACTCTATCTAAAGCAGATATTCTTCTAAGCTCAGATTCACTTGCGAGGCGAGATAGCCTCTCAATGCCTCGCTGATTGATTACGATCCGTCTGTGTCTGACAACTGTGACACGTCAGGCAAATCTCTCGTGATTGAGTTGTAGGAGAATTCAATCCGTTGCGTAACGTGAGAGCTCAGGCGCGCGGCGGCGTCTCGTCGCATCGGCCGCCGTCCGCTGCATGCCGTTGTTACGCCGCTCCTGATTCAAGCGATGACCCGTTGAGCACGAGCACGATCTTGCCTGTCACGCCTCCCTTCCCGAGCACCTCGTGAGCGCGTCTTGCGTCCGCAAGCGGAAATCGCTGCGCGATTAGGGGTTCGATCTTTCGCTGTTGAAGCAGGTCGAACAAGGCGATCAAATCCTGTTGAAACAATGCCGGTCTCAACCGTTTGAGCCACTGGATGCTGTAAGGGACCACCCGTTTCCGGCCCGGGAGAAGCCAGCCGCCGGCAATATACAACCCGAAGATGACGATTCCACGAAAGCGATGCCGGCGACCTGAACGACCCGAAGCCAATCGTCCCCCGCGTAGTGACGCGGTAAGGCCATAGGCTACTACCCTCCCGCCAGGACGGAGAGCGCTGCGGGAACGCCATATATGCGTACCACCGATGCTGTCAAAGACGACGTCCACACCCGCGCTCGTGAGGCGCTGAATTTCTTTTACGAAGTCCTGATGCTGATAATCGATTGGGACACCGCCCAGGTCGGAAACGGCCGACGCCACTCGCGATGAACAAGTACCATACATCACCAGCCCGGCGAGGCGCCCAAGCTGCAATAGTGCCGTGCCGACCCCGCCTGCCGCGCCGTGAATCAACACGCGCTGACCAACTCTGACCTTAGCGGAACGATGCAGCATCTGATACGCGGTGACGTAGTTCAGAATGAGACTGACAGCCTCTGCGGGATCCAGGCCAGATGGCACCGGAACCAGTTCATGTTGCGGCAGGCAGACGAACTCCGCGTACGCACCGTTGATCGGCAGCGCGGCAACGATCTGGCCTGGTTCGATTACGGAGACACCATCGCCGAGCCGATCCACCACGCCGACCAGATCCCACCCCGGCGTGAAAGGCAGCGGGGGCGTCTCGGGATGAATGCCCTCGCGCATCATCAGGTCGGGCAAGGAGACACTTGCGGCAAGCACTCTCACCCGTACTTCACCACTCTTCGGCTTGGGGGACTCTTCTTCAAGCACCTGGAGCGCATCGGGCCCACCGTAATGGGTGACGATGATGCGCGCGTGTTTCACGGGCTTCTTCCTCGCTTGCTGGGCGCTCGACTTTGTGCGGCATCACGCATAAGGCTGAGAGGGCGAGACCAGCGAGCGAAGCGAGCGGGTTCGAAGATCCTTCTCAAGCCGATTGTTAGACGTGCCTGTTAGAGATCATTTTTTATCTGCTGTTAAGCTCCGAATCTGCGTGACCGCATTCTTGATTTTGAGTTCAATGAACATCTTACCTAGTTCAATAGAAGCCTGTGTGGGGTCGCCAATGACGCCCATTTTTCCGTCATCCGGTGCAAGCTTGTCCTTACGAACCCATCTATTTTCTTTGTCGACGAACATAACTTCCGATGTGTCGTCAATTCCGGCGTGCTGATCAATCGCCATATTACGCTTGGTTAAGTATTCCTTCATTTGTTCTTTCTCTTTAAAGTAGAGGTCAGAGATGTGATAGACATGGACACCCTTCGGTGACCATTCTGCATTGAGAACCTCAGCGACTTTCTTAAGTGTTTGTTGCCCTCCACCATGATCGCCCATCAGCGCAACGTTCTTGAAACCAGCTGCTATGGCACTAAGCGCAACATCACGCGCGACCGCACCAAAGGTCTCCTCGGAGAGGCTAACGGTACCCGGAAATCTCATGTGTCCAGTCTTCTTTATCGGATCGCCTGCAATGGCGTAGGGCATCGTCGGGTACACCAACGCATTGCCAAGCTCCTCGGCTATCCGTTGAGCAGCGTAGTGGGCAATGAAGATGTGTTTACCTAAAGCTAGACCAGGGCCGTTCTGCTCAGTGCTGGCAGCGTAATAAATTGCGGTAGTTTTTCCTGCAGCAATTGCATCCCGAAGCTCCATCCACGTGAGGTCTTCGATTAAGACTGACTTTGATTGGGCAAACACGGCCGATGGCAGAAGGAAGAGAATCAATGCGAAGATTAAAGAAATCATGAGTTTGTCTCCTTTAGTTATCAAGTGTCTAACTATTAAGTGAGCCGCCGGAGGCGGGTGACAAACGCCGGTCGGCTTATCTCCGGACGCGGCTTAGACGTTAAAATCCAAATCGACCGTAATATCCGTCGGCTACATGGACTTGTCAACGCGAGATCTTCGGCGGAAAGCCGACCGCGGCGGCGGCTTATCTCACTAACAATCTGCGGCTTAGTTCGACCAGACTGTCGCTAAAATCTGTCAGGATTGAACTGAACGACGTTTCAATCCCGCGTCGCTAAATAAGATTGCCGCGATCTCCAGACATTTTCTAATCGATCGGCTTTTCGCTCCCGATAATTAGGGAACATGATCTATCTGAGTCGAAGCAGACGCGCGGCGTTGCCGCTGAGAATTTTTTCTTTATCGGCACGATTGAGCTTGAGAGCGCTGATGACTTTAATCGGTCGGTCGTAGCCCATGTCGAAGCAGTAGTCGCTGCCCATCATCACACGGTCCGCTCCTACAAGCTTGATCAGGTAATCAAGTGATTCCGGGGCATGGCTGATCGTGTCGTAGGTGAAGCGTCTAAGATAACTCACTGGCGGCTTCTTCAACGTCTTGCATTCCTGCCGTACCTTCCAACCGTGGTTGAGTCGACCGATGAGATAGGGAAAAGCACCGCCGGCGTGCGGCAAACAAATTTCAAGCTTGGGAAATTGATCGAGGAGACCGCTAAAAATGATGTTAGCTGCGGCGACTGCCGTATCGAACGGATTTCCCAGAAGGTTATGCAGGTAGTAGCTGGTAAGCCGCTGGGCGCCGATGACATTGAGCGGATGGAGAAAAATCGGCATCTTCAGTGCGTGTATGCGCTCGAAGACAGGGACAAATGATGGGTCGGTGAGCTCCTTTCCTCGGACGTTTGTGCCGAGATAAATGCCACGGCAACCCAGCTCGATGACGGCGCGATCTACTTCCTTAAGCGCAGCTTCAGGATCTTGCATGGGAAGTGTGGCAAGAAACACGAAGCGGTCTGGATGCGCCCGGTTAGCTTCGGTCATCGCGTCGTTGACAATTCTGGCAAGTCGCAAACCGAGAGCGCCGTCGGCCCAGTAAACCATCGGCGGCATGAGTGAAAGAGCATGGACTGTGATACTTCGTGCGTCCATTGTTTTCAGACGCACCTCTAGATTGTGATAGTGTGGAGTGATCGGGCCGATTGCGACTTGACCCAAGGCAATCAACGGTCCATTCGGACCAGAGCGCAGTTGCACTCCGTAAGGCTTTCCTTCGGTCTCAATAAGGCGAAGATATTCTTCGGGAACGAAATGAGCGTGAATGTCGATCGTGCCCGTCGCAGAGCGGGTCCGCCTCGCTCGGACACCGGCACGCTTTCGCTGGTTTGTTATATTGGCGCGCTGCTTAATCGTATCCTCTTGTCTAATCTATGACGGTAATTTCTTCGATCGGAAATTGCGTGGTGACCTCCGGACCTTTTTCCGTGACGACCATCATTTCTTCAAGCCGCACGCCCCACTGAAGCGGCTTGCCGTGCTGAGTTTCCAGCGCGAAACTCATGCCTGGCTGAATTGTCACGGGGAAATCAAGAGAATAAATGCGCGAGATAACCGGTGTATCGTACTGCGCGAGCCCCAATCCGTGGCCCCAGAGATTCGCCGCGGCTTGATCTTCTTCCTTGTAGCCCCAGGTCTCCATCGCTGAAGGCCAGACTTCGGCGATGTCTTTAGTCGTTGCTCCCGGTGTCACTTTGTCGATAGCACGATAGAGCCACTCGTAGGCGATGTTGTAATAGTCCTTTTGCTCCTGAGTTGGCTTCTTGCCAACACAGTACGTGCGGTACATGCAGCTCTTGTAGCCATTCCAGGTGACCGCCGCCATGTCGATGATCACCAGATCTCCCGGCTGGATGATGCGATCTGAAAAATGTCTCCAGTTGGGCCAGCTGTTGGGCCCTGAAGAGACGATGATGTCTTCGACATCCTCGATTCCTGGAATGTTGTATAGAAAATTCATGGCGTACGCGGTGATTTGATGTTCTTGCATTCCCGGCTTGATGAAGTGGGAAATGGCCGTGTGGCAGCCATCACAGATAGCCGCCACGATGCGCATCGCTTCTAGCTCATCTTCATTTTTAATTGCGCGGGCTTCCACCATGGGTGATGCACCGTCGGTCCAGTTAACCCCCGCCTCCTTGAACTCGTTGATCATGTTGATGTCAACGAAATCGACTCCCAGGGGAGCTTTCTCGACGTGGTATTTGCGCAGCTCTTCGACAATCGCGTTGGTAAACTTCTTCACCTGTTGACGCGACGCGCCTCCTACTGCCCCCTTGATCCATGAGTAGGCATAGCGAACGTTGTCGCGCGGAATCCAAGGGCAATGGCGATTGATCTGTATGCCGATGTCGCCCTGTTCAAAGAGGATCGGCTCGGAGCCTTCGCAAAGCAGGGCGTAACGCAGCCCGGGTTTTAACCGACACCATCCAGGTGTGACCGTGCTGGAAATGTAACGAACGTTCTCGTCGTACATGGCGAGCAGCGCGCCTAATCCAGCTTTTTTCATTGCCTCACGGGCCCGATTCAAACGGTACTTTCTCAGCCGCTCCCAGTTGATGCGCTGCTGCCAGTCTGTGCCGACCAAACCAAAACTCGAGGTGCTGCGGGTTACCATAGAGCCTCCTCAGTTATAAAGTACGGCAATTCAGAGCTCGTTTTGCAGATCGACACTTAAGTCATCTCAGGAATCGTTGTCAATCTTGTTGTTTTCTAATTCCAACCTGTAAATGATACGATCTCCAGAGCTGGTTAATTGGCTCATGCCCTCAAAAGTATTCGTCACACAGCCGATCCCGGAAAAAGCTCTCGCTCGACTTCGCAAGGTCGGCGAAGTCGAGTTGAATTCCGACTCGACTCACATTGTCACGAAGGCCGAGTTGATCAGCGCGATGGCGCGCAATGATTATCTGGTTTGCTTGCTGCACGATCGCGTGGATGCCGAAGTGATTGATGCGAACCCGAATCTCAAGCTGATCGCCTCGATGGCGATCACGCCCGCTGGGGTCGACATTGCGGCGGCGAGAGCGCGGGGAATACCGGTAACCAATATTCCCCCTTTCGTTACTGAAGCCACGGCAGATCTAAACTTCGCGCTGCTCCTCGCGGTGGCACGCAGAGTCGTGGAAGGCGATCGCGCGCTGCGCTCAGGGATTTTCCCCGGCAGCCAGTCGATCCATTTTGTCGGCGGTGAAGTCAACGGCAAAACTTTAGGAATCGTCGGGCTCGGTGCCATTGGCGAAGCTATGACACGACGGGCCAAAGGATTCAGCATGCATGTCCTTTACACCAAACGTCGGCGATTGGACAAAGCGAGAGAAGCTGCGCTCGGTGTCGAATACCGGAGCTTGAACGATCTTTTGAAAGAATCCGATTTCGTCTCGATCAACGCGGCCCTGAGCCCTGAAACGGTCCATCTCATCGGCGACCGAGAGCTCCGCCTCATGTGTCCGTCGGCATATCTCATAAATACAGCACGCGGTCCTATCGTCGACGAGAAGGCTCTGGTGCAAGCGCTTGAAGAGAAGCGGATCGCGGGCGCCGCCCTTGACGTCTATGAGCGTGAGCCGCTGGTCGAGCCAGGGTTGATCAGTTTGCCGAACGTGGTGTTAACGCCGCATCTCGGCAGCGCTGCGCTCGACACGCGCGAGCGGGTCGCTGGCATCCTGGTTGATAATGTCATTGCGGTGATCGAAGGCCGCCGCCCACCGAATATTTATAATCCGGAAATTTACGAGAAAAGATAAAGGCAGAAGGTAGAGAATAAATTTTTCTTAGCCTTTAGCTTTTCTCACTCTTCGATACCACTCCAGAATTTCTTCGCCTGTCCAAAAAAGAACGCCGCGCTGCTTTTTCAAATAAGCAAAGGTCTTCTCGAAGTACTTGACCCGGTGTGGGACGCCGCTGATATATGGATGGATCGCAATCGCCATCACTCGCGCGCTCTTAGCACCTTCGGCATAAAGCGTTTCGAACTGATCCTTGGCGCGACGAAAAAACTCCTCGGCGTCATGATGCTGAATGACCATCATCGGGATATCATTCAGCTCTACCGTATACGGCAGCGAAAAGAGCGGTCCATGGGCTGTTTTGATTTCGTAAGGTTGGTCGTCATTGACCCAGTCGGCCACGTACTGAAGTCCTGCCTCCGCTAGAAAATTTAGGGTTTCCGGAGTCTCGGTAAGACCCGGGCCGAGCCATCCTGACGGCGCCTTCCCCGTAAATTCGCGAATCACCTCTACGGATTTCCGGATCGTTTCGCGTTGATTCTCGATGTGGTGCATGGGTTTCTGAATGAATCCGTGGCCCATGAACTCCCAGCGGGCATCTCGCGCCGCTTCAGCAATTCTAGGATAGGTGAGGCAAACAGAGCCATTGATTGCCAAGGTGGCTTTGATCTTGTGCTTGTCGAGCACCGACTTTAGACGCCAGAAACCAACGCGCATGCCATATTCAAACCAGGCGAAGTTAGGGACGTCGGGAATCACCTGAGCTCCGCTAGGCGGCGGTAGTACTGTGCGTGGCATCGGACCTTGGATATCCCACTCCTCAACATTGACGATGGTCCACACGATCAGTCGAGCAGACTTTGGAAGACGAAGCGCCGGCCGATCGATGATCGCGGAATAAGCAATCTGGTCGCGCGGAAATGCCATAATAATCCTCCTCGAACTACCGCAAACATTTTTAGCCTACCAAATGGTCAGGATTCCAAAACCGAAACTGACTCATGCTAACTGAGCCTTGCGAGCGTTGACAACAACAGCGCGAGGGTGGTAGCGCGGGTCAGAGCCATGGAATTCTGGGTCACTCAGACTTTCAACGGCATCTCGTACGGCGCACTGCTTTTTCTCCTCGCGGGAGGCCTCTCTCTCATCTTCGGCATGATGCGGATCGTCAACATGACGCACGGCTCCTACTATCTGCTGGGCGGTTACGTCGGACTCAGCGCGATCTGGCGCGGCGGCAATTTTCCCCTCGCGATCCTGGCAGGCGCGCTGGTGATCGCCATTGTCGGTATCGTCGAATGGAACGCGTTTCTCAAACGACTCGGGGGCCAGGAACTCGGCCAGGTGCTCACCACGATGGGGTTCGCCCTGATCTTCCAGGATCTCGCGCTGATCATCTGGGGCGGCGATCCCTATACGATTCCGGTGCCGGCCATGCTTTCTGGCGCGTATCAGATCGGCCAGCTCTACTTCCCGGTCTACCGGATTTTCATTATCGCGGTGGCCGCGCTTGTCGCGGTGCTTCTCTGGCTAGTGCTGGAGCAAACGCGGGTCGGCGCGATGATGCGGGCGACGGTGGACGATCCCGAGATGGCGCGCGGCGTCGGTATCAATGTCCACGGGATTTCGATGATGGTATTCGCCCTCGGCGCTCTTCTGGCGGCGGTAGCTGGAGTCGTCGCCGGCGGATTCGTCGGCGTTTATCCGGGCGCCGATTTTGAAATCCTTCCGTATGCTTTTGTCGTTGTAATCGTCGGCGGTATGGGAAGCCTCAAAGGAGCGCTGATCGGTAGCCTCCTCGTTGGGCTGCTGGACAACTTCGGCAAAGCGCTCTTTCCAGAGCTGTCGTACTTCACACTTTTCGCCCCGATGGCGGCGATCTTGGCGCTGCGGCCGACCGGGCTCTACGGTCGCGCGTGATGAAGCTCGCTCTACTTCCAATAATTCGCGCCGCGGTGCCGGCGATGATTTTTTTTCTCCTGCTCGTTGCGCCGCCTTTCCTTTCCTCGTTTCTGCTCACATTGGTGACCCAGGCGCTGATCTACGCCATAGTCGCCATGAGCCTCGATATCATTCTCGGCTATACCGGTCTCGCTTCGCTCGGTCATGCGGCTTATTTCGGTCTCGGCGCTTATAGCGTGGGTATTCTGGCGACGCGGTATGGTGCCGGCTTCGGGATCACACTGCCGGCGGGCGTTTTTCTTGCGCTGGCCGTTGCGGCAATTTTCGGCCTGGTCGCGCTGCGCGCCACCGGAGTTTACTTCCTCATGATTACTCTCGCTCTCGGCATGGTCGTTTGGGGACTTGCGCACCGATGGGTCACGGTGACTCAGGGGGATAACGGCATTTCGGCGATTCCTCGCCCGGACCTCGGGCTTCCGTGGTCGCTCGCTCTTTCGATTCCTTTTTATTATTTTGCGCTCGCGGGATTTTTTATCGCGTTCTGGATTCTGCGCACGATCGTGCGTTCTCCCTTCGGCCAGACTCTAGTCGGAATTAGAGAGAGCGAGTCCCGCATGCGAACACTCGGCTATCACGTCTGGCTGCACAAGTACATTGGCTTCGTCATCGCAGGCGGTGTCGCTGGCTTCGCCGGAGTGCTGTGGGCCTACTACAACGGCTTCGTCAGTCCCGTAGAACTCCAGCTCGCGACTTCGGTCGAAGTGCTTCTCATGGTCGCGCTCGGCGGCCGCGCAACGTTGATCGGACCGGCACTGGGAGCAGCCATCATCGTTTTCCTCAAGAATCTGGTTTCGGTTTACACGCACCGCTGGCTCTTAATTCTCGGCGCCGTGTATATCCTCACGATTGTTTACGCGCCGGAAGGAATTCTCGGAGCCATAAAATGGCGACCGAAAAAAGTGAAGCCAAAACTGTTGGAGTTGAAGACCTGACCGAAGGAGAGATAGGAGGGTCAGTATGAGCAGCAGACGGATTGCCGCAATCTCCGGATTACTCCTCGTGGCTTTGAGCGCCGGTGCAAGTCCCGCATGGGCGCAAAAGGGACCGATAAAGATCGGCTTTCTTACGCAGATGACCGGAGGGGGCGCCGCAGTCGGCAAGGACATGTCGAACGGTTTCATGATGAGCCTCGAGGAGATCGGCAGCCAAATAGCCGGGCGAAAGGTCCAGGCGATCATCGAGGATACTCAAGGAGACCCGGCTCAAGCGCTGACAAGACTGCGGAAGCTGGTGGAGAGCGATCAAGTGCATGCCGTGGCCGGAATCTTTCTCGCCAACGAGGGCTATGCGCTAGCGCCAAAGGTGGATGAATATGGAATCCCGACCGTTTGGGCTGTGGTGTCTGCCGATGACCTTACGCAACGCAAACCCACGAAATGGGCCGTCCGGACCGGCTGGACCTCGAGCCAGCCAAACCATCCGTTTGGAGAATACGTCACGAAAACCCTTGGCTATAAAAGGATTGTAACCATCGCCATGGACTATGCGTTTGGCTGGGAACAGGTCGGCGGCTTTCAGCGGACATTTGAGGAAAATGGAGGGCAGATCGTTCAAAAACTCTGGCCGCCTCTTGGCACCACGGACTTCGGTCCCTTCTTGGCCCAAATCAAGCGCGATGCCGACGCCGTTTTCGCCGTAATGGTTGCAGCGTCCGCGCTCAGATTTCCCAAGCAGTACCAGGACGCCGGGTTGAAAGCTAGATTGCCGCTGATCGGCGGCGGTACGAGCTTTGACGAATTTGTTCTTCCCTCGCTCGGCGACGAGGCGATCGGGGCGATTTCTCCGCTGATCTATAGCGCCGCGATCGATACGCCGATGAACCGGCGCTTTGTGAAAGAGTTCAGGACAAAGTATGGAAAGGTTCCTGGCTACTATGGTGAGGCGAGTTATTCGGCCGGCCGCTGGATTGCCGAAGCGGCCAAGGCGGTCGGTGGCGGTGTTGAAGGTAAGGAAAAGTTTCTGTCGGCCCTGAAGAAGGTGGAGCTCCCCGATGCGCCGCGAGGACCGATCAAGCTCGATGCTTACGGCAATCCGATTCAAAACATCTATGTCCGTAAGGTCGAGAAAAAAGACGGCGAGCTGTGGAATACGGTGATCCACACCTTTCCTAATGTCTCACAGTTCTGGAACTACAAGCCCGAGGTGTTTTTGAAACAACCGGTTTACGATCGAAATTATCCGGCCTGCAAGTATTGCTAGTCGAGGCGTCAGGAGTGGAGGTGGGAGGGGAGGAAATGCACTCCTCACACCCTTCACCCCTCACGAGTTAGTTAGATATGGCTGAGTCTCACAGTCTTGCTTTGAGCCTTACGAATGTGTCGAAGGCGTTTGATGGCCTTCGCGCCGTTAACGGCGTCAGCCTTAGCGTCGCACCGGGTGAGCGCCGAGCGATCATCGGCCCAAACGGCGCCGGCAAGACGACCCTCTTCAGCTTGATCAGCGGCGAAATCAAGCCGACCGAAGGACAAATTCACCTCTTCGGTCACGACTTGACGCGGCTGCCGCCTCACCGGCGCGCTGCTCTCGGTCTCGCCAGGACTTATCAGATCACCAATCTCTTCCCTCGCCTTACAGTTTTGGAGAACGCTCTGCTCGCGGTTCAAGCTCTCACCCCAGTGAAGCTCCATCTGCATCGCGCACTATCACACTATACTGATGACTTCGCTCGGGCTCGCTACGTTCTACAATCTGTCGGACTTCAGGAAAAAGAAAGTGAGATTGTCCGCAACCTTTCTCACGGCGAGCACCGCCAGCTCGAGATTGTGCTGGCGCTGGCCGGAGCGCCGAAGCTTCTTCTGTTGGATGAGCCCACGGCCGGGTTATCGCCGGCCGAGTCACACATGATGGTCGCGCTGCTTAAAAAACTTGATCCGGCTATCACCTTGCTCGTAATCGAACATGACATGGATGTCGCATTCGAGCTGACCAATCGGATCACGGTGCTGCACTACGGCAAGGTCATCGCAGACGGCGTCGCTCACGAAGTGAAGTCCAATTCGCTCGTGCAGGAGATTTACCTTGGCGCTGTGTGGGAGACTGCGTGATGCTGGAGCTCAGGCAAGTGCATACGTACTACGGCGACAGCCATATCCTGCAGGGGATTTCTCTCAACGTAGAGCAAGGGAAAGTAGTTGGGCTGCTCGGGCGGAACGGCATGGGCAAAACCACGTTAATTCGTTCCACCGTCGGGTTTACACCGCCGCGACAGGGCGAGGTCCTATTTAAGGAGCGCGACATCACCGGTTGGTCATCGAACCGTGTGGTCAATTTTGGTATCGGCTTGGTACCTCAGGGGCGGCGTGTGTTTCCCTCCCTCAGCGTTTTCGAGAACCTCACGGTCGCTAATCGGCGGAACGGCGGTCAATGGAATCTCAAGCGCGTGCTGGAAATCTTCCCGCGTCTAGGTGAGCGGCGCGCGATTCGAGCCGGCAAACTCTCGGGTGGCGAGCAACAGATGTTGGCGATCGCTCGCGCCCTCATGACGAATCCTGACTTATTATTGATGGATGAGCCGACCGAGGGGCTGGCGCCCCTGATGGTGCGCGAGGTCGGCCGGGTGATCGAGAATCTCAAGTCGCAAGGGTTATCGATTCTACTCGTGGAACAAAATCTCCCTCTCGCGCTGCGTGTGAGCGATGAGATTCACGTGTTGTCCCGAGGCAGGATCGTGCACTCATGCTCGCCGCAGGCGCTTTGGGAGAACGAGGAGATCAAAAGCAAATATCTCGGCTTGTGACGTTTTCAAGAATTCTTTGAGCTGGAATCTTTTAAGTCAATCTGCGGGCGCTGCCTTAATAGCTTCCTCGCCGTCCTTTTGGAGGGAGAGGATAGAGGTGAGGGTGGTGCCGGAGGAAATTGCCCTCACCATCGCCTCTCACACAACAGGAGAGGGAAATTGTGGTTCAAAGCTTTCTTTACGACTGAAGTTTCATGAAACGCATCGGCATCATCGGTCTCGGCCTTCTCGGCAGCGCAGTTGCCACGCGTCTTCTCAGAGCGAAGTTCGAAGTGAAAGGCTACGATACGCGCCGAGAGCAAATTGAGGCTCTTCGGGCTCAGGGACTGATCGCCTCCGGGAGTATTGCTGAAGTCGCGGTAGATACGGACGCCGTATTCATAATTTTGCCGTCGCTTCAGAGCGTCGAGGAAACCATCATCGGCGCGGGAGGATTGATCGGAACAGCGCCGCTCGATTGCACGTTGATCCAGATGAGCACGATTTCCCCTGAGCTGACGCGTCGTTTCGGCGCATCCACCGCAGCCAAAGGGCTCGGATTTCTGGATGCGCCGATGAGCGGAACGAGCGCAATGGTCGAGCGCGGCGACTGTGCGATCTTTGTCGCGGGCGAGCGCAAGCAGGCGAATCGCTGTCAACCTATTTTCAACGCGATTGCCAAGAAGACGGTCTATGTGGGTGCTGTCGGTATGGCTTCGCTGGCGAAGCTCGCAACCAATCTCCTTGTCGGGCTCAACACCGCCGCGCTGGCCGAAGCGTTTGTGCTCGCAGCGAAAGGCGGTTTGGAGCCAAGAAAGCTCTTGGAGATCCTCAAAGAAAGCGCGGCCGATTCGAAAATGCTCGAGGTGCGCGGACCACTCATGGCGAACCATCGCTTCGACGCCCAGATGAAAATCGCTCTCTTCTTAAAGGACTTCAAGCTTATGCTGAAAGAGGGGGAGCAGCTGGGAGTCTCATTGCCGCTTACCAGCATCACACAGCAGTTGGCCACCGCCACTGCCGTCGCCGGACATAGTGAAGAAGATCTCGCCGCTATCATTACGACCTTCGAGCTCCTGGCCGGATTAGAAAAAAATCATTCAACGGAGAAAAAGGAGTGAAAGGAGGCTCATATGCTTAAAGCATTTTTCGCCACTGTCGTTCTGTCTCTGATTTTTCTTTTCGATATGCCACTGGTTGAAGCGCAGAAAGGGCCGATCAGAGTTGGCTTCATGTCCTCGCTCACGGGGCCGCTGTCGCCAAACGGCAAGGACATGTTGAATAGTTTCGAGCTTTTTCTCGAAGAGCAAGGCGGCAAACTCGGCGGCCGCGAGGTAAAAGTAATCGCTGAAGACGATGCTGGAAATCCCGCCACCGGTCTCACAAAACTTCGTGGAATGGTCGAAGGGCAGGGAATTCAGGTCCTCGTCGGACCCCTGTCGGCGGCTGTCGGCTACGCTATCCGCGACTACATCGACAGCAACAAGCTTCCGACAATCTTTCCGATTGTATCGGGTGAGGACATCACACAGCGAAAGCGCACTCCTTACATCGTCCGCACCGGCTGGTCCAGCGCGCAACCGTCTCATCCGTTCGGCAAATGGGTCTACGACAACTTGAAATACCGCCGCATTGCGATAATCGGCTACGACTTTGCGTTTGGCTGGGAAGTTGCAGCAGGATTTCAGCGAACCTTCGAAGAGGCGGGTGGTCAGATCGTACAAAAGCTTTGGCCTCCGCTGTTCACTAGCGACTTTGGCCCTTATATTTCTCAGCTCAAACGCGACGTGGATGCTGTCTACGCGGTTTTCTCCGGAGCCGACGCATTGCGTTTCGCCAAACAGTATGAAGACGCGGGTCTTAAGGCGCGGTTGCCGCTGATCGGCGGCGGCACGTTCACCGACGAGCATGTGCTTCGAACCATGGGGGATGAAGTGTTGGGAGTCGTCACGGCATTGCACTATTCCGCTGCGCTGAACAATCCTTTCAATCGGAAATTTGTGCAGGCGTACGAGACGAAGTTCAAGCAAGTACCCTCGTACTATTCTGAAGGCACATATGTGGCGGGACTCCAGCTCAAGCGCGCGCTCGAAGCTCTCGGCGGGGACGCCGAAAGTGGCGAGAAGCTCATCGCTGCTTTGCGCAAGGTAGAACTGACTGATACTCCGCGCGGGCCGATTCGGTTCGATGAGTATGGGAACCCGATCGAAAACATCTATGTGCGCAAGGTGGAGCGGGTAGGGGGACGGCTACAGAATAGCGTCATCTATACGTTCGAGAAGGTGTCACAGTTCTGGACCTACAAGCCGGAGGAGTATCTGAAGAATCCGGTGTACGACAGAAATTTTCCGCCGTGCAAGCATTGTTAGGCTGGACAGATTGAGACGCGGATTTTGGAAGAATGGAAAATCGCTCTGAAATACGGGATGGCATGTGCATCGATTGGAACGTGCCGATAACGATGGACGATGGACTTGTTCTACGCGCCGATGTCTTTCGACCAATGTCCGATGGAAAATACCCGGTGATTTTGACCTACGGACCGTACGCGAAGGGCCTCGCGTTCCAAGACGGCTATCCAAACCAATGGCAGCGCATGACCGAGCAGCATCCGGATGTGGCTGCGGACTCGACCAACAAGTACCAGAATTGGGAAGTTGTCGATCCTGAGAAATGGACGCGCGACGGCTATGTTTGCGTGCGCGTGGACTCACGCGGCTGCGGCTGCTCGCCGGGATATATCGATCATTTCTCGCCGCGCGAGACTGAAGATTTTTACCGGTGCATCGAATGGGCAGGGACGCAGTCTTGGAGCAACGGCAAGGTTGGCCTGAACGGCATCTCTTATTACGCAATCAACCAGTGGCATGTGGCGTCGCTGCAGCCGCCTCACCTCGCCGCGATGTGCGTCTGGGAAGGCGCAGCCGACTGGTATCGCGACATGACGCACCACGGCGGGATTCTCTCTACTTTCTGGGCGAACTGGTATGACATGCAGGTGAAGACCGTGCAGTATGGGCTCGGCGAGAGAGGGCCGCGGAGCCGCGTGACGGGCGAGTCGGTCTGCGGAACGGAAACGCTTTCGGAGGAAGAGCTGGCGAGAAATCGCTGTGACCTCGGCAATGAAATTCTCAAGCACCCGCTCGATGACAAATACTACCAGGCGCACTCGCCTGTATGGTCGAAGGTCACGGTACCGTTTCTTTCCGCAGGAAATTGGGGTGGCCAGGGTTTGCATTTACGCGGCAACATCGAAGGATTCGTGCGTGCAGCGTCAAAGGAGAAGTGGCTCGAGCTGCACGGATTAGAGCACTGGACACACTTCTACACCGATTACGGGAGACTGCTGCAGAAGCGTTTCTTCGATTATTTTTTGAAGGGCATCGAGAACGGCTGGGACAAAGAGCAGCGGGTTCGGCTGCAGGTTCGTCACGTCAATAAATTTGTCAAGCGCACCGAAAACGAGTGGCCGATTGCTCGCACGCGTTGGACGAAGCTCTATCTCGATCCCATCGCTCGAAGTTTAAGCTGGACACCGATCACAACCGGTGGAACGGTTCAGTTCGACGCGATGGGTGAGGGCATCACGTTTCATTCGCCGCCGCTGGAACGTGAAACGGAGATCACTGGACCATCGGCGGCAAAACTATTTATCTCATCTTCGACGACAGATGCTGATATCTTCGTGGTGCTGCGCGTATTTTCTTCTGACGGTGACGAAGTGGTATTCCAAGGCGCCATCGATCCGCACACTCCGATTGCTCAAGGGTGGCTCCGAGCTTCCCATCGCATGCTCGACTTAGCGCTGAGCAGTTTTTATCGCCCGTACCATGCTCACAGAGAAAAACAGCCGCTGCGATCGGATGAGATCGTTGAGCTCGACATTGAGATATGGCCCACGTCAATCGTGATTCCGGCCGGCTACCGAATCGCTGTCACGGTATGCGGCAAAGATTACGAATATCCAGGGCCGAGCGGCGGCCGCATTGCGAGCTTCAAGAATGAGCTAAGAG
>Ga0207701_10001050_pt1 | contig 29289 bp, 28 predicted proteins | sample KBSSwiSSwithPhiX_FD_184294 | JGI IMG/M metagenome (GOLD analysis project Ga0207701, IMG submission 184294) | Switchgrass rhizosphere bulk soil microbial communities from Kellogg Biological Station, Michigan, USA, with PhiX - S5 (SPAdes) (version 2) | ecosystem: Environmental > Terrestrial >... | reverse complement strand
ACAAAGGCGCATCTGGCGTGATCGCCTCCGGCGTGGCAGGACTAATTCTCGGAAGCGCTTATATGCTCGCCGCTTGCAATCTGTGGGTCAGCATTTTTGCTCACGGATTCATTGACACGTTCGGAATTATCGACGCCTTTTTCGGATGGTCGAACTAGTTGGATCACTCAACCTGGATACGATCCGTGCAGCATACCAGCGGATTCGCCCATACGTTCATCGCACGCCCGTGCTGACGAATTCGTGGCTGAATGACGCGTGCAGTGCGACCCTGTTTTTTAAATGCGAGAATTTTCAGAAGGTCGGTGCCTTCAAGGCACGAGGTGCGACTAATGCTGTTTTTGCACTTGATAACGAAACTGCGCAACGCGGCGTGGCGACGCATTCTTCCGGTAATCATGGTGCTGCGGTGGCAAGAGCGGCGAAGTTGCGCGGAATCCCGGCGCACATCGTGATGCCGTCAAATTCGGCAAAAGTGAAGATCCGCTCAGTGGAGAGCTACGGTGCGCACGTTGTCTTTTGTGAACCAACGGAGGAGTCGCGTGAGATTCAATGCGCAGAGGTGATCAACAAAACCGGCGCAACGTTGCTTCACTCATTCGAAAATGAGCACGTGATAGCGGGGCAGGGCACAGCAGCTATGGAACTGCTCGAAGATGTTCCCGATCTTGACGTGATCATGTGCCCCGTCGGCGGCGGCGGTCTGTTATCCGGCACAGCAATCGCCGCGAGATCGATACGACCGCAGATAACAGTAATCGCGGTCGAACCGGAGAATGCGGATGATGCGGCGCAATCATTCCGTGCGGGACGCCGTCTTGTGACTGAAAAGAAGTTCACCATAGCCGATGGCCTGCGCACAAATATCGGAGAACCAAACTTTGCGATCGTTCACCAATACGTGGACGACATTGTGACCGTGAGCGAGGAAGCAATCGTTTCTGCGATGCGCACGATTTGGGAGACGATGAAGATAGTGATCGAGCCATCAGCGACAGTTCCATATGCTGCGATTCAAGAATCGAAAATTGATATCGGCGGCAAGAGGGTCGGTATCATTCTGACCGGCGGAAACGTCGATTTGGATGCTCTGCCGTGGTAGGGGAGCGCGTGCGCCTCGCGCGCTTCGATTGGCCGCCTCGCCAATCGCTCCGGAGACCTTTGCTCGCAGCTAGCTCCTTCTGCGTGGGCTTGGCGGCTGTGGATCGCCCATGATCAATAAAAAAGACACATGACGCATTTCTTCTTTTTCATTGCCACGATCGTGGCGGGAACAATCAACGCATTGGCCGGTGGCGGTGGACTGATCACCTTCCCCTTATTAATGCTTGTCGTAACACCGGTGACCGCCGACGCCACGAGCGCGCTCGCTCTGTTCTTTGCTTATCCGACAGCTGTGTGGCGCACTCGGAGCCAGGTGGAAGGTGTCTTCGTTCGCGGATGGTTATGGCTGCTTCTGATTCCAAGTGTGCTGGGCGGTTTGATTGGAGGCGTACTGCTAAGCCGGACGGACAATCGCAACTTCATTCAGTTAGTACCGTGGTTGGTCTTGGTCGCCACTGTCATTATTGTGCTACGGCCGATCCTGGTTCGTCGCGACGAAACTGGCAGCGTGCATCCCGACATCCCCGTCGCGTTGTGGCCCGTCGCAATTGCGGGCATTTTTTTAGTGGGATTGTATGGCGGCTACTTGGGGGAACGATATCGCATCGCTCGAACCGTACAGTTGTTCGCTCCATCGTTATCGCGATCGGTTTTGTCGCGTCAGCCTATTACTTTTGGAGGTTATACGGACCGGCTGTGGTGCGGGCAGGGGCCGAATAAACGGGAGGGCAGATTTCGAACATCCGATGATCACTACGGCGGCTGAGACCTGGGAACTGTAGCGTGCGCTGTCCTCAGCGCATAAGCGGACACCGACGCAAACAAGAACGTTCCGCTCGGACAGCGGACACTACAAAGTTAAACCTCGGTAAACGCCCAGAACTTCGCGAAAGCCCGTGGCCAACTTCGATCGATAACACTGTCCCGAGCAGAGTTCGCCATGCGCTCGCGCAGCGCTCGATCGGTCACCAGTGCTCGAATCGCGCGTGTGAGGTCTTCGACGTCGTGAGACCTGGTGATCAGACCGTTTGCCTTGTCTGCCACTAATTCCTTGGGACCACCAGAATCAGAAACGACAACCGGCAATCCGGATGCCTGGGCTTCGAGGATTACGTTGCCGAACGTGTCGGTGGTGCTGGGAAAAACAAAGACATCTGCCGACGCATATGCAGTCGCCAATTCCGTGCCCTTGAGATAACCAGTAAAAAACGCCTCGGGTAAAGATTTCGCGAGCGCTTCGGAATACGGGCCATGACCGACCACAAAAAGTTGGACAGGCAGCCCTTCTTCGCGCAGACGGCGATAGGCGTCAGCCAACAGGTCGAGGTCTTTTTCCCGTGAAATACGGCCGACGTAGAGCAGGCGAATCTGGCCGTTCGACGCGCCAAATTTTTCAAAGAACGCGGAATCGCGGCGGGTCGGCTGAAACAGTTCGGTATCGAGGCCGCGCGGCAAAATCTTCAGTTTTGACGCGTCGAAACCGCGTTTAATCCAGCTTTGCCTGTACTCTTCGGAATTAACGAAAACAGTGTCGAGTTGGCCATAGAACCAATGCATGTAACCCCATGCCACGCTTTCAAGAAAACTGTCTTCAGTCAGAATCCGAACGTATTGCGGGAAATCGGTATGATAGATGCCGCTGCTTTGCAGGTTGAGCATCTTAGCCGCAAGTAGCGCGGTTAATCCAACCGGGCCGGGCGTGCTGATAATGATTTCAGTGAATCGTTCCCGCTGGACGTAATCCAGCATCTGCAAAATTGGCGGGAAACTCAATTTCTGGAGTTCGTATTCCGGCAACTCGAATTCGCCGATCGGCGGGAAGTTTTTAATTGGGATGTCGGAAAGTTGAAGATTGCCTCGAGAAGTCACGACGACCAATTCCTTTCCCGCAGCAGCTCCGGCGGCGGTCATCTTGCGGATAGTGGTCGCCACGCCGTTCACGTCTTCGAGCGTGTCGGTGAACCAGGCGCGTTTGCGATTCTGTAACGCTACCGGAATTTCGCCGGTCAAGTCTTTGAAAAGACTCCGCAGCCATTTTCGCGAGGGCGCCTGACTGTGAAATCCATAAATGTATGGCGTCAGTATGACGAGAATCGGCGCAATGGCGCTGAGAGCTTGCACACTCTCGACCATGTTTCCGCTAGTGATTTGCTGAACGAATTTGTTGAAGAACCGAAACGCCAGCTGCTCGGCGACCATGTTCGCCATGAGAAATGTGCGCCGCTCCGGTTCGCTTACCTTGTCCAGTTGCGCTGCCAGCTTTGCCTTCACCTCCGGCCGCGCGAAATAACCGGAGAGCTCTTTCCAAAGCGAAACGTTTGCCGGTTTGGCAAAGTCGAAAATCTTTCCCGACAAAACACCTTGCACGATGAATTCCGTTTTCTCTTTCAGCGTGAACTCAGTCGGGTCACGGCCCTCCATGAAACGCGAGAACATTTTCTCCAACAGCGCCCCACCGGGACCGAGCTTTTCGTCAAACCGGTCCTGGATGAAACACGCAACCGTGTTGTAGAAACCGTGCGACAGGATTAGCGGCGTCCCACCCTGACCGCATGGAGTGCAATGACCATTGCGAACCAATTCCAGAAATTCTTCGGCACATTTGGCACCTGGTGTTTCTGTAAAGGCCGAGGCCACGAACCGCCCCCCGTGGTCGTCAGAGCCGCCTACCAAGATTTTTTTCCACGGCTCAGCGTGCGTCGGCGCGATGCTGTGACGATTTGCGAGCACGTTGATCTTTTCTGGTGTTAATCGCTTGAACAATGTCGGGACCAACTCGCTCAGAAGCGCATCTCGCAAACCGTTGATTCCCTCAAAATGCTTAAACAGGAGGATGAGCTGCTCGAGATGCATTGCCTCGAGTTTGCCATTCACGCTGTATAGTGGGTGGGCCACAGCGTGCGTGATCTGCGCGTGCTGAACATACCGCTGCAGATCGAAAAGGTTTTCGCGGACGCTTTCGATATCGCGGTGCTGCTGCTCTGAGATACCCCAGACCAAAATGTGCAGCTTGCAGCCGTCCTGCGGAAAAAAAGTCGTGACCTGTTCGCTGATGAATGTTCGCGGCAGGTCCACAATTTTCAGGCAACCATCGATCGAATCGTGATCGGTAATTGTGACGTAATCCATCCCGCGTTTGCGCAGTTGTTCATACAACTGTTTTGGATCGGAATAGCTGTCGGGAAAATCGAAGCGGCGAAAAAGCCATTCTTCTGAGCGCGCGCTATGGCGCGAGTGGATATGTAAATCGCACCTGCTCACATTACATTCCTCGCTTAAATCTTTGTTCGGCTATCCAATCCTGATACGTCGTAGGGGTTCGCGCACTTTTTGTTGCCGCAATGAAGCCGAGAATCTGTTTCCAAATCGTCGGCTGAGAATAATCGGCTGGATGAATGCTTATCCGCAACAGCGGTTTGGTTTTCAACAAACAAAACAGTGCCGCGTTCCAACTACGACTTAGCGCACGTCGCCAACAACTGTGAACGCTATAAACGAGCGTTCTCGCCGGAAACGTAGAATCCGAGCGGAGATCGCATACTGTGCGCAGCCGTGTCGTGTATTCCAATTCCGCATCGCGGACGGCTTGCTCTGCTTCATTTCCCAGCAACCACGCCGGCGCGATGAAACCTCGTGGCTTGAGTCCCAGCGCGCGGAATTCATCCCGTGCCGTGGTGATACGCCGCAGAGCTTCCTCATAGCTCAAATCATAAAATTCCCCTTCGTTTCGGGTATAAAATCTGGTCACGAATCTATCGCGCAGAGTTTCTTTTGTCTGAGGCGGTCGTTCATGAAAATAGCCGTGGATCACGATTTCGTGTCTGTCCGCTTCCAAAGTCCGAAGCCATGTCACGAATTCGCGGTGCTTCGCGAAAGGTCCCTCATGATGATAATCCGGCACCACAAGAATTGAACAAACGCGCACGCCATGCGCGCCCAATTCTGAAATGATCGTGTTTGTGATTTGCTGAGTGCAGGGAGCGACGTCGTGCAGAGACACCACGATCGAATCCGCCGCGACGTCGGCGGTCGCAACGAGCGGAAGAAACTCCGTTGCCGCGATCGTATCCATTTCTCAAATTTTCCGTCTTCGTGCAGTTTTGAACAAGACAAAAGGCAAAAGAACGAACTTAGTGCGCCGTACGATGCACCATCCGGCCCATCAAGCGCGTCGCCGGATATTAATCGTATCCCGCTGTTATTCAGGTTCCGAACATTTCACCCGACTCGCATACGGGTTCATTTTTAACGAATCGCCGTCCTCAATGCCGGCCGGCCATATTTACGATTTCCCGAAACTCTGGTTCGGCCAAAGGCATAACTGATAAACGCGATTGACGAACTAACGGAATTCCTCTCAAGCGCGGATTGCCCTTGATTTCGCGAAGCGTAACCGGCCGCGCCAGTGGTTTAACTGCGGCAAGATCGACCGTAGACCAGTCGCCTTCTTTTGTAGTCGGATCAGGATAGGCGGCTCGCATCACTTTAGCGATGCCGACCACTGCCTTTTCCTCGCCGCTGTGATAGAACAGCACTTCATCGGCTTTTCGCATTTTGCGGAGATTATTTCGCGCAGTAAAATTGCGAACACCGCTCCAGCTAGTTTCGTCCTCAGCAACCAAATCAGACCACGAATAGGAAGAGGGCTCCTGTTTCACCAGCCAGAAATTCTTCATGTCGCAGCATAATCCAAAACATGTTTGGGCGGAAATCGCACATTAGCTGTAGCGTGCGCTGTCCTCAGCGCATTTTCCGAAACCGCGCTTGGGTTCTCCGCTGAGACAGCCGGGGCTACAGTTAGCGCGTTCGACTTTTTAGCTGGTTTATTTCACAATCGGCAAATGCCGCAACTGCCGTTCATCACGTTCGAGGGATCAGAAGGAAGCGGGAAGTCCACACAAGCCGACAGACTTGCGGCGCGTCTTCAACGATGCGGCATTCCTAATATCCTGACACGTGAACCTGGCGGAACGCCGATCGGCGAAACTATTCGCGAGCTTTTGCAATTTGCTCCGCATAACTCGGATATGACGTCTGAGACCGAACTGCTCCTTTTTGAGGCTAGTCGCAGCCAGCTCGTGCGAGAGATAATCAAGCCGGCGCTCGCACGTGGCATGTGCGTGATTGCCGATCGGTTCTTCGATTCCACAACCGTTTACCAAGGAGCGGCACGGAAATTGGATCGCGAGATAATCGAGCGCTTGAATGCGTTCGCCGTCGGCGATTGCGTCCCGGACATCACTTTCGTGCTCCACGTCGATGCGGCCACTGCTCAGTCGCGAATGCAGCGTGAGTTGCGCAAAGCTGATCGGATGGAGCAACAACCCGCCGAATTCTACGAGCGTGTCCGAAAAGGATATCGCGATCTGGCGGCGCACATGCCAAAGCGCGTCATGTTAATCAATGGTTCGCGCGATCCAGACGAAATCGAAAGAGAGATCTGGGAAAAATTGTGCTCGCGTTTCTCTTCGCTGGCGAAGGCATCGGACGTTTAAAAATGGCCTTCGCGCGTACGACTGCACTCGAATTTTTGCGGCGCGCCCATGAGCAGAACCGGCTCGCTCATGCATATCTGATCACCGGAGCTCCGGGCAGCGGCAAGGAATTGCTCGCAGCGGAGCTGGCCAGTTTGGTTAATGGCACCTCAACCAAAGATGTTTTTTCCGCCAAAGCTCGCGAGATTTTCGTTGCCCGTCCCGAATCGAAATCGCGGCGCATCGTCACTGCGCAGGTCCGGGCGCTGGAGCACGCGCTTCAGATGCGAGCGGCGAACGGACGGCGCAAAGTAGCGATCATTCCCGACGCCGACCGGCTTCAAACCGAGGCGGCAAATGCGTTTCTCAAAACACTGGAAGAACCGCCAAAGGATTCGCTGTTGCTTCTGCTAAGCGCATTGCCCGAGGCTCTCCCGGAAACGATTCTTTCGCGGTGCATCGCCATTCCACTTGCATCAGGCGGCGAGGTTCAGAGCAAGAAAGAAGAGGAGAAACTCGTGAAAGTGCTGCAACAAGCATCCCGCCAAACGACTTGGAATATTCAATTTGCATATCGGGTTGCTCAGGAATTTCAACAACTGCTCCGAGCGATTCGTGAAGAAGTGAAACAGGAAACTGATGGCGCGTTAAAACGGGAGCAAGCGCGTTACAAGGATGCAACCGACGGCGCCTGGTTGGAAGAACGAGAAGAACACTACAAGGCGCTGACGGAAAGTCTTTACCTGCAACGGCGCGCCACGCTTGTCGAAATCCTGTTCGCTTGGTGGACCGACGTTCTGCGGGTCAACACTGCGGTTGCGCAAAGGGAGTTGCCAGCCGCAAAACAGGAAACGGCTACGCTCGCGCGCCGCTTTGGCAATACCGAAATTTTGAAGCGGATCCGTGTACTCGAAGAATTGCGAGATCATCTCGGCCGAAACATCCACGAAAGTCTTGCAATTGAAGTCGCATTCCTAGCCATTTTCGCTGCCTGATTTGCGGAGCTTTGCGTCGCCTTTCAGGAGAGGGTTTTGACCTAGGTCCACTCGACGCTCGGTTGACAAGACGCTGTCCAGTCTCTATCCAGTATCCGCGTATGCGACATCTTAATCGATTGATTCTGCTGTGTGCTGGCGGTTCGCTGTTGCTATTCACCGGTTGCGCAACAGGAAGGGTGGCCAGTGGAGGCTCTTATCATGTGACGGCTTACAAACCGCACGATCCGTCGAAGGTGAGAGTGAAACTCTCCACGTCGACGCAAAACCTGTATGTGATGGAAGGCGACCGGCTATTAATGGCCGTTCAGGCCAACGTCGGCAAACCGAGTGCTCCAACCCCGCATGGGAACTTCACAATTTACAGCAAACAAAAAGAGCGTCGCCGGCAGAGCGAGCCGGACCGCGGTTATCCGATGGCGTACTGGTGCGAATTCGCGCCGGCCTATGGATTTCACGAAGGATTTGTCTGGCCAGTGCCACATACCCATGGTTGCGTTCGTCTCCATCGTGAAGCGGCTGCTCGACTCTTCGCCTTGGCCCGAATCGGTACGCCGGTGGAAATCGAAAGCTCGTTGCCGGAGGACCAGAAATATGGTCATTTAGTTGTCCGGCTCGATCAAAGCCGTGACCCGGACCCACCCCGCTCGCAATTGATGTCCCCCAGCTGGTTTAACGACCCTCCTGGCCCCCTCCTCGTTGATCAGTGACCGTCTCCAGATAAGGATATTTTGGCCGATGGCCGGCCATTGGAAAACGGCCGGTTAGGGTTACCTTAACCGACGCTATGAGCACGAACCTGATTTCCAGCGGCACAACTGCCCGCCAGAAGGTCAATTTGCGTACGCCGGACGTGATGGCGGCTGTGCAACAACAGGTCGAGGCGCACTACCGAAGCGATATCATCGAAAAGGTCCGGCACGCGGGGGGGATCATTTCCGTAAGAGGTACCACAGTGCGCCTGGCGAAGCAGTTTGGTTTCTGCTACGGCGTGGAGCGCGCGATCGATCTGGCGTACGCGGCGCGTAAGGTTTTCAAGGATCGTCGCTTGTTCATTGTGGGAGAAATTATTCATAACCCTGAGGTCAATCATCAGATTGCGTCGTTAGGTATCAAGAATCTCACAGGCAAAAATAAGGAGGCGGACATCTCCGATCTTGACCCCAACGACGTCGTCATCGTGCCAGCGTTTGGAACCGAATTGTCAATCCAGCAACAGATCAAGGACCGCGGCTGCCAAATTGTCGATACCACATGCGGCGACGTGATGAGCGTTTGGAAGCGCGTGCGTAAATACGCCATTGAGTCGGTGACGTCGATTATTCACGGCAAGGCAGAGCACGAAGAGACGAAGGCTACCAGTTCCCGCGCGCTTGGCGACGGAGCGGGTCACTATCTGGTCGTCCTGACTCTTGCCGATACAGATTATGTTTGCGAGTACATCCGACACGGCGGCGATAAACAGGCGTTCCTCGAAAAATTTAAGGGCGCACACTCGCCGGGATTTGATCCCGACGTGCACCTGAAAACTGTAGGCGTGGCTAATCAAACAACGATGTTGCGCGGCGAGACCGAGGAAGTGCAACGCCGAATTCGCCAGGCAGTGATCGATCGCGACGGGCCGGACCTTGCGCAGAAGAATTTCCGTTTCTTCGACACGATTTGCGGCGCGACGCAGGAGCGGCAGGATGCGTTGCGCGAATTGCTGAATGTTCGCATGGATTTGTTGCTCGTCGTCGGCGGGTACAACAGCTCGAATACATCACACCTGGCCGAGATGGGAGAAGAGAAGTTGCCGACGTATTTTGTGCTGAATGCTTCGCGGCTTGTTTCGGCTACGGAAATCAAGCATTACAACCTGCACGAAAAACGTGAAGTCGTTTCGCACTTTTGGTTGCCTAACGGGCCCGCTGTAATCGGCATCACTGCCGGTGCCTCTTGTCCGAACAATTTGATCGAAGAAACCCTGATTCGGCTCTTTGAATTGCGCGACATTTCGCGCCGAGATCTCGAGTTGGCAGCCTGATCAGAAATCGCTGTAGGGTGCGTTATCCGCAGCGCATCAATCTCGCGAATTCAACCCCAGAAATCCGCTGCGCACAGCGGACCCTACACAATCAGACGCTTACGCACGCGATCGACAAACGCGGCACGAAATACGTTATATGGCACGAGCGATTTGGAAGGGCAGTATCAGCTTCGGACTGGTCAACATACCGATCGCGCTCTATGCAGCAACGCAGCGGGAGGAATTGAAGTTCCGTCTTCTGCGCAAGACCGATCTAAGTCCCGTTAATTATAAACGCGTTGCTGAAAAAGACGGCAAGGAGGTTCCCTGGGACCAGATAGTCAAGGGCTACGAGTACGAAAAGGGCAAATACATCGTGCTACGGGAGGAAGATTTTCAGCGAGTTGATCTCGAAGCCACTCAGACTGTCGACATCCAGGACTTCGTCGATTTGGAAGAAATTGATCCAATGTTCTTTTATAAGCCATACTATCTGGAGCCGCAGAAAGGTGGAGACAAAGCTTACGCGCTCCTGCGGGACGCATTGAAGGACAGCAAGAAGATCGGGGTTGCCAAAGTTGTAATCAAGACCCGCCAATATCTGGCGGGCGTGAAACCGGAAGATGGTGCTCTGGTTCTCGAGCTAATGCATTTTGCCGACGAGCTCGCAGATCCCTCGAAATTGCATGTTCCGAAAAAAGCCGAGGTCGGCAAACGCGAGTTGCACATGGCAAAGTCGCTAATCGAGAGCATGAGTTCGAAGTGGAACCCTGAAAAATACAAGGACGACTATCGCGAGGCCCTCATGGAAGTGATTGAAGAAAAAGTAGAAGCCGGCGGGAAAGAAATTGAGCAGAAACCAAAGAAGGCACCCAAGCCAACCAAGGTGATCGACCTGGTCTCGGTATTGCAGAAGAGTTTGGAGCAAACTGGCACGAAGAAAAAAACGACCGCAAAATCGAGCGGGAAACGAAGGCAACCCGCAAGAAAAGCAGCGTAGCTGTAGCCATCGGCCCATGGCCGGTTGTTCGTCCGCAAGATGGGGACGGCCCACAGGGCCGTGGCTACAAATTGGCTACAGGCTTGACAGCGCGGCTTGAAATCATTCAGCCTAACCTGCCATGAACGCTTTTAATCGATTTGCAGATCCATTTTATTGCATCATGCGTTTTGTCGTTGGCCTGATGTTTGCCTGTCATGGGCTAGACAAGATATTCGGCGCCTTCACCCCCAAAAGCGAAGCCCTTCCGACCTTGATGGTGGTCGGTGGCTGGGTGGAGATCGCTTGTGGATTTCTAGTTGCGTTTGGACTGCTGACGCGAGTCGCCGCATTCGTTGCCTCTGGCGAAATGGCGGTAGCGTTTTTTATGATGCATGCGCCGAAGGGGCTGATTCCTTACGTGAACAAGGGCGAGTTGGCAGTGGTTTACTGTTTCGTGTTTTTCTACATCTTTCTACGGGGTTCCGGCGGTTGGAGCATCGATGCGCTGATGGGAAAAGGAAAAGCCTCGGCGACGACGAGCGCTTAGCCGTTTCGGAACACCGGCATCCACTTTATCGGCGATGAATTCGTCTAATCGTTATCCCGATCTGGCTTACTGGCTGTTGCGATTGATCGTAGGACTCATGTTTGCTTGCCACGGAGGACAATCGCTTTCCGCACAGGAGTACAAAGATTTCGGCAAGGACCGCCTAAACAATTCGCCACGCCACGGCGAATGGGTCGATATCAAGTCAGGCGACCGTATGATTAAGGCCTTCGTCGTTTATCCCGAGCGTAAAGACAAGGCCCCTGCCGTGCTGGTCATTCAGGAAATTTTTGGCCTGACCGATTGGCTGCGCAGCCTGTGCGATGAGCTGGCAGAAAATGGAGTCATCGCGATTGCGCCCGATTTTCTCAATGGTCAAAAGTTTGAAGATCCCGACAGCGCGAGCAAAGCGGTCTCGGCTGTGACGCAAGATCAGATCAAAACGGTTCTTGACGCGACAGCCGATTACGCACTCAAAATTCCGGCGTGCAACGGCACGCTTGCTGTCTGTGGATTTTGCCGGGGCGGGGGATGGGCGTTTGCCTATGCGAATGAAAATCCAAAACTGAAAGCGGCCTATTCGTTTTACGGGACGGCGCCTGATGAAGCTTCCAAAGTCGCGAATATCGCGTGTCCAGTTTACGGATTTTACGGCGAGAATGACGAGCGAGTGAACGCAACGATCCCCAAGGCCGAAGGGCTGATGAAAGCCGCCGGAAAGAAGTACGAGCCAGTGATCTACAAAGGCGCCGGCCACGGATTCATGCGTTCAGGTGAGCCGTCCAACCCTGCAGTTCGCGAAGGCGACAAGAAAGCGCGCGACGAAGCCTGGGCGCGCTGGAAGACGCTGCTGAAACAGCTGCCATAGCGTTCTCTGTCATTCCGAGCGGATTCGAAGAATCTCTAATTATCTTCTAGCGCCGCCGTTGGACTAATATCGGGAGAAGTCTCGACTCCGCTCGACATGACAAGTGTAGCAAGCGAATACGCTACTTTCCGCTTACCAACTCATCCACGAGAGGTTGCGCATCGTAGACCTTGCGCAGTGCTTCGATAATAGCTGCGGAATCAACAGAAACAGCTCGCGCCTGCGTGTCGGTATAAATGCAATCGGCCACCAGTGATTGAATGTTACCGTCGAAAACGATGCCGACGAATTCGTTTGCCTTGTTCACGACCGGACTGCCGCTGTTGCCGCCGATAATATCTGCGTCGGAGACGAAATTGTATTTTGTCGCGAGATTGAGGACCGATTTTTTGTCGAGCCAACGTTTCGGCAGGTCAAACGGCGGCCGGTTGTCGTGTTCGGCCGCCCGCTGATAGAGACCGGCAAGATCGGTGAACGCGGGAATTTGTTTTCCGTCCTGCTCGTATCCGCGCACCGTTCCATAGGAAAGCCGCAGCGTAAAAGTCGCATCCGGGTAACTGGTCGCGCCTTCAATTGCAAACCGCGCCTTTGCAATATCTGCATATGCCTGCGTTTTGATTTCGTCCTGCGCGTTGTAAATCTTTCGCGCTTCCCGGGCTTGCGCATCGATCATGCGAGCGAGATCGATCATTTGATCGTGCGCTGCCTGAAGCGCAGTCGCGTCTTTTCCGTAGAGATCTTTCCGCACAGCCGCATCCTTGAGCTTTGTGCCAGTTACAAGCTCCACCGCGCGCGTGTGTGGCGATTTTCCAGCGAGCACTTTTCGCACCAACGGATTGTCTGCGTCGAACGCGGAGGCGAAATCGGTCAACGAGTCCGTGAGTCGCAAAATCTCGTAGTCGTCATAGATCGGCTCGTCGGAAAAAAGCTCCAGCTCCAACGACTCTCGCGCGCTGTCGCGAAACGTGGGAAGCCTTTCGCCGTTAGGTTTCGTGCGCTCATCGCCTGCGCGCAGTAACAGGCGCGCATATTTGAAAAGATTCCCGAAGAAAGCTCGGGGCGGGCGGTAACCAACGGCAACCGGCCGTTCCTGCTCGAGGTAATTGTACACCGGCGCGTTCTTCGCGATCTCAGCTTGCGCACGCTTGATCCGGTCGTACGCAGAAACTGTGGATTTGAATTTCGAATCGCGCGCAATCGCGTCACGCATTTTTCGCTCGCGCGTTTCCAGCGCCGACCAGATTTGCGGATCAAGCAGTCCAGCCAGATAACCATCGTAGCGTTTGCGGTTGTTTTGATCCCCAAACAAGTCCTCGCGCGCCTTGCGTGCGTTCTCGAACGAGCGCGCGCTGTAGGCCATTCCCAGCACTTCACGACGGCAAAACATGTTCAGGACGTACGGCAGATAGCGATTGCGCATGTCGGCCATCTCATCCAAGGTGAGTTGCCGGTCGGTTTTGCCGGGGCTGCCGCTTACAAAAATCAGTTCGCCGTCGTTCGGCCCATTGGAATTGAATTTGAGAAAGTGCTCGATCTTCGCCGGCTGACCATTTTCGTAAACCCGAAAAAGGCAAATATCGAGATCATAGCGGGGATACTCGAAGTTATCGGGATCACCGCCGAAGAAGGCCATTTGCTGCTCGGGGGCGAAAACTAAACGGACGTCGTCATAACGTTTGTACCGGTACAGGTGGTAAGCGCCGCCTTGATAAAGCGTGACTACATCCGACCTCAGTCCGGTTTTATCCTTGCTTTCCTTTTCAATGGCAGCGATGGCGGCGTTGCGCGCGCTGGAAGCCTGATCGCTGCTCATGCCTGGTTTGACTGCGCTGGTGACGCGGGCGGTTACGTCCTCGATGGACATCAAGACGTTCAGCTCCAGGTCTGTGGATTTGATTTCATCGGTCTGCATTTTCGCATAGAAACCATCCCTTAGATAATTGTGCTCGGCGCTGCCCATCTTCTGTAGTGTGTCGGCGCCGACATGATGGTTGGTGATGACTAGGCCATTGGGAGAAACGAAGGATCCGCTCCCGCCGGAGTTGAAGCGGACGCTGGCCTTTTGGAGATGTTCAAGCCACTGCGGCGACGGCTCGAAATGGTATTTTTCGCGAAGCTGTTTCAGCGGTGGCGCGTTGAAGAGCCACATGCCTTCATCGGCTAGCGCGGAGGTAGTTATCCCGATAACAAAGAGCAAGGCTGAGCAGCGAAACTGCAGGCGAAACGGCTTGAACATGCGCGAATCATAGAGGGCGCGAAGAAAGGCCACAACTACGTGCTTCATTTCGAACTCAGGTTGAGCGGGAAGCTGTCAGCTTCCCCTACACGCTTGGCGATGTACATTTCAGCGATGTTTCGGACCAGGCGTCGCAAAATCAAGCGGCTCGATTTCATTCTGGCCGGCGCGCAAAAATCCGGCACCACAGCGCTGCACTACTTTCTAAGCAGACATCCCGATATCTGCATGGGCGATCAGCAGGAAATCCATTTTTTCGATAACGACGCGATGTTCGTTGCGGAGCCCGATTATGAGGAATTGCACAAGCATTATCCGCCGATCGCTCCATCGACGATCGCCGGTGATTGCACACCGAGTTACCTCTATCACGAACCGGCGATGCAACGGATTTGGAATTACAATCCAAAGATCAAATTGCTGATTCTCCTGCGTAATCCGGTGGAGCGTGCCTTTGCCCACTGGAATATGCAGCGATACAGAGGCCGCGAGCCGCTCGATTTTTTCGATGCAATTCGAGAAGAAAAAACGCGCACTGCCGGCGCGCCGCCGGTTGAAGCGCGCCGTTTTGCCTACCTCGAGCGAGGATTTTATGGACGTCAAGTCGAACGCGTCTTCAAATTTTTTCCACGCGAGCAAATGAAGGTTGTGAAATTCGAAGACTTCAAAGCGAAGCAGCGCCAGGCGCTCGCCTCAATCTTCTCGTTCCTTGGGCGTAAGCCTGTGCGTTCGCTGCGCAACAAAGACAGAAACGTTGTTCCGTATGAGCGGGCGATAAACTGGGAAGAGCGCGTTTTCCTTTACAATCTGTTCGCCAAAGACATCTCCAAAGTTGAGCAACTACTGGGCTGGGATTGCTCAGATTGGAAATTGTGACGGCGATACATCGCAGATTGCGGAGCAACGGCTTCCGTTGTCGAATGGCACGCGATGGGCCGGCCCTACAATTTTCATAATTGCTTGAATCGCGGCCGCTCAGCCGGATCCGCGGCAAGCAGCGCTTTCCAACGCACAATCCGCGCACCTTCTTCTTCAAAGAACTCGCGCAGTTCTTGCGTGAAAAATGAGGATCCGTCCGCGCGGCGATTGAATTCCAGAAGAAGCCGGCCGTCAGGTTTGAGGAACCTCGTGCGCACATCATTGATGAAGAATTTCCAATCAGCCTCGGTCCATTCCAGCCATTCACCGTTCTCGCGCCGCGCGATCCTGTGGAAACACACACGATGCGCGGTGACGAGATCGAATTTTTTACCGAGGTCGGGCAGCGTTTCCTGGGCATTGATTCGCGCGACGACGCGGCTCACACCGAAGAGCTTGGTCGTTCCGCGGAAGAAAGGCTCGTCATCGGGATCGAGCCCGAGACCGTTGTGGCCAAACATCTGGCAGAGATACATAAAATAACCGGGACCGCAGCCTAGATCCAGGATGTCGAGTGGCGGCGACCGATCGAGCCACAGGTCCTGCACGCGCTTTACGTTAACGCCAACCCAGTAGTCAGCATCTTCATAGGCGTTGATCTTTCGTGCGTTCGGTCGATAGGGATAATGTTCCCGCAGCCTTGCCAATTCCCCCTTATCAATCGTCGCGAGAATGCGTCGAGAACTTACCGGGTGCGTCCAGCGACAAGCATGCTCCCACAGACTTTCCGCAGCGTCGTGGGTAAAGAGTTTTTGGAATTTTTGCGAAAGCCGCACAACAAAATGATGCAGGAAAGAGGCGCTCTCCTCAAGGAACGACGCGTTTTACGGCGTCACTGCTTGATTTCCACTCGTGTCAGCCCCGTCGAGCCTTCCCGTGTCATGAGTCCACCGGCCCAGCCATTGCCGGGATAAAAAAATTGCTCGTAACGCCAAAGCATCCGCAGATTCGCGCCGGAGGATTTCTTCCACAGGATTTCGTAATAAGTGTGGCGTTTCCAAGACGGCGACTGACCCGTCATTAGGTTGACACCGAACGGTGTCGGCCAGCTGAGAACACTGTGACGCGTAGTGACGAGGGTCTGATCGCCCGGAGCCGGCTCAGTAGCGAGACGCTCGGGAGTATCTCCGGATACGGATTTGAGCGGTCCGAACGGGAAAACTTTGCCGCTGCTCGCCAACGCAAGTTGGTTGTCCTTGGTTGATCCGACACTCAGCGATAAACCTGGCGTGACGTCATTCAGGCTGATACTCACGCCATCGCAGATGAGCATGCCGCCAGTTCCACTGCCTTCATAGGCAATCGAATGAATCGGCGCGGACTGGACTTCCACGGTCCAGTAACGATCGATGAAGGATGAGATTTCACGTCCGCGAAAAATCCACAGCGCTGCCAAAACAGCGATGCCGATCGCAACGATCACAAGCAGGACGAGGACCCGCCGCATACGCTTCTGAGTTATACACTCCGCATCTGGATTAATTCTCGATCTACTCTCTTGAAACCAAGCCGCTACGATGTGCTACGTCGTTCCAGGGCGCTTCTACCGCCAGCGCAGGATCCAGCAGCGTCTGGCGCGCGAAATCCGTCATTTTGCCGATGGCCCGCCTAAGGCGTCGTGCCGTGAACCAGTCTGGCTGCCGCACCTCGAAGTCGTTAGGCGTAAATTGTTCAGAAACATCAGCAGCAAAAACATCGGCCCAGCCTTTACCCCAGACTCCTTGTGCAAACGTGTCATTATCGCAGCGCAGTTCTTCTTCAATGTGTCGCGCCAACATGGTACTGAGTCCGCAATAACCGGCGTCGGTACAATTGTTTTGACTAAGGTACCCAGCGAGCTCCACCTTACATTTCTTCGCCTGAAGCCAGGTCATTTCCTTTCCGATCGAGCGTAACACTTCGCGGGCTACACTGACTGTGAACGGTCCGACCGCTTCATTGCGTCGGACGGTGCGATCTCGAAACTGTGACGAGGTGATGCCGACGCTTTGGAGAAATTCCGGTATCACACCGCGACGAAGAGTCTCCTTATTAAATGGCCGAGCAATCAGTTCGGCGCCGTGAGTATCTGCCAACTTGATCCAACGTGAAAACCTGGCGTCTGGAGATTGAGCGAACCCGAATGCCCCTGGCTCGAACGAATCGGAGCGGCGAAAGCTTTTGACCGTACTGGAGTAGCTCGAATTGATCCATTGAGGTTGGTTGCGCGGGAAGACGAGGAGCTTTGGTTGGAGGTTTAACTCCTGGATTCGATTGAAGAAAGCTTTGCTATTCTGGTGGTTCCTAAAAAGTCCCTCCAAAGCTTCAGAAGAAATGATGATGGTTCGCGCAGGCGTCTCAGCCATTGCCGCGATGGACCTGGCGACAAGCGGCTCTCGGTGCTCTCCGACATCGAGCCCCGCCAATGCCTCAGCCAGCGCGTGGTGGGCACCACGTTTGGTCTCGCTCTCAGGCGCGAAATAGCCATCCTTCAACAACTCAGCCCTGTTCTCCTGCAAAAACCACTGGATCGAAGTGGTACCGGTCTTGTGTGGTCCCACGTGGATGTAGCAGGTCCGCTTTGTCATGCTGTAGCTCTCGAGTCTTATCGCGAAGGCGAGGCAGATCACATTTGCTGACTGGCCCAGACAAAGCAAGTGTGACGTAGTTCGCTCCGATCCAATGATCGGCGCAAGTGTTGATCAGATCGCTAATTTCGTTTATCCGAAAAAAACACAATGCCGGAGTACGTTGACAAACCAGAGCCACGCGGGCAGACGATAGCCGCGGTTCTCGCCGTCGGCGCCATCTACCTGGCCCTGCCACGGAACGTCGTTGTCGGGCCGATTTGGTTGCTGCCGACTGTCATCGTCGTCTTACTCGTGCCGACAGTAGTGAGCCATCGCGTGGGAAAACAATCACTCAATCGCCTCCTGGGCTTCGTTATCAATGGAATTACAACACTAGCGCTGATTGGCTCGGTAATTTTACTGGTGCGCATATTGCCGACGCACCGCGAATCTCCATTGCAGTTGCTCCGGTCCGGTGGCCTGCTGTGGCTGACGAATGTCATAGTGTTCGCCTTGTGGTACTGGCGCCTGGACGGCGGCGGGCCAACCTTGCGCCAGAAACAACGAAAATTCGGCAGCAAGAGTTTCCTTTTTCCACAGATGCAAATTCCACACGACGAGCGATCTGACTTTGCGTGTGCACGCTGGCATCCGCGTTTTGTCGATTATTTGTTCGTCGCGTTCACGCAAAGCTCCACATTCGGTCCGACCGATGCGCCGCTGCTCGCACGCTGGGCAAAGGTTCTGGCAATGATCCAGATCTTCATCTCGCTTAGCATCGTCGTGTTGCTCATCTCGGCGGCCGTCGGAGCGCTGTAACCCGGCGGCTCGGGATCTGTAGCCACGGCGCTGTCCGCCGTTCAGTTTCGCCCGAGCACTTTTCCTCAACCGTTCACAGGGCGGTGGCTACAGAGAGATTGTTCGTCGTTAACTATTTGCCCACTAAAATCAAAATACCTGTCACCAGCGCCAGAACTCCCATCACGATGGCACCGATGGCAACATGAAAAAGCGTAGTTATTCCGACGAGAATCAGATAGATGGCGAGCAGTAGCATTCCAAAGTTTTTTGTCATAGGCGCTCTTTCTGTCGCGAACGGAGCGCGGTTGCACGCTTAAAACGCGCGCGGCTTGAAATCAACGCGCGTACGATGTTTTTCCCGTGATGGAATGGCATAGGATCTTCAAGTTTTATTGTACTTTCGATGGAACCAGAATGGCTTCGCTCATGCCATGCAAGAACTTCTTATCTGCTGGAGCGATAGTGGCCAGCGCGCCGCGTAACCTCACACGATCACTTTCGACGAAATAATACGGACACAAGCGCACCCGGCCTTTCATCACCTTCAGTTGGCTTGAATCGGCATCCCAATAGCTGTGCTCAAACAAGCGGCCCTTGTGAAAACGCTGCAGGATCGTCGGTGAGGATTCGAATGTGCCCAAGGCGTGTTCGATTCGTTTTTCCCAATCTGCATGCGGCAGGTCGCTCCCGAGCGCGATACCCCGGCTGCCCCAGCCAAGCGGGGAAAAACCGCTCACTTTCAAGAGAAGATCGCGATCTTTCTGGCTGAACTTCGCAGCCTCGCGCCAGTCGTGAACTTCCAAACGTGGTATGACTGCATGCTGGGGCAGGGGAGTTGGATCGAGTAGCCAGGAGTAGGGAATTACTTCCTGTAACTTGATGAAGTATTTTTCGCCCAGTTCGCGTCGCCAAAATTCGCGCAGCGGCTGAAGCCAGAATAGCGCGAACCACATTTTCTCCTCGAGATACGGCTTGATCGGCGGCGTGATCGTAATTCGCCCTTCCGCGTTCGCCCGCAGCACGTTTTTGATTCCGGGAATATTTGGCAGATCAAACAATTCAAAGAACCGATACACAGGGCGTCCGTTGTACGGTTCGTAATTTTCTGCCGGTTTTACGCGCCAAGAGTTCGATGTTCGATGTTCGATGTTGGATGTTTGATTTAGCCTAGAAGCGATCCACTCCATTTCCGGCCGATAGGTTGCCGATTCCTGGGAGACAACGATGTCGGCGCCGTCTGGCACAACGGCGCGAAATCCATCGAGCATTCCATGCGCGTCGCCAATGACGTCGTTATCCAATGACGAATACGTCTGGTTTAACCAACCGGTCAGGCCAATCCCGCCCGGGACCGAATCAATCTCCGCAATGATGTAGCCTTTCTCCGTGAGGATTAGGTCTGGCCGGATGACTCGCGGCAAATCGTCGCGGATTTCCTTTCGCCGCGAAAATTCAATTAGCTCTTTCGGTTTGCCGGCGTCGAGATAGCGCGCTACCCATTCGGGTTGCTTGCCTTTAACGCTGAGCTGATACAGCTGATTGCAAGCCCGCTGAAAAACGAACAGGCGATGCCCGAGTTGCTCAAGGTCGGCGAGGGATTTCCTGTTGATCGGAAATGCGTCAGGCGAAAGCAGCCACTCTTTTTCGGCGAAAAGACCTTCCTTTGGGAAAGCCGCGCGAATCGTGGCCAACCGGTCGGTCTGTTCCTGTACTTGCATGATGAAAGAACGTCCAACGCTCAACGCCGAACGTCCAACGTCGAATGCAGAAATCTGAATTCAGTATTGAGCGTTGGGCGTTGAGCGTTGGGCGTTTGCTGCTCATCTTCCAGCAGCCATTTTCTTCAGCACCAGCTTCACCAGTTCTTCCGCTGATTTTCCTTCGCCTTTCTGCTGCAATTGCTGCACCGCTTTGTGTGCATCGACTTGCTTGTAGCCGAGCGTGATCAATGCGAGCACTGCCTCATTCGCCTGCTCCTGCTCCGGCGTCGGCGCATGTGCGGCGCTCGCTGCTTCCCATGCCGCAGCCACCCCGACCTTGTCCTTCAACTCGAGAACAATTCGTTCAGCCGTCTTCTTCCCGAGACCGCTGATTTTCGAAATGGCCGTCACGTCAGAATTCACCACTGCCCCTTTGAAACTGGTCACGCTCATTCCGCTCAAGACTGCGAGTGCCAGCTTCGGCCCGATTCCCGAAACGTTGTTGACGAGCAATCGGAAAAGATCGCGTTCGGCTGGAGTCATGAACCCATACAAAACGTGCGCATCTTCGCGCACGGCGAGATGCGTCAGGATGCGGATGGGCTGCCCTACAGGAGGCAGTTTGTCGTAGCTCGACAGCGGAATGAACACTTCGTAGCCGACGCCGCCTACATCCACCGTCGCCTGTGTCGGCAGCGCATTTGCCAATTTTCCGTCGAGAAAGGTGATCATCTGATTTGTTACATCGTTACAACGTTAAATCGCTAAATCGTCAATCGAGTTATTCCGGCTTGAGCACCAGCGTGAGATCAACGCGCTTGCCTTTCGCAATGTTGAAACCACTGACTGTAAAGAATCGCCAGCCTGCTGGGGGATTTGCGAAAATTTCGCCCGCCACAGGCGTCGGCAAAACGACAAAACGTGGATCGGGTGCGCTCATGAAATCAGCAGCGCGGCGCCTGTTCAGCGGCGTGAGAAAACCTTGGACGCGGGAGCGAAAATACCAGACCAGACTTGGCTCCTGGAATTCCACCGCAGCAAATTGCATCTTCGACTCCAATGATGCGCGCGACACACCAAAGAGCTGATACGCTGGGAAAAACCGCGCCACCATTGGCGGAACTGCGAGGGCAATTGCGATCCAAGCACAAGCGGTTGCGATCGCGATCGTCGCGAACGGAGGACGGCGGCTCTCATTTGCCGTTCCCTCGTGCCAATGCCGCGCGAGCAAGAGCGCAAGCAAGGGAAACGCCGGCAGCGTGTAATGCGGTAATTTCGTGCTGACTAGGGTAAAGATGACGAAGACGACCGCAACGCCTGTGAGCAGATAAATATCAACCAGAAGTCCGCCATAGTCGGAGTCGGCTTGTCCGCCGTAGCCTTGGCGAAGGTGGATGACTTCGGTTTTCTCTCGTCGCCATAATTTGCGAATTAGCCATGGCAACTTGATCGACCACGGAAAGAAACTGATGAAGACCGTGACAAAATAAAACGGCAATAAAAGCGCGTACATGCCTAGAGAACTCGCGCCATGACCTTCCAGTGCCGTAAACGAACGGCTAACAACGTGTCGTCCGACTCCCACTGTGAAAAAGTCCCCACGCGTTTGAATCAGCGCCGGGATTCCCCAAAGCGCGATCACTGCAAGCATGAGTAAGATTCCCCCGACAAACTTAAAGCGTCGGGTCACTTGCCAATTTCGCGTGTAGATAATTACCACACCGACGGTTAGCAGCGGTGTCCAAGCAATCGGCCCTTTGGCAAGAAAACCGAGCGCGAGCGCGAGATAGAAAATCACCCACCAAATCGATGTTTGATGTTTGACCTTTGATTTTTGATTTAGCTTTTCTGAATTGGGCGTTGAGCGTTGAGCGTTGAGCGTTCGGCGTTGGATCAACTCGTATCCACCCCAATTCGCCAGCGTCACGAACAACACGAGCCACATGTCCGCGACGGCGGCTTTCGCGTGAACGAAGGTCTGGAGCGAAAGCGTAAAGATAATTGCAGCCCACCACCCGAGCTTTTCTCCTCCGATTCTCCGACCCCAGAGCAAGACAAATACGGCGGTGAATGCTGCTGCTACGGCCGAAGGAAAGCGAGCGGCGAAATCGTTCTCGCCGAAAATGTGATAGCTGGCGACCTGTGCCCAATAGGTGAGGGGAGGCTTATCGAGTCGAAGCTGATTATTGAAGTACGGAACGATGTAGTTCCCGCGTTCGATCATTTCGCGCGAAGCTTCGGCAAAGCGCGGCTCATCCCGATCGATCAGCGGTAAGCTCCATGTGCCAAGGATATGGAAAACTACGCAGCCGAAAAACAGCAACGCGTAATTGATTGATTTCACGCTGGAACTCAAAATAGCGTCCGGTAAATCCGACGGGAACTCATTTTGTGAAACGCGCCACTGTCTTCTATTGCCTGATAGGCATCGCAATCGCGGCGACGGCCATCGCAGTCTCATTTTATTTCGATGACAGCGTGCGCGACTTCATCATGCGACATCAAAACAGCGCGATGCGCAATTTTATGCGCTACGTCAGTTTATTTGGCGATTGGCCGTTACATGCAGCCATAGGATTGGTTCTTCTGGGCTTGGCGTGGCGTCGGGGCAGCGAAGAGTGGACACGGATTTTCCTCGCCATGCTGCTGGCGATGATGGTGGCAGGTGTCGCGGGAATCGTGATCAAACGCACCATTCCCCGGGCGCGCCCCTCAGTGCACACCGACGCACGTTGGGGCGGCCCGCGTTTCAGCTCGAAATATCACTCGTTTCCTTCTGGACATGTTGGCGCTTCAACCGCGTTTTTTGGCGTTCTACTTATCGCGCGCCGGCGCGTCGGCCTTGCGTGCCTCCCGATCCCTGTTCTGATTGGGTTCTCAAGGATGTATATCGGCGCACATTATCTATCCGACGTCGTTTGCGCAGCGGTTCTGGGCATCTTGTGCGCGCTTATCGTGGTGCACTTCCTCTCCCGGAGATTCAACAATCGCCAATTGAAATTCGCAAATTAGGTGGCGGAGGGGGTGAGATTCGAACTCACGAGGCCTTTCGGCCTTCCGGTTTTCAAGACCGGCGCGATCAACCACTCTGCCACCCCTCCGGGAGTGGATGGGCAACGTCCAACGTCCAACGTCCAACGTCCAACACTGAATGCAGAAAATGATTGAGCGTTCAACGTTGAGCGTTGGGCGTTCAGCGTTTTCTGGCTCGAAAATCGCTGGACAATGAGCATGTTCAAACGAACATTCTCACATGGCGCGACGAAAATTTGTTTCTGTTGTTGAAGAATCGCCCCAGAGCCGCGTGGCGATTCGAGGGCGCGGCGCATCTTGGAGTCCAGCGAATCGCTTCGAAACGCTACACGTCGATTTAACCGATCCAGACGTAGTCGATGTCGGCTGCGAGGCTGAAGACAAACCACGACGTCCGACGCAGTATTTTCGTGACGGAACCCGCACGATCATCACGCGTAATACGAGTCCCGATGTCGGCTTTGAAACAAGCTTGAATCCGTATCGGGGATGCGAGCATGGGTGCATCTATTGTTACGCGCGACCCACGCACGAGTATCTCGGGTTTTCGGCCGGCCTCGATTTCGAAAGTAAGATCATGGTCAAAACCAATGCTCCGGAGTTGTTGCGCTCCGAGCTGGAGTCACCGCGATGGCAGCCGCAGACGCTTGTGCTGAGCGGGGTAACCGATCCGTATCAACCCATTGAGCGAAAATTGCAGATAACGCGCGGCTGCCTCGATGTGCTCGCGCAGTTTCGAAATCCAGTGGCGATCATCACAAAGAACCATCTCGTCACGCGCGATATCGATATTTTGCGTGAGCTCGCTGCGTGCAATGCCGCGGCGGTGAACGTTTCAGTAACGTCTCTCGATTCAACGCTACAGCGAGTCCTCGAACCGCGCACAACCTCGCCTCAAGGACGCCTCGATGCGATCGGACAACTTCGCGCGGCAAAAATTCCAGTCGGCGTAATGGTCGCGCCGATCATCCCTGGACTCACTGATCACGAGGTTCCAAAGATCCTGGCTGCTTGCGCAAAAGCTGGCGCGCAGTTTGCCGGCTATACAATAGTCCGCCTGCCTTGGGCGGTTGCGCCATTGTTCGAGCACTGGCTGGAGGAGCATTTCCCAGATCGTAAAGAGAAAGTGTTGCGGCAAATCCGGCATATGCGGCGTAACCGGCTGAACAATTCGCAATGGCACACACGCATGACAGGAGAAGGAATTTTCGCCGATCAAATTGCGTCGCTGTTCAAAATAGGTTGTCGTCGTGCCGGTATCGGCGCACGGCCGGAGCTTTCGTGCAAATCATTTCGCCGATCAACGACTCAGCTACGCCTCTTTGGCTAGACATTTTAAGTGCACGACAGGCGGTGCCAGACGCGCGTGCTCGTTTTCGAGGTACAGTAACTTCAAGACCACTAATGAGCGCACGACTTAACGACTACGATTACGTTTTGCCTCGAGAATTGATTGCGCAGCGTCCACTTGAGCGCCGCGAGGATTCCCGGATGATGGTCCTGCATCGTGCAGAGCAGAAGATCGAGCATCGGCAATTTCACGAGCTAAAAACGTTTTTGCAGATGAGCGACCTGCTCGTGCTAAATGATACTCGCGTGCTGGCAGCGCGCCGATTCTCGGATAACGGAGTGGTAGAATTTTTGTTCCTCGAGCACATCGGCCCAAGAAGTTGGAAATGTCTGGTTACACCAGGCCGCAAAATGCGCGTCGGCGCGACCGCAACGCTCGATAACGTGTGTTTGCGAGTCGAGAAAATCACCGCAGACGGCGCGCGGATCGTCACCTTTGACAAAGGTGTAGATGTTTATGCCCGTGGTTCCATACCGTTGCCGCCGTATGTCAATCGGGCTAGCGATGAAACGGACGCGGTACGTTACCAGACCATTTTTGCTCGTGAACCTGGCGCCGTGGCTGCGCCTACCGCTGGTCTGCATTTCACCTCCGAGATCTTGGATGAGATTCCGCACACGTTCGTGACGTTGCATGTGGGACCGGGAACATTTCTGCCTCTGCGGTCTGAAAACATCGCGGAACATCGAATGCATGCGGAGCGTTTTTCCATTTCGCCGAGAGCCGCAGACAAGATCAACGATGCACAGAGAATTGTAGCTGTTGGAACGACAGCAATGCGGGTCCTCGAAACAGCAACGCACGATGAAAAACTTGTTAGGCATCGGGTTGAACCGCAATCAGGAGAGACCGATCTTTTCATTTATCCCCCGTTTACGTTTCGACTCGTCGATGCGCTGCTGACGAATTTCCACTTACCCCGCTCCACTTTGCTAATGCTGGTGAGCGCGTTTGCCGGACGCGAATTCATTCTCCATGCGTACAACGAGGCAGTGCGTGAACGCTACCGCTTCTATAGCTACGGTGATTGCATGCTAATCCTGTAATCGTCCTCTTCCGCTTCTTGTGAATCTTCTTCGGGCGAAGCAGACGAGAGGAAGACGGAGCGGAAGATGAAGATTGCGAGGTTCAGCTTTGTGCTATTATGCGGGCCACATGAGCGAAAAGCCGAAAGGCGAGCTGGTGATTCAAACCATCGCCATGCCGCAGGACACAAATCCGAATGGCGACATTTTCGGCGGATGGGTGACGTCACAAATGGACTTGGGCAGTGGGATTCTAGCGGCGAAGACAGCGCAAGCGCGCGTCGTCACGGCGGCAATGGAAGGAATGTCGTTCCTGCAGCCGGTGAGAGTGGGGGACACCGTCAGATGTTATGCGCACGTGGCGAAAATTGGGCGGACTTCGATGACCATTCCCGTCGAGGTTTGGGTGACCCGTTTCATGACGGGCGAAGAACTTCGCGTCACCCATGGCGTGTTTACACTGGTCGCGGTGGACGCGTCGGGGAAACCGATTCCGGTAAAGCGCGGAAACGCCTAATAACTATCACAGCCTAAATGTCGATGGCGCGGTTCGCTTATCTCTTCGAGCGGTTTCCATCATTCGGACAAACGTTTTGCTATCGGGAAGTGGCGGAATTGGATCGTCAGGACATCGCGCTGCCAATTTTTTCAATCCGGACTCCGAAAGACGAGCCGCCACAAGATTGGGACAGGCGAATCGTCGAACGAGTGCAGTATCTTCCGGATGAGAAGGGACTGCTGGATGAAGTTCGACGCGCTCAAGGAAAACAGAGACTGAGCGCCGGCATTGTCGCCGCCTTAGATGAATGGGGGCGCCGCACGGATTTTCTTCGACTGTACCAGGCCGTCTACGTTGGCCTCCGCCTGAAGAAAATGGGGATTGATCATGTGCACGCGCACTTTGCCGGCATGGCTGCGAGAACTGCTTTCTGGATCAATAAATTTTTTCCGATCACTTTCAGTTTTACCGCGCACGCAAACGACATTTTCTCTCCGCGAGAGTTCGAGATCGGACTCGATAAACTTGTCGATACAGCGCGCGCAATCGTCACCGAAACAGATTACGCCGCGCGCTTTTTGCGCGAGAGATTCCCTCATCGCGCTGATTGCGTCTGCCGGATCTACAACGGACTGGATCTCGCGGAATTCGGACGCGCCGATTTTTCATCGAAACCACCGCTGATCATCGCAGTTGGCCGTTTGATTCTCAAAAAGGGCTTCGGCGACCTAATTCTCACCTGCGCGTTGCTCGCGGAACGTGGAAAAGCCTTTCGCTGTGAAATTATCGGTGAGGGCCCGCTTGAGGACCAGCTGCGCCGCCAAATCGACGAACTGCATTTGCAAAATAATGTCGTACTGACCGGCGCAAAGCCCCAGACAGAACTCCGTCGGCGGCTCGCCGCAGCAAACGTTTTTGTGCTGCCGAGTGTTATTGATCCCGACGGTGGTATGGACAATTTGCCTACAGTCATCATGGAGGCCATGGCGACGGGTCTGCCTGTGGTCTCCACAAACATCGGCGGGATTCCGGAAATGGTTATCGAAAACGAGACCGGATTTCTGGTACAACCCGGCGAAACGGCAGCAATCGCTGACGCGATTGAAAGAGTGGTGAACGATTGTTCTTTAGCGGCGAATCTTGGCCATTCTGCCTACGAGCGCGCGAGAACACTTTTCTCGATTAAACAGAATGTCCGCGAATTGTGCGCGCTGATTTTGCAGCGGCGCCCTGTGAGCGCCGAGGAGAATACGCAATAGACGACGGTGGTCGCGGACCGCCGCTACAGTAGATCCCGAACGCAGTTCAGCGCGTTTAGGTAAACGTGGTGCGGGCCGCCGCGAATCAGTTCTTCGCTGATCAAACTCACGGGATCGTCGTTGCCAGCTGGCATTAGCTGCGGCATTCGCTTTTCGCCGGTCTGTACGCGTGACACCTCCAAGAGATCGTCGCACTTCGCGTAGGTGACGCCAAATTCAACGTCGGCGCTGGTCAAAGCGACTTCGTGAACAGGTTGGCCGTCATGTTCCCGCAGTTCGACGTCGATGGGTTGCTCTGACGTCCCAGTAAACCGCAACTCGCGTGGAGATTTCAGCGCGTCAATCTGCCAATTCAATCGCGCTGCCAGCCAGCCCACAAACAAAAGGGCGGTTGATCTGAACGCCGGTGCGAAATCGATCCGCACCTTGCTGATTTTGGCCAGGCGATGATGCGAAGCGGGATGATCGAAGAATTGCGCGAGCGCCAATCGAAATTTATCCAGGCGCGTCCAATTCAAGTCGCACAAGGTCAGGCGATGCTTCGCTTCGCGTTGAGCTTTTTCGACCAGCGCCATTTGTGCGGGGAAATCTTTCCAGCCGTAGCTGTCGTAGATGAATCGGTCGACCCACTCCCAGAGTTGCGCGTCTATCGGGTCGTGGAGTTCCCCTTGCCACCAAAGATAAAATGGCAGGTCCGAATCCAAATTGGAGAGGATGATGCTCGGAAGTTGAGTAGCGCATCCGCCTTTGAGCAGAAACGAAATTTGTTCGGAGCAAACTTGTTTCTTCCCACTACCACTGACGTGACAATGCGCGCTAATCCAGGCTTCTACGCAATTTTCATCGGATTGGCAGTCGGCTTCGATGACAATCGCGCGGCAGGCGTGATCCTCGGTGATTTTCGCCATCAGTTGCGTATTGTCCTTCAGGGAGCCCGGTTGTTCGCTGTAAGCCGCAAGGTTCATAAGCGACGCGCGCGCAATGGCGCCTTCGCCTTCCTGCCACAGTTTTTTCAGCTCCTGCTCAATCTTTCCAATTTCGACCGGAGCACCTAACGAGTATGTTTCAGCAGTCGCAGGCATAACGGTTTTATAATCTTCTCCACGCGCGCGTGTCGCGAGCGAGCAAATCGTCGGCAGCTTCCGGTCCCCACGATCCGGCGGGATAAAAATATAACTCCGGCACATCTTTCGTTGCATGCCATGCTTCCTCGATGGGGTCGATGAACCTCCAGGCTTCTTCCACCTCGTCGCGGCGTGCGAAGAGCGTGGCGTCGCCGCTCATCGCATCGAGAAGCAAGCGTTCGTACGCTTCCGGGCTGGCTTTGCCAAAGGAAGTGCCATAGTGAAAATCCATCTTCACCGGTTCGATGCGGAGACTGGTTCCCGGGATTTTTGCCAACATTCGCAATGAAATGCCCTCGTCTGGTTGGATGCGAATAACGAGAACATTTTGATCGATCTTCACCGTCTCCTTGTTGAACAGGACTGCTGGAGCTTTTTTAAAATGCACGGAAATCTCAGTAGCCGATTTCGGTAGCCGTTTGCCGACTCGCATGTAAACGGGCACATCGGCCCAGCGCCAATTGTCAATGTTAATGCGCAGCGCGACATACGTTTCGATCATCGATTTTGGATCGACACCTTTTTCCTGGCGATACCCTGGGACCGGTTGGCCGCCGATCGCGCCCTCGGTGTATTGAGCACGCACCACATCCTTGGCGACATCCGGTCCGACGATGCGCCGGAGCGACCGGACGACTTTGACTTTTTCATCGCGAATACTGTCGGCGCTTAGGTCGGTAGGCGGTTCCATCGCGACGAGACAAAGAAGCTGAATGAGGTGGTTCTGCACCATGTCGCGCAACGCCCCCGCTGTTTCATAATAACCCGCACGCGATTCCACCCCGAGCGTTTCCGCCGCCGTGATTTCGAGATGAT
>Ga0207701_10001047_pt1 | contig 29307 bp, 24 predicted proteins | sample KBSSwiSSwithPhiX_FD_184294 | JGI IMG/M metagenome (GOLD analysis project Ga0207701, IMG submission 184294) | Switchgrass rhizosphere bulk soil microbial communities from Kellogg Biological Station, Michigan, USA, with PhiX - S5 (SPAdes) (version 2) | ecosystem: Environmental > Terrestrial >... | reverse complement strand
ATCGGCCGTGCCGGTCATGCCCGAGAGCTTGCCGTACTTGCGGAAGTAGTTCTGGAAGGTGACGGTGGCGAGCGTCTGGTTCTCGCGCTCGATCTTCACTTCCGGGTGGTTGGTGTTGTGCTCCTTGGCTTCGACGGCCTGGTGCAGCCCGTCGCTCCAGCGCCGTCCCGGCATCAGGCGCCCGGTGAACTCGTCCACGATCACGACCCCGCCGTCCTTGACCATGTATTCCACGTCGATGTGGAACAGGGTGTGGGCCCGGAGCGCCTGGTTGATGTGGTGGAGCAGCGGCATGTTGACCGGATCGTATAGCCCGCCCGGCTGCAGTCGGCTCGCCAGCAGCTTCTCGGCCTTGGCCATGCCGGTCTCGGTCAGATTGACCGTCTTGTGCTTCTCGTCGACGATGAAGTCGCCCGTTTTCTCGAGCTCTTCGCGCTCCTCGGCCTTGACGTCGCCACGAGTGACCGCGCCGGGCGTCAGCCTCGGAATGATCCGATCGACTTCGTAATAGAGGTCGGTCGATTCCTCGGCCGGGCCCGAGATGATCAGCGGCGTCCGCGCTTCGTCGATGAGGATGCTGTCGACTTCGTCGACGATCGCGAAGTTGTGCCCGCGCTGCACGTAGTGCGCGAGGTCGAACTTCATGTTGTCGCGGAGGTAGTCGAACCCGAACTCGTTGTTGGTGCCGTAGGTGATGTCGGCGCCGTAGGCCACCTGCCGTTCCTGATCGTTCAGGTCGTGCTGGATGACGCCGACCGACATGCCAAGGAATCGATAGATGCGGCCCATCCACTCAGAGTCGCGGCGGGCGAGGTAGTCGTTGACGGTGACGACGTGGACGCCTTTGCCGGCGAGCGCATTCAGGTACGCGGGCAGGGTTGCGACCAGCGTCTTGCCTTCGCCGGTCTTCATCTCGGCGATCCGGCCCCGGTGCAGGACGATGCCGCCGATCAACTGGACGTCGAAGTGCCGCATGTTGAGCGTGCGGCGGCCGGCCTCGCGGACCACGGCGAAGGCTTCCGGCAGCAAATCATCGAGCGTCTCGCCTGCGGCCAGCCGGCCGCGGAACTCGACGGTCTGGCCCCGCAGCTGCTCGTCGGTGAGCTGGCGGATCTCCGGCTCTTTCGCGTTGACTTCGGCGACCAGGGGCTGGATGCGCTTCAGTTCGCGATCGTTCGCCGTACCGATGACTTTGGCTATGAGTGTATCGACAATCATCAGGAGTGCCGCGTGGGCTCAGGGTATCCGCCGATTATATCGCGGATTGAAACGTCGTTCGGACGGCGGCCGCGCGGACACGACCGCTCGGCACACCGCAGCATCGAGGTGCACTAATGGAGACGCGGGCCAGCGGGGAGACGTTCCGTGAGCGCTCAAGGCTCACCGGCATGGCTTCCGCGCCGCAACGACCAGGGGAGGATCAGTGCTGCGCGAGCAGGCGCATCGGGTTGGTCAGCCGGCCGTTCATCCAGATTTCGTAGTGGAGGTGCGGACTGGTCGAGCGACCGCTGGTGCCGACGTAGGCGATGACGTCGCCGCGCTTGACGCGCTGGCCCGGTGAGACGGCGAAGCGGGACAGGTGGCCGAACTTGGTCACGATCCCGTAACCATGATCGAGGACGACCAGATTGCCGTAATCGCCGCCAGGTCCGGCGGACGACACGTCCGCGTCGGCCGGCGCGAGCACCGGCTCGCCCTGCGGCGATGAGATGTCGAGGCCGGGGTGGAAATCGTCCTGTCCGGTGAACGGATCCTTGCGACCGCCGTACGGTGACGACAACCAGCCCGTCACGGGCCAGATCGAGGGCGTCGCCAACGCGAGCGCCTGGCGGCGCTCCACGCCCGAGCGCACGAGCGCGAGTCGATCCTCGATTCCCACCAGCAGATCGCGGAGGACGCTGAACGCCGTGTCCGGCACGCTCATCGCGGCGCTGACGCCTGTGGCCCCGCCCATCGCCCGCGACTTGACGTTCGCCGGCAGCTTTTCCATCGCCCGGCGGGCCGCCGGATCCACCGCCGCCTGGCTCCCGATGGCGTCGACCGCCGCCTGCAAGGCACTGATCTGTGAGGCGAGTTGCCCCGTCGCCTCGCGATAACTGTCGTTCTCCATCCGCAGCGCCATGGTCGTCGCGGTCAGCTCACGCAGCTCGGAGCGGACGGCCCACCGGGATCCGAGTCCGACGAGGATGGGGAGCACCAGGATGAAGGCAGCGGCACTGACGGTGGGCCAGAGGCGAAGCGCAAACGTGCGGCGGGTGCCGGTCGTGCTGTCGGTCACCACGATCGAAAAGCGTCGGACGAACAAACGTACTCCTCGGAAAAAGGCCTCTCGCGGCGCCAGGCGGTCGAAATTTGTATGACGGGGCACTCTACCACAGGGTCCGAACGGTCGACCCGCTTCGTGGTGCGAATCCGCGCAGTGTCCGAGAATTGTCACAGTTGTAAACAGGGGCCAACCATCAGGGTGGCTCAGCCCCTGTATTGAAGAGCTTCCGCGACGTGCCGGGCCAGGGTCTCCTCAGTTCCCTCGAGATCCGCGATCGTCCGCGCCACCCGCAGCACGCGGTCGTAGGCCCGCGCACTGAGGGCCCACGTGGTCAGCGCGCGCGCAACGAGCGGACGGGCGTCGGGCGCGAGCCGCACCCGGGAGCGGAGCGCCCGACCCTGGAGCACCGCGTTGAGGACACCGCGCCCGGCGAGTTGCCGTTCGCGGGCGGCCAGCACGCGCGACTTGATCATGTCGGACGATTCCCCGAGCCGGTCGGACTGCATCTCCGCGGCAGTGACTGCGCCAACACCCACCGTCAGGTCGAGGCGGTCCCGCAACGGGCCGGAAAGGCGTGACACATACCGATCGACTTGCGGCGGCGTGCACCGGCAGGCCCGGACCGGATCCCCGGCATAGCCGCACGGGCATGGGTTCATCGCGCCAATGAGCATGAAGCGGGCGGGGAACACCGCGGTCCGCGCCGCCCGCGCGATCCGCACCACGCCTTCCTCGATCGGCTGGCGCAGGACCTCGAGGGCGCGCCGGCTGAATTCGGCCATCTCGTCGAGGAACAGCACGCCGGTATGCGCCAGGCTGATCTCGCCCGGCCGCGGCACCTGCCCGCCGCCGACGAGCGCGATGTCCGAGATCGTGTGATGCGGTGCGCGGAACGGCCGGTGGGGAAGTAAGGCGGTGCCCTCGCCAAGCAGGCCGGCCACCGAGTGGATGGAGGTCGCCTCCAGCGCCTCCTCGAACGTCAGCGGCGGCAGGATGGACGCCACCCGCCGCGCCATCATCGTCTTGCCCGAGCCGGGCGGGCCGATCATGAGGACGTTGTGTCCGCCGGCCGCGGCAATTTCGAGCGCCCGGCGAGCCAGCGCCTGGCCGAGCACGTCGGCGAAATCCGGCGGGGGCTCACCGGTGTGCTCAGCGGGCGCCTGTCGGGCGACCGGCGACTCGAACGCCGCCGGGTCGTTCAGTGCCGTAACCGCCTCCTGCAGCGTCCGCACCGGATACAGCCGCAGGCCCGAGACGACCGATGCTTCCGCCGCGTTGCGCACCGGGAGCAGCATGCCCTCACAGCGATCGCGGCGCGCCGCGGCGGCGACCGGCAACACTCCTCGAACCGCTTGGATCGCGCCGTCCAGCGAGAGCTCGCCAAGGAGCACCGTATCCGCGATCTCGCGACGGGTCACCAGGCCGGTCGCCGCCAGGATCCCGAGGGCAATCGGCAGGTCGAACGCCGATCCGGCCTTGCGCACGTCGGCCGGCGCCAGGTTGACGGTGACGCGGTGCGGCGGGAACTCGAAGCCGGAGTTGCGGATCGCGCTCCGCACGCGGTCCCGGCTCTCGCGCACGCTGGCGTCCGGCAGCCCCACCATCCCGAACGTCGGCAACCCGAACGACACGTCGACTTCGACCTGGACGACAGAGGCTTCGACGCCGAAGACGGCCGCCGTCCGCACGCACGCGAGCATGCGCGGCCCGTTGCAAACGCCTCCGCACCGCGAATGTCTAGGACATTCGCGGATCCGGGCGTCAGAGTGGCGGAAGCTGCGCGGTCGCGCGCCGCGGCAGTGCGCGGGAACTGCTACCGGCTGCGCTGCGCGACGATCTTGAGCTGGTCGCCGGGGGCGATGTGGTTACCGGCGAGACGGTTCACGCTGCGGATCTTATCGACCGAGGTGTCGAACAAGCGGGCGATCGACGAGAGGGTGTCGCCGCGCTTCACTTTGTACGTCACAGTCGCTGTGGCCGGCGCCGCCGGCCGACGTGAGGGGGAAACAGTGGCGGCACCGCTGATCGACCGCGACGCGACGGTGTCCGGCGCAGCCGGACGCGCGGTCGAGGCGACGAGGCCGTTGGGCGCACGCGGGATCACGAGATCCTGCCCGGCCCGAAGCCGGGTGGCGACCGAGAGCTGGTTCGCTTCGGCCAGATCGGCGCGGCTGACGCTCAATTTGCGGGCGATGGTCGCGATCGATTCGCCGCGGCGGACGGTGTAGTACTTGAGGGTTGCCAGTTCGTCTGGCGAGGCGGATGCGAGCCGCGTTGCGAAGGTCGCAGCGGTGCCCGCCGGCACTTTGATCTCGTAGTTTTTCGCCGCCAGTGGCGTCGTCCAGCGCCGGAGCTCAGGGTTGAGCGCCTGGACGTCATCGATGCTCTGGCCGGTCCACTCGGCGACGCGACGCAGGTCGATGGCGCGCGGCACGGCGACCTTCTCATAGGTGATCGGCTCGCCCGGCAGCACGTTGAAGCCGTACTGCGCCGGATTCTTCGCGACCACGATCGCCGCGAGGATGAGGGGCACGTACTCGCGCGTTTCCTTCGGCAGGAAGCGGGCCGAATCGGACAGGGCCCAGAAGTCGTCGGTGTCGGCGGTCTTCATCGCCCGCTGCAACCGGCCCAGGCCGCCGTTGTAGGCCGCCAGGACCAGGTGCCAGTCGTTGAAGATCTTATAGAGCGTCTTGAGGTACTTCGCGGCGGCGAGCGTGGCTTTCTCCGGGTCGGAGCGCTCGTCGACATACCAGTCATGCTTCAGCCCCATGTCCCCGGCGGTCGCCTTCATGAACTGCCACGGGCCCTTGGCGTTCGCCTTGGAGAGCGCGTTCGTCTTGAACCCGCTCTCGATGATCGGGATGTAGGCCAGGTCGAGCGGCAGGCCCTCGGCCTTGAACACGCTCTGGATCATGGGCAGGTACTTCGAGCCGCGCGTCAGGCTCTCCTCGATGTAGTCGCGCAGTCGGCCCTGAAACAGCTCGACGTAGCTGTAAATGCGCGAGTTCTCCGGGATCGGGACGTCGTGCTCGGTGGATTCGAGGTCCGCTCGCACCACCGCGGCCGTTTCGGCGCCGGCCGGCGGCTTGGGAAACGTCGCGATCTTGAGGAGCTCGTCGATCGACGCCGGTTCGTCCTTCTTCTCGGCGAAGCCGTCGCCCTGAGCGAGTGACGTCATTTCGTGGGCGTTGATGCGGTCGACCAGCCGGTCGAAGTGCGCCCGGAGCCGGGGCTCCGTGCGGGCGCCGTACGGCGACTCGAGCAGGACGTCGAGGGCGCGGTCGAACTCGCTGCGGGCGCGATCGAGATGGCCGACCTTCAGCTCACGCTCCCCGGCGTCGTAGTGCTGCTGGGACGTGGTGATCAGCGCGCTGATCGGGTCGACGGGCGGGGGCGGTGGGATGACCGGCGGAGCCGGCGGTGGAATCGAGGGTGTGGCCTTCGGGGTCTGCGCCTTCGGGGTGTGAGACCCGCAGGCCGCCGTAAATACCAGGCCAATGGCCGCCATCGCCGGCAGCCATGCACGCATCGTCATCTGGGCGCTCCCGCGGGGGTCTCGTGCGCACCAATTGATGATCGGCGCGCCGGAACCCTGTGAAGTCGCCCCCCTTCCACGAAGCCGGCCACAGCGGGTGTGGCAAGCGCTGGCGCGTATCGAACGCCAGAGAGGCCGGGGGACTTCCGTTTACGTCCAGTGCGCAACCGTGCTGTCGCGCACCAAGTCAAGCCATCCGCCGAGACGGAAGCCCTGAGCAACTGGGGTAGCCAGAATAGCACCCACGCCTGAGGCAGTCAACTAACTCCAATCCAATCAGCAGGAAGCAGCATTGTCAGCGCGGCCATCCAGCCTGGATCAGGATCTTGTGCGCCTCACCGAGATCGCGAGCCGCCGGCGTGACGATCGTCTTCTCGCCAATGAGAATCGTGCGCCCCTGCCGCATGGCCTGTCTCACGTCGTCTTCGCACACAAAGTCGGTCGGCTTCTCGACCGGCGGCGCCGGCTTCGGCTCCGGCGACCCAGCCGGGGTCGCCGGCGCTGGACCGGCAGCCGTCGCAGCTGGAGGCGCGGGCGTGGGCGGGCGCGGGGCCGGATCGTTCGGGCGCGGGGGCGTGTAGCCGCGCGACGCCAGGAACTCGTCAATCCGCAAGGCCAGCGACGCTGCACCCACACCCCGGACCGTCTTGGGCGGAGCCGGGGCCTTCGGCAGCGCACCCGGCTCGGCGCCTGTCCGACGAGGGAGCAACGTCGAGGCCGGCGTGGTCTCGTAGGCGACGCGCTTGATGTTCAGCAGATGCCTGGGCGAGATGTTGTCGGACGTGATGTTGCCGCCGTAGCCGCCGCAGCCAAGCGTCATGGAGGGATCGAGTCCGGTGGTCAGCCCGATCGACCCGAGCGTCGTCGGTGAGTTGACGACGATCCGGAACGCCGGTTTCTTCAAGCCGAATTCGAGGATCACGTCGTCGTTCCGCGAGTGAATCGACATCGTGTGGCCCATGCCGCCATAACGGAGGATCTGCTTGCAGCGCTCGCAGCCTTCCTTCCAGTCAGTCACGACGTAAAAGGAGAGAACCGGGCACAGCTTTTCGATCGAGAGCGGATGATCGCGCCCGACGCCGGCCAACTCGGCAATCAGCACCCTCGTGCCGGGCGCCACCGCTATGCCGGCCTGCTGGGCGATGTAGGTTGCCGGACGTCCCACCAGCGCCGGGTTCGGGAGTCGCTGCGGCGTGACGAGCAGCCGGGCCAGGGTGTCGCGCTCGGACGCCGAGAGGAAGTGCGCGCCTTCGCCGACGAACAGCCGCTTGGCTTCTTCGGCCAGCGGCGCATCCACGACAACCGAATTCTCGGACGAGCACAGCAGCCCGTTGTCGAAGGTCTTGCCGGTCACGATGTCTCTGACAGCTTTGGGGAGATCGGCAGAGCGCTCGATGTAGGCGGGGGCGTTCCCCGGCCCGACGCCATACGCCGGCTTGCCGGCACTGTAGGCGGCGCGGACCAGGCCCATGCCTCCGGTGGCCAGGATGACCGCCGTCTCGCGGGCCTTCATCAGCTCCTGCGTCCCCTCGAGCGAAACCGTCTGCATCCAGTTGATCGCCCCGTCAGGACAGCCCGCGGACCGGGCGGCGCCGTTCATCAGCTCCGCGACCCGGGTGATGCACCGGGCGGCCGAGGGATGCGGGCTGATCACAATCGGGCAGCGCGCCTTGATGGCAATCAGGATCTTGTAGATGGCGGTGGAGGTCGGGTTGGTCGAAGGCACGATCGCCGCGACCACGCCGAAGGGCTCCGCGATCTCGATGATCTTGCGATCCTCGATCCGGTTCACCACCCCGACCGTCTTCATCGGCCGGATGAACCGGTAGATCTTCTCGGAGGCGAAGAGGTTCTTCTGAATCTTGTCGGCGACGACCCCGAACCCGGTTTCCTCGTAGGCGAGCCGGGCGAGCGCTTCGGCCTGCGGCGTGGTCGCCGCGGCCATGGCGTCCACAATGGCGTCGATTTGCGACTGCGACAGCTCGGCCAGGGCGGGCGCGGCCTCCCGGGCACGCCGCGCCAGGGTCCGCGCTTCGTACATCGAAGCGAGGTCGCGATCGGAGACTGCCGAGGGCTGCGCCATGCGTCAGCGGCGAACGGGTTCAGGACGCCTTGGCGTCTTTGACCTTGGGGAGGATCTTCTCGACTTCCGCGTGAGGCCGGGGGATGACGTGCACCGACACCAGCTCGCCGACCCGCCGCGCCGCGGCGGCGCCCGAATCGGTCGCGGCCTTGACCGCCCCGACATCGCCGCGCACCATCACCGTGACGTAGCCGGCGCCGATGTATTCCTTGCCGACGAGGACGACATTGGCCGCCTTGACCATGGCGTCAGCGGCCTCGACGGCGCCGATGAGCCCCTTCGTTTCGACCATCCCGAGCGCTTCGAGCGACATTCTCTGGGACCCTCACACCGAGCCCGCACACCGGCTCCGGCCGACCGGAATCCGACATCGCGACCCGCAAGCTGACCATCGGCGCTGAAACCAGCGAAGGCTAACATATTGCAGTACTTGCGACAACTGCAGTACCATCCCCGGCCGGACGGTCGAGGCGTCCTCCCACACATCATGCGCACACGTTTTTCTGTAGTCGTGACCGTGCTCGCCGCCACTCTGCTCATGGCCGGCTGCGGCAGCAAAGAAGAAAAGGAGCCGGCGGTCGCGACGGCGGGCTTGACGATGAGCCACGAGCGGGTACCGATCGGCAGTCCCCTGAAGTTGACGTATTCGTTCGACGTTGCGCCGAACGCGAGGATTGACGGGGACTACTGGGTGTTCGCGCACGTGCTCGAACCGGATGGCGAACAGCTGTGGACCGATGATCACCTGCCGCCGACGCCGACCTCGAAGTGGACCCCGGGGCAGAAGGTCGAATACACCCGCACGGTGTTCGTCCCGAACTATCCCTACATCGGACCGGCGATCGTGAAGCTCGGGCTCTACGACCCGAAGACCGGCCGCCGCCTGACGCTCGCCGGTGACGCATCGGCCACGCGCAAGGAGTACCAGGTCGCCAAGTTCGAGCTGCAGCCGCAGTCGGAGAACATCTTCCTGATCTTCAAGGAAGGGTGGCACCCCGCCGAGGTCGCCGGCAACGATCCGAACACCGAGTGGCAGTGGACGAAGAAGTCGGCGACGATCTCGTTCCGCAATCCGAAAAAGGATGGGACGGTATATCTCGAATACTCCGCGCGGGTCGACAAGTTCACGCCGCCGCAGCAGGTCACCTTGCGGATTGGCGATCAGCAGATCGGCACGTTTGCCGCGACATCACGGGACCGGACGCTGCTCACCTTTCCGGTCACCGCGGCGCAGTTCGGCACCGGCGACGTGGCCGAACTGATTCTCGACGTCGACAAGACCTTTACCCCCGGCGGCGCGGATACGCGAGAGCTCGGGATACAGGTTTTTCACGCCTTTGTAGACGCAAAGTAACGAGCGTCTTCAGCCGATACAGCTAAGAGCCAGCGGCGGGCGGCTCCAGAACCTCTACTGTAGTGTTTCTGGACAGCGCCCGATCCGGATGGTAGGATGACCGCTTCACATGAGACTCAGGTTGTGCCTCGTCACCTCGACGGTGATACTGGCCACGCTCGGACTGGCGACGTCCGCGCGGGCTGAAATCGTATTCCTGACCTCGAATCGCACGCTGTCGATCAAATCCCACCGCGTGTCGGGGGACTCGGTCATCCTCACACTTCGGAACGGTGGGGAGGTCACGTGCGACAAGTCGCTGATCGCGAAGATCGTCAGCGACGAGGTCCCTTACCCGCCCGAACCCTCCGACGTGGTGGCGGACGCGCTGGAGCAGGCGGCTCCGAGCGGGGGCCTGCTCGAGACGACGCCCTACGGCGAGATCATCTCTGCGGTGTCCGAAGCCCAGGGTGTCGACCCGCTGCTGGTCCGGGCGTTGATCCAGGTCGAATCGAACTACCGCCCGAAAGCGAAGTCTCCGCGCGGCGCGATGGGGCTCATGCAGCTGATGCCCTCGACCGCGAAGGAGTACAAGGTCCGCAATCCGTTCGACCCGCGCGCCAACATCGAAGCCGGCATCAGGCACCTGAAGGCACTGCTGGACCGGCTGGGAAGCACCGAGATGGCCCTGGCGGCCTACAACGCGGGCGAAGGCGCGGTCGCCAAGTTCAACGGCATCCCCCCGTACCAGGAAACGCGCGACTACGTCACCCGGATCCTGGCGCTCGCCGGCCTCAAGTGACACGGGCGCGCTCGCGGGCGCGCAATTTCTGCCAGCCATCCGGCGGTTTCTGCTGTCTAACAGGAGAAGCCGTCGGGCTCGCTCGTGCCCGGGCGTTATATAATCCTTCCCGCGACCGGCCGATAATGTCCTTGCCGACAAGAGCTTGCGGGTTCGTGCGGATGGTGGCGGAGCGCTAGCGCGATGGAGTTTCGCTGCAGGCTCGGGACCCCGACCGGGGAGGTCATCGAGGGCGTTTACATCGCGGAGAACGAAGCCCGGCTGCGCCGGGAGTTCGACGAGAAGGGGCTGCTCGTCCTCGGCGTGCGGCGCGCCGGCGGCTCCCGGCTCGCCACGCTCGCCCTGCCGCGCCGTTCCAAGGTCTCGACCCGCGAGTTCATCGTCTTCAACCAGGAGCTGGCGACACTGCTCAAGGCCGGGATGCCGCTCGTCCAGTCTCTCGACATCCTGCGCCGCCGGGTGCTGAATCCGGTCTTCAAGGCGGTGCTGGACGACGTGAGCGAGCGGGTCCGGGCCGGGAGCGCGCTGTCCGAGGCGTTCGATGCGCACGGGACGATGTTCCCCGGGGTCTATACGGCCTCGATTCTGGCGGGCGAGAAGAGCGGCAATCTCGAGCAGGTCATCCGGCGCTACGTCGCCTACGTAAAAGTCGTTGCGAGTGTCAGGCGCCGGACGATCTCCGCTCTGGTCTACCCGGCAATCCTGATGGCGTTGTCGCTCGTGGTGGTGTCGATCATCATGCTGAAGGTGGTGCCCGCCTTCAGCGGGTTCTACGCCCAGTTCGGGCAGGAGCTGCCGCTGTCGACGCGGGTCATCGTCTCCCTCTCGGACTTCGCCGGGACGTACTTCCTGGCGCTGGTGGCCGGAGCGGCGCTGCTGGCGGGTGGCGTTTACCAATGGCTCCGGCGGCCGGGGGAGCGTGAACGCGTGGATCGGATGATGCTCCGGATTCCGGGTCTCGGCGGCATCGCGCAGAAATTCGCCACCTCGCAGGCGGCCCGCACGCTGGCGACGCTGCTCGGCGGCGGCATCCCGCTGGTCAACGCCATCGACGTCGCGGCGCGGGCCATCCGCAACCGTCACATGTCGCGGGAGCTGCGCACGGCGGCCCAGCAAGTACGGGAGGGCCGGGCACTGGCGCTCGCCCTGAGCGATCGCGGGACGTTCCCGGACGTCGCGATCAAGATGGTGGAAGTCGGCGAGTCGACCGGTGCGCTGCAGGAGATGTTGAACAGCCTCGCCGATTTCTACGACGAGGAGATCGAGACGAGTCTCGGGCGCTTCGTGACGCTGGTCGAGCCGATCCTGCTGATCATCATGGGCATGGTCATCGCCGGCCTGCTGCTGGCGTTGTATATGCCGCTCTTCAATCTCTCGAACGCGTTACGCTGAGCGCATCCGCTTCCAAAGAACACCATGGACGTACGCACCCCATCGCCGACCGCCACGGGAACGGCAGAGCTCTACGCGGACAGCCGCGAGATTACATCGGCTGACCGGCTGGGCGAGGTCGCCGCCGCGCGCCGCCTCGCGGAACGCTACCGGCTGGAGTTCGTGGATCTGACGCAGTTCAGCATCGATCACGAGCTGTTCCGCAGCCTGCCGGCCGACCTGATGCTGCGCTACGGGTTCGTCCCGTATCGGCGCGACGGACGATCACTCGTCATCGTTGTCTCCGATCCCACCGATCTGCCGATGATCGACGAGGTCGCCGTGCAGCTCGCGGCCCCAATCCGGGTGGCAGTCGGGACGCGCTCGGCCATCGAGGCGCTGCTGAAGAAGAGCGAGAGCTCGCAGCGCGTGCTCGAGGAGGCGACCGAAAGCTTCAAGATCCAGCTTCTCCGCGAAGATGACGCCGGCGACGATCAGCTGACGGTTGACCGGCTGACCGCCGACTCCAGTCCGGTCATCCGACTGGTCGACACGACCATCTACTCGGCGATTCAGCGCCGCGCCAGTGACATCCACATCGAGACGCAGGACGACGCGGTCCACGTGAAGTACCGGATCGACGGCGTGCTGCAGCCGGCGATGCCGCCGATCGACAAGCGTCACCACAGCACGATCATCTCGCGCGTCAAGGTCATGGCGGAGCTCGACATCGCCGAGAAGCGGGTGCCCCAGGACGGCCGCTTCAAGCTCCGCCTGCCGGGCAAGACCATCGACTTCCGCGTCTCGGTGATGCCCAGCGTCCACGGTGAGGACGCGGTCATCCGCATCCTCGACAAGGAATCGCTCAGCGAGACCTTCCGCGAGCTGCGGCTCGACATCCTCGGGTTTCCCGAGCAGGAGCTGAAGCGGTTCCGGAAGTACATCGCCGAGCCGTACGGGATGGTCCTCGTCACCGGGCCGACCGGAAGCGGCAAGACCACCACGCTGTATGGCGCGCTGTCCGAGATCAAGTCGAGCGAGGACAAGATCGTCACCATCGAGGATCCGGTCGAGTACCAGCTGCGCGGCATCACCCAGATCCCGATCAACGAGAAGAAGGGGCTGACGTTCGCGCGCGGCCTGCGCTCGATCCTGCGGCACGACCCCGACAAGATCATGGTCGGTGAGATCCGCGACCCGGAGACGGCACAGATCGCCATCCAGTCGGCGCTGACCGGCCACCTCGTGTTCACGACCGTGCACGCCAACAACGTCCTCGACGTGCTCGGCCGGTTCCTGAACATGGGTGTCGAGCCGTACCAGTTCGTGTCGGCGCTGAACTGCGTGCTGGCGCAACGGCTGGTGCGGAATACCTGCGTGCACTGCAAGCGGCTCGCGCCGCCGACCGAACAGCAGCTGATCGAGTCCGGGCTCGTGCCCGGCGAGGAAGACACCAGCCAGTACGCCGAAGGGGCCGGCTGCATCGAATGCGGCGGCACCGGCTTCAAGGGGCGGACGGCGATCTGCGAGCTGCTCGATCTGTCGGACAACATCCGGGAGATGATCCTGGCCCGCCGCCCGTCCTCGGAGATCAAGAAGGCGGCGCGCGCGGAAGGCATGCGATTCTTGCGCGAATCGGCGCTGGAACGGGTCCGCAACGGCAGTACGACCCTGCGCGAGATCAACAAGGTGACCTTCGTCGAATGAGCCCGCACACCCCCTCGGGCAGCGCCCGTCGTCCCGCCTGGCTGGCCAGCCCGCCGCCGGCGACGGCGCTGGAGATCTCGTCGCGCCGGGTGGCCGCGGTCGGGATCACGGGCCAGGGCTCGGGACTGGCGGTCGCCGGGTACGGCAGCGCCGATTTGCCCGATGGGGCAGTGGAGCCGCAGCTGAACGGCGTCAACGTGCACGACCCGGCGGCGCTGGCCGCGGCCATCGGCACGGCGCTCGGAAGCATCTCGCCGCGGCCGAAGCGCGTTGCGCTGGTGCTGCCGGACACCATCGCCAAGGTGTCATTGATCCGGTTCGAGAAGGCCCCCGAGCGCGTCCAGGATCTGGATCAACTGATTCGCTGGCAGGTGCGGAAGGCGGCGCCGTTCCACCTGGAAGATGCGCAGCTCGCCTGGATCCCGGGTGCCGCTGTCGACGGCGCTGGCCGCGAGTACATCGTCACCGTCGCCCGGCGCGATGTCGTCGCCTCGTACGAGCGCGCGTGCGCGGCGGCAGGCGTCTACGCCGGGTTGGTCGATCTTGCAAGCTTCAACCTGATGAACACCGTCCTGGCGACGTCGCCGGCGGCGGCCGGCGACTGGCTGCTGGTGCACGTGGGCGACGACTACGCCACGCTCGCGGTGGTCCGGGGACAGGATCTGGTCTTTTTTCGCAATCGCAGCGAGGGCGGTGTCGAGGAGCTCACGGACCTCGTCCACCAGACGGCGATGTATCACGAGGACCGTCTTGGCGGGGGCGGGTTTTCGCGCGTGGTGATTGCCGGTGCGGCGCGGCGCGGCGCCGACGAAGCCGAGCTGATGCGCCGGCGCCTCGAGGATCGGTTGCAGTCGAAGGTCGAGCCGATCGACTTCCGGACCGCCGTCCCGATTCGCGACCGCATCGCCGCGAGTCCCGACCTGCTCGATTCACTGGCGCCGGGACTCGGGATTCTCCTTCGTGAGAGGGTCGCGTGATCGTCGGCTCCCGGATCGCGACGCGCGCGGGCGGCAACGCGGGCCTCCTCCCGCGACTCGGTGGCATCTCGATCGAGGTGCAGGCGTAGTGCTGCGCACCAACCTCTCCACCCGGCCGTTTTACAACGAACGGGTCGTGCACCTGCTGATCGCGCTGGCCGGCGTCATCGTGCTGACTGTCACGATGTTCAACGTGCTGCAGGTGATTCAGCTGTCGCGGCACAACACGGAGCTGGCGACGCTCATCGGCCACGATCGGTCCGAGGCCGAGCGGCTGACCCGGGACGCCGCCCGGATCCGCCGTGGCATCAACCAGAAGGAGCTGGTAGGGGTGGCCGCGGCTGCACGCGAAGCCAACGCCTTGATCGACCAGCGCACCTTCTCGTGGACGGCGTTCTTCAACGACCTGGAGGCGACGCTGCCGCCCGACGTCATGATCGTCTCCGTCCGCCCGGCAGTCGATCGCGGCGCCACCCGCATCAGTCTGACGGTGATCGGCCGCACCGCCGAGGACATCGACGAGTTCATCGAAAAACTCGAAGCCACCGGCGACTTCGAGTCGATTCTCGCCAAGCAGAGCGATCGGACCGACGATGGACTGAATCGCGCAGTGCTGGAGGCCGAGTACGTGCCCTCGCATAGCGAGGTGGCGGCTCCCTCGACCCCGGCGGCCGCGCCCGCCGGATCGACCGCGCCCCCGGCGGCTGCGCCGGCGGGGAAGCCTGAAACCAAGCCACAACCCGGGCCCGCACCCGCCGGTCGGGCCGGGAACGCCGCGCCGCCAGGAGGCCGGTCGTGAGCCTGCGGCAGCGCATCCTCGAGGAGAAGCGTCGGCTGATCTACCCGGTGGTGACGGTGTTGCTGCTCAACGTCGGGTTGTACCTGGCCGTGATCTACCCGTTGTCGATGAAGGTGACCGCGAACGAGCAGTCGGCGCAGGTGGCGCGGGATGCCGCGAACGCCGCCCGGCGCGAGTACGAGGCGGCGCGCAATACGGTGAGCGGCAAGGCCGCGGCGGACGCGGAGCTGAAGAAGTTCTATAGCGAAGTGCTGCCGCCCGACGTCAGCGCGGCGCAGCGCGTCACCTATCTGAAGATTCAGCAGCTGGCGCAGAAGAGCAACGTCACCTACGAGCGCGCCTCGAACGAGGTCACGCGCGATCAGGACAGCACCCTCGGCAAGCTGTCGACCACGGTGACCCTCTCCGGGCAATATCGCGACATCCGCAACTTCATCCATCAGCTGGAGACCGCCCCCGAGTTCCTGATTCTCGAGACGGTGGCACTCTCGCAGGGAGCGGAGAAGACGTCGGCGTTGGCGGTGACGGTGAAGGTCTCCATCTATTATCAGGCCGGCGCGAATGGCAACTGAGGAGGCAGTCGCTTCGACCCGGCCGCGGGCGTGGCTGTTGATCCTGCTGGGCCTCGCCGCCATCGCGCTGATCGCGAGCTGGATGTGGCCGTCGGCGTCGGCCAGCCCCGGGTCGCCTGCGTCTAACCAGACGCGACCTCCGGCTCGGCGTGGCGAGGCAGCGGTGGACCCCTCGGATCTGGACGTCAAGCTGGAGTCGCTGCAGGCGGCCCGCCCCGAGACAGGGCCGGTGGAGCGGAATCCGTTCCGGTTTCAACCGAAGCCGCCGCCGCCCGCGCCCCCGGCGCCAGCGCCGGCTCCGATGCCGCCGGTCAACACCGGGCCGCCGCCACCGCCGCCCGGACCACCGCCGCCGCCGCCGATTCCGCTCAAGTTCATCGGGATCGTGGAGAAGCAGGGGTTCAAGGTCGCGGCGCTGAGCGATTGCCGCGTCACCTATTACGGCAGCGAAGGGGAAGTCATCGACGGGCGCTACCGCTTGGTCCGGATCGGCATCGAGTCGCTGGTGATCGAATACGTCGACGGGCGCGGGCGCACGACCGTCCGCCTGGAAGGGTGCCCGCCGCGCTGAGGCGGTCCGCGACATCGATCTCTCGCCTGCCCGCCACGCGGGCGGCCACCTTGAATGGAGTGCCGGGGTTGAAACAGAGGCTGGTTGGACTGATCGTGCTCGCAGCGTTCGTGTCGGGCTGCGCCGCCGGACATGCGTTCCGTCAAGGGCAGGAGTCGGCCAGGTCCGGCGACTGGGACACGGCGGTGACTCACTTCACCAAGGCCGTGCAGGAGGACCCCGACAACGCCGAGTACAAGATCTCGCTCGAGCGCGCGATGCAAAGCGCCGCCCGGGACCACATCAGCCGGGCACACGAGCTGGAATTGAAGGATCAACTAGACGGCGCGCTGCTGGAATATCGCAAGGCGCTCGACATGGACGCGACCAACCGGCTGGCCGAATCCCGTGCCGCGGAGCTGGAGCGGACCATCCGCGATCGGATCGAGAAGAGCCGGCCGAAGCCGCCGATCGACGCGTTGCGCCAGCAGGCCCGGGCCCAGTCGCAGCCACTGCTCAATCCGGCCAACCGCGAACCGCTGCGGGTCACGTTCAACAACTCCAGCCTGCGCGACGTCTTGACGACGCTCGGTGAGTTGAGCGGCATCAGCGTCCAGTTCGACCGGCAGTTCTTCACCGACGCGACGGTGTCGGTACGGCTCGAGGGCGTGACGATCGAGCAGGCACTGCAGCAGGTGCTCTCAGCCAACGGCCACTTCTACAAGGTCCTCAACCAGAACACGATCATCGTCGCCCAGGACAACCCGCAGGCGCACGCGAAGTACGACGAGCTGGTCGTGCGGGTGTTCTATCTGTCGCACTCGGACCCGACCGAAATCTCCCAGATTCTCAACACGGTCCTGCGCATCCCGACGGCACCGCAGCCGGCGATCTTCCCGAACAAGACCGCCAACACCCTGACCGTCCGCGGCACGGCGACGATGGTCGATGTCATCGACCGGGTCATTCGGGCCAACGACCGGCCGCGTGCCGAAGTTGTCGTCGACGTGCAGATCCTCGAGGTCAATCGCGCGCGGACGAAAGAGTTCGGGCTCAACCTGAATAACTATGCCCTCGGACTGACGTTTTCACCCGAGGTCGCGCCGCCGAACACCACCGGCCCGATCCCGCCGACCGGGCCGCCGCCGTTCAACCTGAACACGATCAGCCAGGGGATCAGCACGGCCGACTTCTACCTGACCGTGCCGACCGCGGCCGTCCGCTTCCTCGAGAACGACACGCATACGAAGCAGATTGCCAAGCCGCAGCTGCGCGGCGCCGAAGGCACGGAGATGACCCTCAACCTTGGCGAGGAGATTCCGGTCATCTCGACGGTGTTCGGCGCGGCGGTATCCGGCGGGTTCGCGAGCATCCCGCAATCGTCGTTCAACTACCGCCCGGTCGGCGTGAACATCGCGATGACGCCGCGGGTCACCTATGAAGGGGAAGTCATCCTCGATCTGACGGTCGAGAGCAGCACGCTCGGCGCCAACATCAGCGTCGCCGGCCAGGAAGTGCCGTCGTTCGGATCGCGGAAGGTCAAGACGCGGCTGCGCCTGCGTGAAGGGGAGTCGAACCTGCTCGCCGGCCTCCTGAAGGACGATCAACGGAAATCGTTGACCGGGTTCCCCGGCGTGATTCGCGTCCCGGTGCTGCGCTCGCTGTTCGGTTCCACTGCCGACACCATCAACCAGACCGACATCGTCATGCTCCTGACGCCGCATATCGTGCGGACGCACGATCTCACCGCCGACGACCTCGCGCCGATCTACATCGGCACGCAGGGCAACGTCGGCCTGTCGGGGCCGCCACCGCTGATCGCGCCGGTACCCGAAGAGCCGACCGCGCCGGCCACGACTCCGGCCCCGGCCCCGTCGTCGGCGATTCCGGGTGTCCCGCCGCCTGGGCCTGCGCGTCCGCCGGTCGCGGCGGCTCCTGGCGTGCCACCCAGCAATCCGCCCGTGCCGCCGGGAACGTCCGCGGTGCCGAACTTCCCCCCGCCGCCGCCGACGCCACCGGCGGCCGCGGCGCCACCACCGGCCGCGCCTGCTACGCCCCCCGCGGCGACAGCGCCCGGCGCGGTGCCCGGGGCGGTGACCCCGCCGGCCGCGGAGCCGACTGCAACGGCACCAGCTGGCGCGCCGCCGCGTGACGTCACCCAGCCGCCGCCGGCCCCGGCCGCCGGCGCGCCGGGGTCGGCCCCGACACAGGTCATCATCACTGCGCCGCCCGAGATGCGCATCGCGAGCGGGCCGTCGACGGTGCCGCTGTCGGTCAACAACGGGTCGCGCCTGTCGACGATGACCCTGACGGTGACCTACAACCCGAACGTCCTGCGCGCGCGCAGCGTGCAGGAAGGCACGTTCATGCGCCAGGGCGGCGTGACCGCGAGCTTCACACCGCGGATCGACGCCGTCGCCGGCCGGGTGGACATCGCGATCACGCGCAGCGGCGACCAGGCCGGGGCGTCCGGCACGGGCCTGCTCGCGGCGCTGCTGTTCGACGCCGTCGGCACCGGCAGTTCGACGATCCAGGTCTCCGGCGTCGCCAACACGCCGGAAGGGACCCCGATCGTCCTCCAGTTCGGGCCGGCCACGGTGACGGTGCGATAGAAGCGATGTTGATGATGCGCGTGGCGCTCGCGACACGACGCCGGCTCCCGGCTGCCAGCACAGGCCGTGAGCGCGGCTTCACGTTCATTGAGCTGCTCGTCGTCACGACCATCCTGATCATCCTTGCATCGGCGATCATGCCGTTGACCCGCGTGACACTGCAGCGCGAGCGCGAGGGGGAATTGCGGCGGGCACTGCGCGAGATGCGCACCGCCATCGATCGCTACAAGGATGCGGTCGACACCGGGCAGATCGGTGCCACCGACGTGAAGGCCGGCAGCGAAGGGTACCCGCCGGATCTCGAGACATTGGTCGAGGGCGTCTCGAAGGCCAACGACGCGTCCGGGGTCAAGCTCAAGTTCCTGCGCCGGGTGCCGCTCGATCCGCTGACCCACTCGACGGAGTGGGGCCTGCGGTCGTACCAGGACAAGCCGGACTCATCGAGTTGGGGCGGGCAGAATGTCTACGACGTCTATTCGAAAGCCGAAGGCACGGCGCTCGACGGGACGAAGTACCGCGAATGGTAAGGATCCGGCAGCAGACATGTCTCCGGTCGGGATCCGCAACAAGGAGAGCCAGACGATGGCCAGCACGCAACGGTCGTCGATGACGTCCACGACAGCCAGAAGCGGCCGCGGCGAACGCGGGTTCACGCTGATCGAGCTGCTGGTGGTCTTGTCGCTGATCTCGATCCTTGCGGCGATGGGGATGGTCCAGCATAGGAACTCTGTCCTCAAGGCTCAGGAGGCGACCCTGCGCACCGACCTGTTCCACATGCGGGATGCGATCGATCAGTACTTCGCGGACAAGGGTAAGTATCCGGAGTCGCTCGACGCCCTGGTGACGGACAACTACCTGCGCAAGATTCCCGCGGATCCAATCACCGGGAAGGCCGACACGTGGCAGACGGTTCCAGCGGAGCCCGACCCGAGCAACCCGAGCGCGGAGCCCGGGGTCTACAACGTCAAGAGTGGAGCCAGCGGCACCGGTCTCGACGGTACGGCGTACGCCGACTACTGAGGGGCGCGCTGCGCGCTTTCGTGATCCGGACTCGGGAGTCCGCATTAGCTCGTTAGCAAGCGGCGCTGCCAGGCCGACGGATCTCTACCTTCCCCCTGATCCGCGCTGCCCATGCCGTCCGAAACGCGCGCGAATACGCCGCTACTCCAGGTGATTCCGGCGCTGGTGTTGAATTCGTCAGGCGGAGCGTCGACCCGGCACTTCTAATTTGATGCGCTCTGTGAGGCGCACTTCTCCGACTCGATCCGGCAACCGCTACGCTCGGCCGCGGCGCAGGCGAACGGCCCGGCGGGGCGACGGTCGCGAGCAAGAGCGCCGATCGTGTCGCGAGCGCATCGGGTAGGAAAGAAAGCGCCCGCGCGACGATCAATCGCGCGGACGCTGGATGGTTGCGAACTAGGGGTTGGTTACGCCGCGCACGTTGACGGTCGCGATGCCGTCGCCGCTCGGGCCGACCGCCTGAACCGCCGTGACGCTGATCACCTTCGTGGCCGGAGTCGCGCTCTTCCAGGACACCGGCACCTGATTGCTGGTCGTCGAGATCGTCGGCGTGCTCGCGTCCGGACCGAAGTTCCAGTCATAACGGATGATGCTCGACGTGTTCCCCGACACCTGGGCGCGGACGATGATCGTTTCGTTCACCAGCGGCGAGAGGTTCGACGGCGTGACCGCCACCGACGGCGGCTGGGCCGGCAGCACGGTGATCGTGGAAGACACCGTCTCCGAGAACCCGCTGGTGTCGGTCGCGGTCGCCCGGACGGTGTAGGTGCCCGGCTCGTTGTAAGTGTGCGACGCCGTCGCGTTGCCGCTGATCGCGCCGAGTGACTGCGACGACCCGTCGCCCCACTCCACCCGGACGTCCCGGATATTGGCGGTTGCGGCAACGGCGAACGTGAAGCTGGCCGGCTGGCCCGCGGCGATCGAGGTGGTGGGCGCGGTAATGACCAGCCCCGTCCGCGGATTCAGGTCGACGATGACGTTGGCGGTCTTGCCGGCGACGTTGGCCGTAACCGTGGATTTGCGGGTGGTGTTCAGGGTCACGCTGGCCACGCCGTTCGCATCGGTGTTCGCGGTGGCGGCCGACAGCGTCCCGGCGTCGACAGTGAAATTGACCGGCACGCCGGTGACCCCGAGGCCCGCAGCATTCTCAACCCGGGCGGAGATCACGCTCGCGCCGCCCGATGCGCCGAGCGTTTGCGGCGAGGCGGTGACGATGACCCTCTCGGCCGCGGCGGTGCCGACTAGGAGGTTCTCGATCTTGCCTGAAGCACCGCCGGAGTAGGCGGTGATGGTGGCGGTGCCGCTCTGGCCTCCAGGGATGAAATGCACCTTGACCTGCCCGTTGGTCGTCCGCGCCTCGGTCGGCTCAATCCGTCCGAGCGTCGTCGTAAAGGAGACCAGCGTGCCGTTCTGGACCGGCGTGCCGGCGCCCGCGGTCGTGGTTGTCGTCGTCCCGGTCGTGCCCGTCGTACCGGTGCCTGTCGTCCCTGTGCCGCTCGTGCCCGACCCGCTCGACGCCGTGGCGACACCGTTTTCGATCACCGTAGCGATGATCTCGACGTTGCCGTCCACGGGTACGGTCGACGCCCCTGAAAAGAGCGTGATGACGGTGCCCGTGGGAGCCAGCAGCGGCACTTTGTCGCACGACGAGGTGACGAGCGCGGCAAAGAGAACCGTCGGGACGATACGGCAGGCGAGGCGCGCCGAGCGCCGGGAGTGTGTTAGCATGGGAAGCGCTAAAGATAATACTCTCATGTATTTACAGCGTCAAGACAACGAGCGCGGCTACGCCATGGCGGCGTTGCTGGTGACGCTCGCAGTCATGTCGGTGCTGCTCAGCGCGGCCCTGCCCGCCTGGCGTCATGAGGCGCAGCGCGAGAAGGAAGCCGAGTTGGTGTTCCGCGGCGAGCAATACGCGCGCGCCGTCGCGTTGTACCGGGCGAAGAACCAGAATGCGTTTCCGCCGAGCGTCGACGTGCTGGTTCAGGGCAAGTTCCTTCGGAAAAAATATCTCGATCCGGTTACCAACAAGGATTTCGATCTGATCGGCGCCGGCACCCAGATGCCGGCCAACCCGGGAACTCCGGCGGCCGGCGGCACTCGCGGTTCGACGCCGGCGGCCCCCGCGGCGCCGTCAGCCCCGTCGGCCGCCGCCAGCATCGGAGCGGGCGGCTCCTCGATGGTCAGCGGCGGCATCATGGGCGTCCACAGCAAGAGCCAGGAGACGTCGATCCGCATATATAAAGGTCAGTCGCGCTACGACCAGTGGAACTTCGTCTTCACCGCGCTGAACCGGCCCGGCGGGAACGATCCCGGCGCGCTCAACCCGGGCGGCCGCGGCGGTTCCACCTTGCCGGGAGCCAACGGCGGTCGCGGCCGTGGCGTTGGCGCTGATACGGGTCGCGGTGGCCGCGGCACGACGCCGGGTCGCGGGTCTGGCGGATTCGGCCCGCCGAGCTCACCGTCCCCGATCACGTTCCCGCCTGGGCGGGGCGGCGCCGGCTCCTGAGCCGGCGCTCACCCCGCGGCTGCGGATCCCTCAATTGGACGACGGCGGGGATGGCGCGGTTGGAAGAAGTGCCGGGCCGAAAAGACATCAGCGGAAATGGCGATCGAAGGCGCTGACGACAGCCTCGTGGACGCGCGGCCGAAGCGCGCGCAACTGCTCGTTCGCGCGCGACGGGTGGATTCGATTCGTCAGCAGCACGATGTAGAGATCGCGCTCGTGGTCGATCCACAGCGACGTGCCGGTGAATCCCGTGTGGCCAATGGCACTCGGCGAGAGCGTCCGCCCGCATGATGACGTGGGCAGCATCGTGTCCCACCCGAGGGCACGCGAACTGCCCGGGACAGTCCCTCGCGCCATGAAGCGGCGCATCGTTTCGGGCCGGGCCAGTGCGGGTGCGCCACCAATCGTCGCGAGCACCGCACGCGCGAAGTCGCCCACCGCCCCGACCGTGCCGAACAGGCCGGCGTGCCCCGCGGCCCCGCCCAGCGCCCACGCGTTCTCATCGTGAACTTCTCCCACCAGCAGCCGTCCCCGCCACGGATCCAGTTCCGTTGGCGCGGTCCGATCGCGCCACGCCCGCGGCGGATTGAAGGCGAGGGGCTCGACCGTGACTGAACGAGCCAGCCATTCGAATTGCGCGCGCAGCCGCCGAGCGGGATCGAGGGCGCCCGAAGCGCCGACGTACGCGGCGGTTCGCGGCTGCGCGTCTTCGAGGATGAACCCGAGCAGGATGAAGCCGAGATCGCTGTAAACCGACTGGGTGCGCGGCGAGTACTCCAGGGGCAGGTGGCAGATCGCGGGCTCGAAGTCGAGGCGCCCCGTGTGATCGACATAGAAGGGCAGGTATGCGCTCAGGCCCGACGCGTGTGCCAGCAGGTCCGCGATCGTCACGTCCTCACGATCCGTTCCGGTCCACGCGGGCAGCCATTGCGCGACCCGATCCTCCAGTCGGAACCGCCGCTCGTCGACGGCCCGCATCGCCAGGGACGTCGTCGCGATCACTTTCGTGAGAGAGGCCAGGTCGAAGATGGTGTCAGCGGTCGTGGGGAGGGCGGCCTCGTCGTACGACAGTGTGCCGAAGGTCCGTCGCCACAGCACACCGGCGCTTCCGCCGACCTCGATGGCGGCCGAGGGGAAGGCCCGCGAACGCACGCCGCCGAGCAGGAACTCGGTCACGTCGGAGAAGGGCGGCGGCATTCGCGTGCTCGTCCCGGCCTTGGTGACCCTGCGCCGCGACAGCGGTCAGCGCATGCCCGAACCGGAGGGGGCCGGCGGGAATGCCGCGCGCGCCACCTTCTCGAGGTAGCCCGGCGCGGCCAGCTTCGGATCTGTCAGGCTGTCGTACGAGAACAGGATCACACCAGCGGCGCCGAGGCGGCGGGCCGTCTGGATGTTGTCGACCGTCTGCGCCGGCGTGAGCCGGTACGCGCCGATCCCGGCCCAGATCGGCCGTCCGTTCGCGGCCGCGCGGACGGCCGTGATCTGATCGGCGAAGCGCGCCGCCTCCGGCGTGTACGCCATCGGGCACACCACGTCTACGGTCCCGTCGCGGAGCCAGGCGCCCCAGTCCTGTAGGCGATCGTCGTAGGCTTCGCGGACATCCGGTTTGGCGGCGACGGTGACCAGCGCGTCGGGCCGCTCGGCTTTCACGGCGGCGCGCAGGCGGCGCATGAGTGCCGTCATCCGCGCGACCCTGAACGCGCGCCAGTCGTCGGGGCGCGCGTCGGGATACGCAAAGAGATCGACTTTCTCTCGAGCGTCCACCTGTCGCCGCAGCCCGTCGTCAAGCCGCGGTCGGATCGCGGTGCGGAACTCGGCAATCGCGAGCCGGCTGTAATCGAAGCGGGCGTTCGGATAACGCGCGTAGTCGAAGTGGACGCCGTCGATCGGGTAGCGGTTGGCGATCCCGCGGACCACCATCTCCACATAGGCGGCGGCGCCGGGCACGATCGGCGAGGCATAGAGGCCTTCGAGCTCGCCCGGCTGGCCGCGGGTCCAGCGTGCAATCTTGCCGACGTACGCGGGGCTGTCGGCGGGCAGCTTGGCGACGTCCTGCGCGATGTCGCGGGGCACCATCAGCCACTCCGGATGGCGATACACGAGATGCTCGCGCGCGAGCGGCAGATCGACAGCGCTGGCGACCAGGTTGACGTTGACCCACGCATGGACGCGCAGGCCCGCGGAGTGCGCCGCGCCGAGGACGGTCGCGAGGGGATCGAACGTGGCGGGCTGGCGCTGGAGCTCGGCGGCGCGGGGCTCGATCGAGTCGTTGTAGTACGCGTCGCCGCGCCCGCGAACCTGCACCAGCAGCGTGTTGAAGCCGTGATCGCGAGCCGACTGCACCAGCGCGGCGATGCTGGCCGGCGAGGTCAGGGAGGTGCGCAACACCCAGAGGGCACGCACTTCCGTCAATGAGTCAGGTTCAGGAGGACGGACCGCCGACGCCGCTCCGGGTGCGGACAGCACCAGCGCAGCGAGCAGTAGTGCGGCGAGCGCGCGGGCGGAGCCCGGGGCCCGCCGAGTCGGCAGCATGAAACACCGAAACTAACAGGCTCGAGTAGGGCATGTCAACGCGAAGGATGAACGGAATGGTTCATCGGTTCATGAGGGTTCCTGCGGTTCATGAGGTCGGGTTCAACGCTTCACGGTTCAAACGTTCGGTTCACCGTGCCAGAGTTCGGTTCACCGTTCCAGAGTTCGGTTCACCGCTCGGTTCATGGCGCGCTCGGTGTCGGGGCACGACGAACCGGGACTGAACGATGAACCCGGGATCGAACGATGAACCAGGAACCGAACCCTGAACGATGAACCAAACCTATGAACCGCATGAACCCCCCATGAACCTCATGAACCCCGGTAAGGTAAGCTGTCCCCGGCTGCACGTATGCGCAGATGAGTGCCACGCTCCATGTAATTGGTATCGACGCCGGCGGCACCAAGACGGTGTGCCAGCTGGCCGACGCCGGCGGGCAGGTCATTGCCGAAGCGCGAGGTGGCGGAGCGAACCTACAGGCGATGGGCGAACTGGAGGTCGAGAAGGTCCTCTATCAGGTGATGCAGGAGGCCCTCGGCGAACGCCCGATCAGTCCGGCCGCGATCTGTCTGGGCATTGCCGGCGTCGACCGGCCGGGTGACGCGACGGCGGTGCGCGGCATCATGCGCCGGATCGGGTTCCAGGCCAGAGTGCTGGTCGTGAACGACGCTTTGGTTGCGCTCGAGGCGGGCGCGCCCGGCCAACCCGGCGTGGTGATCATCTCTGGCACGGGTTCGATCGCGTACGGACGCAACGCGAGCGGGGAAGCAGCCCGGGCGGGCGGCTGGGGCTATGTGCTCGGTGACGAGGGCAGCGGCTACTGGATCGGCCGTGCCGCGCTTCGTGCTGTGCTGCGCGAAGCCGACCAGCGCGGTCCGCAAACGGCCTTGACGCCGCTGCTGCTGAAGCATTTCGGGATCGAGGCGGCGCAAGGGTTGCTCCACGAGGTCTATGCCGGCAGTTTGCGTCCATCGGAAATCGGTGCGCTGGCGCGCTCCGTCGAATCGGCGTTCCGCGAGGGGGACGCCGCGGCCATCGGCATTCTTCGCGGTGCCGCCAACGAGCTGGAGGCGTCGGGACTGAGCGTGGCGCGGCGTCTTGGCCTCATTGGCGAGAGCTTCACGTTCGTGCTCTCGGGCGGGATCTTCCGTGCCGTGCCGTGGTTGCGAGAAGAGCTCGAACGCCGGCTTCCGGGGGCCGCGCCAGGCGGCCGGACGGAGCTTCTCACCCGCGAGCCTGCCGCCGGCGCGGTCGCGCTCGCGCTCCAGGAAGCTGCAGGTGGTGCGCGGATTCCCGTCTACAAACGTCCGTGATGGCCGATACCGTTCACGCTCGCCTGCACGTCTATCCGACCGACCGCGCCGCGGCCCGCGCTCTGGCCCGCCAGGTCGCCGATGCGATCCGCACCAAGCCGGATCTCGTGCTCGGACTCCCGACCGGCAAGACGCCGGTGGCCTTTTATCGGGAGCTCGCGGCGTTGACAGAGCGCGAAGACATCGATCTCTCGGGCCTCACGACCTTCAACCTCGACGAGTTCCTGGGGATTGCTCCCTCGCATCCCGGGAGCTATCGCCGTTTCATGACTGATCATCTGTTCGACCGCGTCCAGCTCGCGGCGTCGCAGATCCATTTCCTCAACGGCGCGGCGCCCGATCCCGAGGCGGAATGCGAGCGCTACGAACAGGCGATCGCGCAGGCCGGCGGGATCGACGTGCAGATTCTCGGCATCGGCACCAACGGCCACATCGGTTTCAACGAGCCGGCACCGGCGCTGCAGGCGCGTACGCACCGTGTCCAGCTGCGTCCGGAGACGCGACGCAGCAATGCGGCGCTGTTCGGCGGCGACCCGCGCGCGGTGCCCGGCGAAGCGTTGTCGATGGGGATGGCGACGATCCTTCAGGCGCGGTCGATCGTCCTGCTCGCGACCGGGCGGTCGAAAGCGTCGTGCGTGGAGCGGCTGCTGAACGGGCCGATCACGACCGACCTGCCGGCCTCGTTCCTCCAGCTCCATCCCGCCGTCGACATCGTGGTCGACACCGCGGCGGGCGGCACGCTGGCGGTGGAGCCAAGCCAGGCCGAGCACCACTGAGCCGCGCCAGCGGGCCTACGCTCCGCTGGCCGTCTTCAGGCTCGAGGTGAGATCCTCCCCGATCGCCTCGCGAACCGAGTCATCGGCTTTCTTCAGGCGCCGGAGGGCCATCGGCAGCGTCAACCCGGTTTTCTGCATGACGATCGCCGCCTTGACGTTGAACTTCGCCCGCTTGAGGAGCGCGTCGGCGGCATCGTAGTCGATGCCCGTGACCATTGTGACGATCCGCCGCGCCCGATCCTTGAGCTTCTCGGATCCGGTCTGGACGTCGACCATCAGGTTGCCGTAGGTCTTGCCGACCTTGATCATGGCCACCGTGGTCAGCATGTTGAGCACCATCTTGGTCGCGGTGCCCGCCTTCAGCCGAGTCGAGCCGGCGATGAGCTCCGGGCCGACGGCCGGCGCGATCTGCAGATCGACGAACGTCTGCAGCTCGGAGCCGGGCCAACAGGTGACGAAGATGATCTTGGCGCCGGCCTTCCGGGCGCGGGTGAGACCGCCGCGGACGAACGGCGTCATGCCGCTCGCGGACACACCGACCACGACGTCGCGCTGGGTGAGGCGAAGCCGGGCAATGCTGCGGGCGCCTTCCTCATAGTTGTCCTCGACGCCTTCCTTCGCCTTGAACACCGCCTCCTGACCACCGGCCATCACTGCCTGGACGACGCGCGGTGACGTGCCGAAGGTGGGCGGCATCTCCGACGCCTCGACCACCCCGAGGCGACCGCTGGTGCCGGCCCCGACGAAGATGATCCGTCCGTTCTTGCGCAGCGCCTGGGCGATGATCTCGACGCCGTGAGCGATGCGCTCCTTCTCCTTCTGCACCGCCGCGATGACCTTGCGGTCCTCGTTCACGACCATGTCGATGATGTCGCGAACCGGTGTCTTGTCGATGGTGAGGCTGACGGGGTTGATCGCTTCTGTGGGCAGCGACTGCCACTTGGATTGGGTTTGCATCGGCTGGTCTGCGTGTGCCTTACCGTACGAAACGGCAAAGTTACTCCTCGCGTGGATCCGTGTCAAACGGCTGCGGTCGACGCCCGAGCGATCGCGCGCGCCGCACGAGGGTGCCGCTGGAGCCCCGGTGACGGAACGAAACTGTGCGGTCCTACAATAACGTCGCAGCGCTGCCGGCGGAGCGACATGTCTGTCGGGCGCGAGGCCGACGCCCTCGTAGTAGACTCGGAAACGGGTCGTAGCCTCATGTCCATGTCCGAACGCAGTCTGCAACTCGGTGAGCCGGAGGCGCCGCCGATTCCCATCGAGCGCGTCGCCGAGTTGTCCGGCCGTCTCGAGCGCGAGTTGGCCAAGGTCATCGTCGGTCAGCAGCGGGTGATTCGCGAAATCCTCATCGCCTTCCTCGCGGGCGGCCATTGTCTGCTGCGGGGAGTGCCCGGCCTCGCCAAGACGCTGCTGATCAAGAAGCTGTCGGAAGCCGTCGACCTCAACTTCAATCGCATCCAGTTCACCCCTGACTTGATGCCGTCGGACATCCTCGGGGCCGAGGTCATCGAGGAGGATCGCGCGAGCGGCAAGCGGGTGATTCGCTTCATCCGCGGGCCGATCTTCGCCAACATCCTGCTGGCCGACGAGATCAACCGCACGCCGCCGAAGACACAAGCGGCTCTCCTCGAGGCGATGCAGGAGCGTCAGGTCACCGTCAACGGGGTGCGCTCGCCGCTGGACCGGCCGTTCTTCGTGCTCGCCACCCAGAACCCGATCGAGCAGGAGGGCACCTATCCGCTGCCCGAAGCGCAGCTCGATCGCTTCATGTTCAACGTCGTGATCGAATACCCCACGCTCGAAGAGGAGCGGCGCATCCTCTCGCAGACGACCGGCAACGCGGATCCGGCGATCTCCGTGGTCGCCTCGGGCGACGAGATCGAGCGCCTGCACGCCGTCGTCCGCGAGGTTCCGGCCGCATCGAACGCCGTCGATTTCGCGGCCCGTCTGGTGCGCGCGACGCGCGCCGCCGGCCACGCGCAAGGAGAGGCGGGCACCGTGCCGGATTTCGTCAAGCAGTGGGTGCGCTGGGGTGCCGGGCCGCGGGCCGGCCAGGCGCTTCTCCTTGGGGCGAAGGCTCGCGCACTCCTCGAAGGGCGGAGCGCGGTGTCGCTCGAGGACGTCACCGAGGTCGCGCTGCCGGTCCTCCGGCATCGCATCCTGCTGAATTTCCAAGCCGAGGCTGACGGCATCGACGCCGACCACGTCGTCCGCCGCCTGCTCGACACCGTCGCTCCCTGACGGCCGCGATCGGCCGTTCGCGCGCGCATGTCCACATCGCTGCTCGACCCCGCCCTGCTGAACGCAATCAGCGACCTCGAACTGGTCGCCCGGGTGACCGTCGACGGCACGGTCTCGGGTCTCCATCGCAGCCCGTTTCACGGCTACAGCGCGGAGTTCAGCCAGTATCGTCACTATCTGCCGGGCGACGATCTGAAGTACGTCGACTGGAAGCTGTTCGCGCGCACCGACCGGATCTACACCAAGCAGTATCGCGAGACCACCAACGTCCTGGCGCAAGTCGCGGTCGATGCCAGCGGGTCGAT
>Ga0207701_10001046_pt1 | contig 29309 bp, 31 predicted proteins | sample KBSSwiSSwithPhiX_FD_184294 | JGI IMG/M metagenome (GOLD analysis project Ga0207701, IMG submission 184294) | Switchgrass rhizosphere bulk soil microbial communities from Kellogg Biological Station, Michigan, USA, with PhiX - S5 (SPAdes) (version 2) | ecosystem: Environmental > Terrestrial >... | reverse complement strand
TCGATGTCAGGCCAGCCTTTGCGGCTCTCGTTTAGGAATCGTTCGAACACGAGATGATTTTCCACCGGATCGACCGGGGTGATTCCCAGGCAATAACAAACCGCGCTGTTCGCGGCGCTGCCCCGGCCCTGGACCATGATGCTGTGTTCGCGACAGAAATTGACGATGTCCCAAACAATCAAAAAATAGCCGGGAAAACCGAGCTTGGTGATGAGCGCTAATTCCTCTTCGAGCTGATGTTTCACTTTCGTGCTAATCGCGGCATAACGCTGTTGCGCGCCGAACCACACGATGGTGCGCAAAAACGAATCCATCGTGTGGCCAGCGGGCACCGGATATTCGGGAAATTCGTACCCGAGATTTTCCAGCGAAAACGTGAGTCGCTCAGCCAGGAGCGATGTGTTTTCAATTGCTTGCGGCAAATCCCCGAAAATTGCTCGCATTTGCCGATCACTCTTCAGATGACACTCGGCGTTTTGGGCTAGCAATTTTCCGGCAGCATCCAGATGTGTGTGTTCCCGAATACAGGTAAAAACATCCAGCACTTCGCGGCCGTAGGGCTTCGCGTATTTCACCCCGTTTGTTGCGAGGAGCGCTAATCGATATGCGCCTGCCAGATGAATCAATTCACGATTCACGCGCTCCTCACCTCGAATGAAATGCCGCTGAAGTTCTACGAAAACATTCTCGCGGCCAAACGTGTCGATCAGCATTTTGATCGGTTTGCAGGGCGTTTGACTCGCTCGCTCCCGCTGGCTCGGTTTTTCAGCCCGGTCGTCCATGGCGCTCGCCTCCCCGCGGTTCCATTCTGTGAAACGCTGGGGAAATTTGGCGTCTGGCATGGACGCCCTGCAATTTACGAACGAAGCGTTGAACAACGCGATCAGCCCTTTCGCGAATTGGGTCAACTCATTCCAATGCACTGCGCATTTGCCTTTCTCACTGCGCAGATGCGCCTGGGTCAGCAGTTCGCACAAATTCCTGTAACCGCTGCGATTTTCGACCAGCACTGGCAGAACACTGCCGTCGTCGATCGACAATTCGCAGCCAACGATTGGTCGCACGTTGTGCTCGCGCGCGGCGACAGAAAATCGTTGCGCGCCATAAACACCGTTATGATCGAGCAACGCCATCGCCGGCATTTCCACTTCGGCGGCTGTTTCAGCTAATTGCTCCGGGAACGAACCGCCGCGCAAAAAACTGAACGCGCTGCACGCGTGAAGTTCGACGTAGCTCACTTCTATTGTGATTCGTTAAATCGTTGAATCGTTACATCGCCGCGATTCCGATTCTCGAATTTCGAATCACGGTCTTGTCAGTCATAAATCCCATCAATTCTCCAGGTTGCCTCCGATTCGTGACACCGAACCAGTTCTCCAGCGTCCAGTTGCAGATCCCACTCGGCGTGCGCCCATGATTTTTCGTCCCACCAGTTTCCAGAAATCAAATATGGGCCGCGTAGATCGATGATTTTGCCGCCAACACCTGCGCCGCGAATGTGTGCAGGCCCGTCTTCATCCAACAAAACTGAGGCAGAAGGAGCCGGTCGAAATCGACGTAGTGCCAGGCCTGATGTATGGAGGGGGGAGCTCCCGCGAGCCTTAGGATGCGCCCCCGGCGTCGCAGAGCTCCGCCCTCCATTGCCACCCCTCGAAGTCCAATTCCACAAAAACGGTTCCATTCGAAATGCATCCGCCCGATGCGTTTCTTCTAACACCGGCGTGCCGACATGATCAGCGCCCAGAAGACCGGTCAAACGTGCAAGCGTTTCTGAGAGTTGATGCGGATTGCGTAATGTAGTTTCAAATAATCCGAATTGTTCTCTCGCAGGTTTGATCGGCTGCGCATTCAGCGCGACCGCAACGATCGGATATTTCGATTTAAAATTTTCCAAATGCGTATGCAGCATCCGGAAGAGAAGATCGACATTGTTGGTCGGCTGCGGAATTTTGAAAATGCGCTCGTAAATTTGTTTGTTCGTGAAGGTAATCCGCAGGGTGAGTTCTTTTGTGACGAGATAAATTCCGCTCAACTGAATGGCGAATTGCTCCAAAAACCGGCGAAGCATGAACAGAAGGGGCTCGGCGGTTTCAATTTCGTTTTCAAATTCGAAGCTCTCTTCAAACAACTCCGGTGGCCGGATTAATTTCAGCATTCGATCAGATTGCCCATTCGCCCGTTCCCACATTCGGATTGCTTCGGGGCCAAGTCGCGCACCCAGTTGCTCCCGATCCAGGGCCGCAAACTGTCCAAGGGTATGAATTCCCCACTTATGCAGGATAGTCAGGATCTCCTGAACTGATTTATCTGCTGGGCGTTGGGCGTTTCCTTTTGCGGTGAAAGAGCGCACCATGCGCCCAAATTAAGCCGTCCGAGAAATATGTTCAAGTGAACATTAATGGGCAGCCTCAGATTATTTCCACCGGACATTTCGGTAACGCTTGCAGAAAGGCGCGCCCGTAGGGCCTGGTCACGATCCGATTATCGAGAATGACGATAATGCCGTGGTCGCTCTTTGTTCGAATCAACCGGCCTACCCCTTGTCGCAGTTTTAGAATCGCTTCGGGCAGCGAATACTCAGTGAACGGATCGCCTCCCCGCTCCTCGATCAATTCGAGTTTCGCCTCGATCAGTGGATGATCAGGTACCGCAAAAGGCAGACGCGTAATGATCACATTCGAAAGCGCCTCGCCGGGGACGTCAACGCCCATCCAAAAGCTGTCGGTGCCAAAAAGAACGCTGCGTGGCGTGCTCTTGAATTGATCAAGAAGTTTTCCCCGCGGCGCACCGCCGCCCTGCAGCAGTAGATTGAATTTCTTCTGCGAAAAGAATTGCTCCATTCGCCCTGCCACCTGCTGCATCCCCCGATAATTCGTGAAAAGGACGAATGCACGGCCGTCGGTCTTCTCGACAAAATGCGCGACCCAATGTTCGAGGGCTTCCTCGTATTGAGCGTCGCGCGGATCGGGCATTTTCCTGACGATGAACATCTTCATCTGTTTCTGGAAATCGAACGGGCCGCCTAGCAATGCCGGCTCGGCTTCCTCCGCGCCGACGCGTTGCCGGAAATAGACAAGATCCTTGCGACCCACTGAGAGCGTCGCGCTCGTCATCATGCACGAACAATTGTCCCGAAAAATCATTCGACGCAGGACGGGCGCGATATCGATCGGCGCAGCGTTAAGCGTGAGAAATTGTGCGGTTTTCCCAGTGCGTTCAACCCAGTACACATGCTCGCGAGCGCTTTGCTCCAGAAACGCTGTGATTCCAGCGCGGGCGTCACGAATTCGCCTGCCGTATTCCTGTAATTCCGCTTTTAGAAACTCGTCGTCAGTTCGTTTTACGACCTCGGCGATCCGGGCGTGTAAGGTTGTCAACCGACCGGTGATTGTGTCGCGAACAAGCTCCGCTTCATGCACCCGAAATTCGCGGCCTTTCTTGAAATCGCATTTGGATTCAACCGCGGCGAAAAACTTCTCCGCGTCGTCAACCAGCTCGGCCGCAAGCCGTACCCCCTGTGCATCGCGCGTCGCAGTGAACAGGCCCTTGCGGGTTCGAGCATTGTAGAGCCGTTGAATCGTCGATCTTAGTCCATATTGCGAGATGCCGATGCCGATCTGTCGGGACGCGACCTGCTCGATCGTGTGTGCTTCATCCAAAACAAGAAAATCATTTGGGAAAATGAAGCCGCTTTCGCGTTCTTCCTGTATCTCCGGACTTATCAACAGAATAAACAGCAGCGTGTGGTTGACCACCAATACGTCGGCTGCCAGCAGACGTTTGCGCGCTTGCTGATAAAAACAGCGTTGATCCTGGCCGCACGTTTTCTGCGTGCAGATGTGCGCTTCGCTGCAGACCTGTGTCCACACTTTGGGATCGGGCTCGATCGCCAGGTCGCTGAGCGAACCGTCGCGCGTTGTGCGGGCCCATTCTGCCAGTCTTTTCAGCTCATTTTGCTCCGGTCCGCTGAAGAGCTCATTGGCTTGCTGCAGCGCGCGTTCCAATCGTCGCGGGCAAAGATAATTCTGGCGTCCTTTCATTAACGCAGCCTTGAACTCGACCGGCAGAATCTTCTTCAGAATAGGGATGTCCTTGTAGAGAAGTTGCTCTTGAAGGTTAATTGTGTGAGTCGAGATGATGGCCTTTTTGTGCTGCTCGATTGCCCATAAAATTGCCGGCGTGAGATAAGCCAGGGATTTACCCACACCAGTTCCCGCTTCGATTACCAAATGGCGCTCTTCCTCCAGCGCGGTCGCGACGGTGGCCGCCATTTCCTGCTGTTGCGGACGGAACTCGAAGTTCTTCGCTTTCGACAGCGGCCCGTTCTGGGAAAAAAACGCGCGGACGCGTTCCACAAAATCACTGCCCAAGCTGTCCTTCAGCGCGATCATAAGGTCCAACAACAAATCAGGAACCAAGCCCAAAACCTGAATGGCGAAAACGCAACATTGTAATCCTTCGTGATTTGATTATCCCTTATTCCTTCGAGCTTCGTCATTCCTTTTCTGTCGTGATTTGGCACGCCTCATTGAATTGAGTACGCTATTTGGGACCAGACCATCTAGACCGCTATGAAACTCCTCGACCGCTACGTCATTCGCAATTTCTTGCAGGTCTATCTTTACTGCATCGCGGGTTTCATCTCCATCTGGCTCATTTTCGATGTGAGCGATAACATTTCCACGTTTATCGACGAGCACGTGGGTCTCCTTCTGGTGGTTCGTTATTATGCCACGCAGATCCCGCAGGTTCTCATCATTCTGCTACCGGTTTCGCTGCTCTTATCGCTCCTTTTTGCTCTGGGTCGAATGTCGCGGGCCAACGAAATTGTCTCCATGCTCACGGCGGGCATCAGTCTCCCGCGCGCGCTGATGCCGTTGATCGGTATGGGGCTGCTCACGGTGGCAGCCAGCATGGTGCTCAACTATTCGCTGGCACCGCATGCAGAACTGGCCCGCAAAACTTTTCTTTCCGAAGCGCAGGCGCGACCGAGTCGCTACATCCAGGGACAAATTTTTCGTAATCGCACCGACTTGCGCACCTGGTTCATCCAAAATTTCCTTCCTCACGGCAACACGTTCAATAACATTCAGGTGCTTCAACAGGACGCGAACGACAATATCGTTACGAATTATGTCGCAAGTCGCGCTTCCTACCGCCCGGAAACCAAGACCTGGGAATTGGGGAACGTAAAGGTCGTTCACTATGATCACACCGGAAATATCGTTGATGAGCAGATTTATCCTTCACTCAAGATCGAGCAGTGGAGTGAGACCCCGTTTCGGCTCGGGAGCGCAAATGAACGCGCGGAATTTCTAAGCCTGCCGGAGTTAAGAGAATATTTGCGTTTCAATGCGGATTTCCCCGCCACGTTGCTGGCGCCCTTTCGGACACATCTGCATTACCGGTTTGCCTTACCGTGGACCTGTTTAGTTGTTGTCTGCATTGCTGCACCGCTCGGAATCGGCTACTCGCGGCGAGGTGTGTTGTCGAGTGTCGCCGCTGCGGTTTTTTTGGTCTTTTCAATGAACTTCCTGGTGCATCTGTTTCTCGCGCTCGGCGAAGGTGACCGCGTCTCTCCATGGGTGGCGGCATGGATGCCGAACCTTCTTTTTGCTGGGATTGGCCTGTATCTGTTCTATTTGCGAGCGTCCAACCGCGAAGCGCCCGGTCTTCATCTTTTCGCCGCGCGTCGTATCGTATCACGATGAACCCGCTTCCGAATGAATGGGCGATCACACATCGGGCAGACGTCTGCGCCATGACGCATCGGCCGTTTGTTCCCGGAGAATATTTCTATACCCTGCTCTATCACGGCGCGGATGGATATCGGCGCGAGGATTTGAGCGAAGAGGCCTGGCAAAGTCGAAATGAAAACATTCAACCATTTTCATTTTGGAAATCGCGCTACGAGCCATCGCCGCCAAAGCCGCCGGAACCTCTGCCGAGGGAAAATGCGGAACAACTCTTCCGTCGTTTAATTGCTTCGAAAAATCCGCCTGCGAACGCCTGCTATGTCCTGGCCGCGATGCTCGAGCGCAAACGCGTCGTGAAACAAGTGAAGACGGAAGAGAGCACCAATGGGCGTGTTTTGATTTACGAACACGGCGCAACCGGCGATGTATTCATCGTACCCGAGCCGCAATTGCGGCTCGACGAGCTGGAAAACGTGCAAAACGAAGTGGCGGACCTGCTCCAGACCGCGGCAGATAGTTGAAAGATCGACATGCTTCTTCCCTGGTTTTTCGAACAATTTCCTCTTTACCTCGCGCCGATGGCCGGGGTGTCGGACAAAATTTTCCGGCAGCTCTGCAAAGCATATGGCGCTGACGTTCTCACGACCGAATTCGTTTCTGCCGAAGGAATTTTTCGCCGTAATGCGCGTACGCGTGAGTACCTGGATTTTGATGAGATCGAACGGCCAATCGGTGTGCAACTCTTCGGTGCCGACGGCAAGCACATGGCGGAAGCGGCGTGCCAGGTCGTTGATTGGGTGCGTCCAGATTTCATTGATCTGAACTTCGGTTGTCCTGTCAACAAAGTAGTCTCCAGAAATGGCGGCTCCGCATTGTTGAAAGATTGCCCGACTTTGGCCAGTGTCGCGACCGCGGTAGTTCGAGCGATCGCGCCAGTGCCGGTGACGGCCAAGATTCGCATTGGCTGGGATGCCAATTCGATCAACGCCACCCGCGTAGCACGCCTGCTCGTTGATGCAGGAATTGCGGCGATAACTGTGCACGGTCGCACCCGCGCGCAAGGTTATGCCGGCGCCGCAGATTGGGATATCATCGGCGAAGTGGCCGCTGCTGTTCCGATTCCGGTTATCGGGAACGGCGACCTATCCAGTGCCGCCGACGTCGCGAAACGGCGGCGTGAAAACGGAGTCGCGGGCGCGATGATCGGTCGAGCGGCCATGAGCGCCCCATGGATGTTCAATCAGATCAAAGAGTATCTGGCCAGCGGACAGATGGTGGATGCACCCAGCCTATCGGAAAAGTGGAACCTGGTTCTGCACCACTGCCAGCTCGCGGTTCGCGAATGGGGCGCGGAGGAACCCGCTATTCGATCGATGCGCGCACGCCTGATGGCTTATTCGCGGACGATGCCCAATGCGAAACGGGTGCGTGAGAACTTTGCACATGTGTCGACGCTCGCCGAAGTTAAGGCGATCGCGGAAGAAAATATTTTGAATCAAGAAATTACGAGTACGGAGGAGGAAAAAGTTGAAAATGCTATCCCTGCGTTGCTGCTTTCCTAATGTTTTTCGATGACGACGGAATCCACCGCTATCAATTATAAGATCGGTAACGAGCGCCTGATCAGCGTTACCGAGGCAGCGGCGCGCAAGTTAGAGTCGCTTCTTGAAGAAAAAGGCAAGCCAGAGGGGGCGTTACGTCTCGCAGTGGTCGGCGGCGGATGCTCCGGCTTGCAATACGTCATGGATTTGGTCGATGGCCCGAAGGAGCGCGATATTCTCGTGCCAATTTCGAATGTGCGGTTGGTTGTCGATCCAAAAAGCGCGCTTTTTGTCAGCGGCTCGGTGCTCGATTATAGCGAAGACCTGCAAAAAGGCGGCTTCAAAGTCACCAACCCGAACGCCGTCGCGCACTGCTCTTGCGGAGAAAGTTTCGCGGTTTAGTTCGAAAGAGAGGTAGGCGTAGCATGAAAGCCATCGCAGACTTCGCTGCCGCTATTAATTCCCACGATCTTGAAAAAATCGCTGCCCTGATGAGCGACGATTACACGTTCATCGACGCGCACGGCAACGAAATGGCAGGAAAGGAGACGATGAAGGAAGGCTGGGCCAGTTACTTCGGGCTTTTCCCGGATTACTACATCGAGATCGAACAGATTCTTAGTGAAAGCGACCTGGGCGTGGCGTATGGCTGCGCAGGGGCGGGGACAGGAGAAAACGCTTGGAAAATTCCGGCGGCATGGCGGGCCATCGTCCGAGATGGAAAGATCAGACTATGGCAGGTGTACGCTGATACGAAGATTCAATTCGAAAGAATGAGAACGTGAGGGTGGATAGCTACACCTTCATGACCTCCGCTTCCTTGTGCTTGAGATGATCATCGACAGATTTAACGAAGCGATCAGTGAGTTTCTGCACTTCATCCTCCACATCGCGCAACCCATCCTCAGTCAATTCACCGGCGGCCTTGAGTTTCTTCGCCTCGTCGAGTGCAGCGCGGCGGTTGGCGCGCACACGCACCCGCGCTTCCTCGGCCATTTTGCTTAGCGAACGGACGAGCTCTTTGCGTCGCTCTTCTGACAGCTCTGGAATCGGCAGCCGAATGATTTTCCCATCAACGGCGGGCATGATGCCGATCTTCGATTCCTTGAGCGCTTTCTCGATATCCTGCACCGTCCCCGCATCAAACGGCTGAACAACCAGCAACCGCGCCTCCGGCGTCGTGATCAACGCTAGCTGCTTTAGCTTCATGGTCGATCCGTAAGCGTGGACGTCGACGTTTTCTACGAGACCGGGCGAAGCCTTGCCGGTGCGCACCGCGGCAAATTCATGCACCATATAATCGACGCTCTTCTCCATCGTCATCTCGGCCTCCAGAAGAATGTCATCTCTGCTCATGTCGCTGAAGTCTTACTTCGTTGGAAGCTCATCGCAAACCAGTGTCCCGACTTTTCGCCCAAGTACCGCATCGCGAATGTTGGTGGGGTTATTCATGTCAAAGACAACGATCGGTATTTTATTGTCCATGCAGAGACTGAATGCGGTCGAATCCATTACTTGTAAACGTCTCGCGAGCGCTTCCGAGAACGTGAGCCGGTCGTAGCGGCGCGCGTTTGGGTGAGTGTTTGGATCGGAATCATAAACTCCATCGACCTTGGTGGCTTTTAGAATGACATCTGCCCGAATCTCGCTCGCTCGCAACGCTGCTGTCGTGTCGGTGGAGAAGTACGGATTACCCGTGCCGGCAGCAAAAATGACAATACGACCGAGTTCAAGATGCCGAATGGCGCGTCCCAGGATAAACGGCTCTGCCACATTTCTCATGTCGATGGCCGACTGGACCCGGGTTTCGATACCCATTTGATCAAGCGTGCTGCGTAACGCCAGTGCGTTGATCACTGTAGCGAGCATACCCATGTAGTCTGCGGTGGTTCGATCCATACCGCGATGCGATGCCGACAAACCGCGCCAGATGTTTCCACCCCCAATGACGACTGATACCTGCACGCCGAGATCGCGGACCTCTTTGATCCGTTCAGCAATCTCACGCACAACGGTTGGCGAAATGTTGTCGCGCCCCCCCCGTTCTTGCATGGCTTCACCGCTCAGTTTGAGAACGATGCGTTTATATGCTGGTCGCTCCGTTTGCATCAGTGACTCACCATGATCAACAGAAGATATCGACCTTGGAAAGCATAAACGAACCGTTATCCCGAGCCGCGAAGATAGCGTCTTTGCGAAATCCTTGGCTTCGCTCAGGGTGACGACATACGGTGTCCACGCAGAAATTCTAGCGCGGTCATGCGTCGCTTTCCCTCCAGCTGCACGTCGCCGAGCGATAACGCGTCTTTGCCAGCTGCTACCACCAACTCCTTTTCGCTGTGCAAAATTTTCCCGGGCGTTCCGCGAAGAGCAACAACGGTTGCGGAAAAGATCTTCAGACTGCGCATGCCGTTCGCTTCGATAGTCATAAACGCGCCAGGCCATGGATTGAATGCGCGGATCTTTCTGTCAATCGCATCAGCTGTATCCGACCAATCAATGTTGCCGTCCTCCCGTTTCAGCTTTGGGGCGAACGTCGCAAGAGAGTTGTCCTGCGCAGTGCGTGGCGCTTTTCCTTCCGCAAGCAAATCCAAAGACTCGAGCAGGGTTTCGGGCGCAACCCCCGCTAGCCGATCGTGTAGCGCTCCACCCGTGTCGCTGGGCAAGATATTGATGGTCCGCTTCAATAAGATGTCGCCTGTATCGAGTCCTTCATCCATGTACATCACCGTGATACCGGTTTTTCGATCCCCCGCTGCGATCGCTGCCTGGATCGGCGCCGCGCCCCGCCACCGCGGCAGGAGCGAGGCGTGCAAATTCAGGCAGGCAATCTTTGGAATTTCGAGAACGCCACGCGGCAGGATTTGCCCATAAGCCATCACAACGATCACATCCGGCTTTAACGCGCGAATTTCTTCAATTGCTTGTCGATCCTTGATCCGAGCCGGTTGCAAAACCGCTATCTTCGTTCCGAAGAGTGCCTTTTTAATAGGCGGCGGTTCAATCAATTGAGAGCGCCCGACTGGTTTGTCGGGTTGGGTCACCACGCCGACGACTTCGTACGCCGACTTCAGCAAACTTTGCAGTGTCGGCATGCCAATCTCGCCGGCGCCGATAAAAACGATGCGCATGCCGATTACGGCGTGCGTTGATGCACTCCAGGGGAACGACGTCGACGCCGGCCAGCCATCGCTTGCGTCATCAATTTTTCGCCAGCGGTTATCTCCCGGCGACCCACCGACGATCCGCAGCCGGTGCAGAGATAATCGAAAATCTCCTTGTCAGGCAGGACTAAAAGCAACCGCTCGCGCACGGGCATCGCAGCCCTGCACTTTTCACAGTAGAGGCTGGAAGCTGTGAAATTTTCAAACTGCTGCTGGCTCATACACGCCGTTCACGCTCTTTAGAATTTCGAGCAGAACCTTGGCGGGCGGCTGAGTTGCGTCAACCACGGTCACGAGGCCTTTCGAGTAATACGAAAGCACTGGCTTTGATTCTTTTTCGTAAATGTCGAGGCGTCGTTGGATCACTTGCTCGTTTGCGTCGTCCAGGCGGTTGTCCTTCAAGGCACGCTTTTTGAGCCGATAAAAGAGGGTCTCGCGGCTCGGACAGGCGAGATGGAACACTTTTTTAACATCGATCATTTCCCCCATGATCTTAGCCTGACCGACATTCCGCGGAATACCGTCCAACACCAGCGTGTCGATGTCCGGCTTAAATTTGTGCGCTTCCACAGCCGCGTCGATCGCCTCTCGCCAAAGCTCCACTGTGATATCGTCTGGAACTAACTGACCTTTGCTCGAGTATTCAAGGAACGCCTTGCCGACTTTCGTGCGCGTGTCGATCGAGCGGAATACATCGCCACAGGCGCAATGATAATAACGCGGGATCGTCCCCAGCGTTTTGCCTTGAGTGCCTTTGCCACTGCCCGGCGCCCCAAAAAGGATAAAAGTGTTGTATCTCATGAGCGAAGTGCGTTTATAGCGCAGGCCGCTGTGCCTCGAAAAGGAGAATCGACCGGACTAACTATCGCTGATCAAGGGGTCGACATTTACCCGTCGTCCGGCACGGTCGAAGCGCACGCTTCCATCGACTAGCGCAAAAATCGTATAGTCCCGACCGAGCCCAACGTTTTTCCCGGGCATAAATTTCGTCCCCCGCTGACGCACGATGATGTTGCCGGCGACAACCATTTCGCTGCCGAATTTTTTGACACCCAGCCGTTTGCTGACGCTGTCCCGGCCGTTCTTAACGCTGCCTTGTCCTTTTTTGTGAGCCATATTTCAGTTCGCTGATGGATGTTGGGCGCTGGAAGTTACTCTTCGCTCTTTTTGGTAGCCGTCTTTTTCGCTCCTACACTGATGCTCTTGATCTTTACGCGCGTCAATTTGCGGCGGTGCCCAACCGTGCGGTGATAGCCCTTGCGCCGCTTGTACTTGAATGCGATGACTTTCTTGTCCTTGCGCTGTTCCAGAACTTCAGCGGTGACTTTAGCCCCGGATATAAGAGGGCTCCCTTGCGTCACGTCTTTTCCGTCGGCAAACATTAACACATCGCCGAAGGTCGCGGTCTTGCCGGGATCGACATCCAGAAGGTCGACATCGATCGTATCGCCTTCCGCGACGCGAAACTGCCTGCCGCCAGTTTTGATAATTGCGTAAGCCATGAGTCGGAAAAAAGCCGCCCAAACTCCCACAGATGGGGCGGTTTGACAAGCGGAAAGCTTGATCGGTTCGCGACCCCCGGGCCAGCTACGCTGCCGCTTCTTCGGTCGCGCCAATAAGTTCTCGATATAGGTCTTCGTAGCGCCGCGCGGATGCGTCCCAGGAAAAATTGCGCGCCATTGCCCGTTTCATCAGCTTGGTCCAGAGATTCCGGTCGCAAAAGGTTTGCCGCGCGCGCTTAATCGCATCCCAGAAAGCCTCGCTTGAATATTCGTAACAAAGGAAACCATAACCGCTGCCCGAGGTCGGATCGTAGTCCTGGATGATCTCGTGAATTCCGCCTGTCGCGCGCGCGACGGGAAGAGCGCCGTACTTCAGGTTATACATCGCGCTCAAACCAGCCGGCTCAAACCGCGACGGGATCAGACTGATGTCCATGCCTGCCTCGATCAAGTGCGCCAGCTTCGCGTCGTAATCTTTTTGATATCCAAATTTCGTCGGGAATTTTCTGGCTGCGACCGCGAGGGAAGTTTCGTAAGCGGGATCGCCTTCCCCGAGGGTGATCAAGCGCACATCATCCCACAAGAGTCGATCGAGAAGCGGCACCAGAATTTCGAAACCTTTTTCCTGAACGACGCGGGTCACCATCCCAAAGACCGGCCCTCGCGGTCCGGATGCCAGGTTCATCTCCTTTAGCAATGCATCACGGCAAACCTGTTTTCCGCGAAGCCGTTTTTCATCGTAGCGTGCTGGCAACAAACGATCCGACGCCGGATTCCAAACCTTGTAATCTGCGCCATCTAAAATGGCGCTTAGGCGATGCGCATTTTCGCGCAATACCCCATCGAGCCCGCAACCGCCCGATGGCTTCAGAATTTCGCGCCGATAATATTCGCTTACGGTTGTGATCTTATCGGCGTACAGAATTCCGCCCTTGAGAAAATTCAGCCGTCCGAAGAATTCGACCCCATGCAGCGTAAAAAATTGCTCCGGCAGATTCGTAAGCCCGAAATCGAGCCCCCAAAAGCTGCCTTGATCAGCGACATGATGAATGGTCAACACAGTTTTGAACGGCAGGCCTTGCGCGTACACAAATACCGGCACCAGCGCCGCCGGCCAATCGTGCACGTGTAAAATTTGTAATTGCGGCGTCAGTCGGCGGGACAACTCCAGCGCCGCCTTGCAAAAAAAGATAAATCGCGAGGCATTATCCTCGTAGGGTTCGCCGCGTTCGCCGTAAATTCCATCTCGATCAAAAAATTCATCACAGCGAACCAGGTACAACTGCACGCCACTGGCACTTCGCCCCTCGAGAAATCGGGCAGGATAAACTTTGTCGCCCACCTGCACATCAACAGCGATTCCCGTATTCTTTTTCTTGAATCCGGGGTTCTCTCGAATCTCCCGGTAGAATGGAAGCACTACGCAGACATCGTGTCCCAGGGTACGCAGCGCAGTCGGCAGTGCGTCCATCACATCGATCAGCGCCCCCGTTCGCTGCAGCGGCGGCCCTTCGGCGCTAATCATAAGGATTCTCATTCGATGTTAGCCTTTCTCGCTCGGCGCGTATTCTCGCTTCACCCACTCGAGTGCTTCCTCCCGAGTGCGCAACCTTCCCTCAAGTTGGCGCGTCTCGATCGCTTCAAGAATCTCTCCAAACTTTGGGCCCGGCCTGAACCCGAAAGCAATCAGATCGTCCCCGCGTACGAGCGGCGGCGGAATAATTGGTTCGTTAGCGAACTCTTCCCGTTTGCGAAGAAGAAATTCGTAGTTGTCGAGCATGCCATGGCTGCCCTGGCAATCAACCCGATGCAGCTCGAGCTCGTCTTCAAAAGTTGGCCGCGCCATGAAGCGCTTCAATTTTGCCACGCGCATCTGGGGCGTGTCCTTAAAAACCATGTGCTGCCGCACCATCTCGACAGTGGCCTCAATTTCAGCGCCGGAAAATCGCAAACGCCTCATGATTTGTTCCGTCATTTCAGCACTGAGATGATCATGCCCGCTGAATCGAATTCGCCCTGTTTCATCCACGGTCGCCGTACGCGGCTTGGCAACGTCATGAAACAAAACTGCAAAAACGAGCGGCACAGAAACTTTCTCCGGCAAAAAATCCAGCATTAATCGCGTGTGCGCGAAAACGTCGCCTTCAGGATGAAATTGCTCGGGTTGTTCGCAGCCTTTCATTGCCTCAATCTCAGGCAGAATGACACGCATCAGTCCGCTTGCATCGAGCAAGTCCCAGCCACGCCCGCGTTTCGGTGAGAGAAAAATCCGCACGAGTTCATCCCGAATTCGTTCCGCGCTGATCTCATGGATTGAGGCACCATTGGCCACCAGTGCGTCCCACGTTTTTGCATCGATCCGATAATCGAACACCGTCGCAAACCGCACGGCGCGCAGCATTCGCAAGCGATCCTCCGCGAAGCGCTGCGCGGGGTCGCCGATTGCTCGCACCAATTTCGCGGCGATATCGGCGCGGCCACCAACAAAATCAATCACTTCTTCTGCAGCCGGGTCGTAAAACATTCCATTGATTGTGAAATCCCGGCGTTGGGCATCCTTTTCGGGCGATGAAAAATGAACTGCGGTCGGATGCCGTCCGTCGATGTAGGCCTCGTCTGACCGAAATGTTGCCACCTCAAACTGAAAGTCGTTTTCCAGAACGATGATCACGCCGAAATGCGCTCCAACCGCGTAGGTCCGTGGAAAAAGCTCCTGCACCACTTCCGGTCGCGCGTCGGTTGCGATGTCGTAGTCCTTTGGCACTAAACCGCGAACCATGTCACGCACGCAACCGCCCGCGAAGTACGCAATGTGACCATTCTCCCGCAGGCGCGCGGCAACTTCTCGCGCTGTTTTTTCCATGGGCGACGACTTCATCGGACAAGAGGGTAGGGGCGGTTCACCCGAACCGCCCGCTCTACGCGCCATGACCATCACTGAGCGGGCGATTGAGGTCAATCGCCGCTACCTGCCGATTGTTCGACCGGGGGCGTCTGCTTCCAAAACGAATGAATAATAAACAGCACCACGGCAACTGAGATACAGGAGTCAGCGACATTAAAGGCTGGCCAGGGATGCGCGTATGGGAGATGCAAGTCGACAAGGAGAAAATCGATCACGTGCCCATAAAGAAGTCGATCAGTAAGATTTCCCACGATCCCTGCGAGAAGAAGTACCAGGGAAATATCACGCCAACGATCAGGTGTTTGGGCCCGCAACAGCAGGCCCAAGACAATCACTAGTGCCACAGACGAAATGACAATGAAGAACGTATTGTTGCCCCTAAATGAGCCAAATGCTGCGCCGGTATTCGTTACGTTAACCAGACTGAAGAAATCAGATACAAGAACGCGCGGCTCGTCAGGAGTGACATACCGCAGAACCATTTGTTTGGTCAACTGATCCAGTGCGTAAAGCGGAAGTGAGAGAAACAAAATAAAGCGCATACCGATCTCAAGATACCGCTTTTGTGACTACGCTTTCGCACCGATCGCACAAATCGGGGTGCTCTTTACTTGTGCCGACAGCCGGACGATGGCGCCAGCAACGGGCGCATTTTTTATACGCCGTTTTGGTGACTGACGCACTTGCTTCGTCTGCCTGGCGAATCGTCAGATCACTCAAAATGAAAAATTCCTCAAGCTCCTCCTTGCTGATTTTCGCCGTGACCTCGGAGTTTGAATGTAAAACAAGGGCTGCCTCGAGAGCATTACCGATCAGCTTCTGCTGTCGCGCGTGCTCGATCGCCTGACCGATAACGCCGCGCAATTTCAGCAGCTCGACGATCTGATCGCTCGCTTCGTGGCCTCGATGTTCGAATGCGGGAAATTCCTGTAGATGGACTGAACCGCCCAGGGCTGAATGCCGCCACGATTCCTCGGCAGTAAATACAAGGACCGGCGCAAGCAATCGGCACAAGGCGTCGAAAATTTCATGCATCACCATTTGTGTCGCGCGACGCCGGGGCGAGTCTGCCGCGTCGCAATACATCCGGTCCTTGGTGATGTCGATATAAAGGCTGCTCAAATCGACGGCGCAAAACTGGTTAAGCGCGTGATACACCTTGTGAAACTCGAATCCTTCGTACGCCGATCGGCAATCAGCAATTACGTCGTTCAAACGCTCCAAAATCCAACGATCGACGAGCGTTGCAGCTGCCGGTATCGCCGTCAGCCCGCCGCGGTCAGCGCCCGCGGCTACAGGAAAATCATGAAGATTTCCGAGCAAAATGCGCAACGTGTTTCGAATCCGGCGATACGTGTCGCCCAGACGGGTGAAAATCTCCTCGGAAAAGGGAACGTCAGCGGTGTAATCGATACTGCTTGCCCACAATCGCACAAGGTCGGCCCCGTGTTTTTCCACAAAATGGCCGACATCCATCGGCTTCTCGTACGCGGCAGACTTGGAAATTTTCTTTCCATCGAGGTCGACGACGAAACCATGGGTTAAACAAATTTTGTATGGCGCGCGATTATTCAGGGCGATGCTCGTGAGCAGCGATGATTGAAACCAGCCGCGATGTTGGTCGGTGGCTTCAAGATACATGTCGGCTGGATCGCGTAGCTCCGGATGCAACGCGCAAACTGCTTTGTGTGAAACCCCGCTGTCGATCCAGACATCGATTGTGTCGTTGCGTTTCGTTGTGCCAGGCGGAAGGCCAAGTTGCTTGGCAAGATCGGCATCGTTTAATTCGAACCAAATATTGGAACCCCGCTCTGCGACAAGATCTGCGAGCTTGCCGATAATCTTTGCGCCGAGAATTGCTTCTCCATTCTTCGAATAGAAAACAGGCAGCGGCACACCCCAGCTTCGTTGGCGCGAAATCACCCAGTCAGGGCGAGATTCAACTGTGCCGGCGATACGATTTTCGCCCCACGTTGGAATCCATTTCACTTCGTTGTGAATGGCATTAAGCGCCCTGCCACGCAGCTCATCGATCCGAATGAAGAACTGCTCGACATTCCGAAAGATGATCGGTGTTTTTGAACGCCAGCAGTAAGGGTATGAGTGATGAAAATTCTGTTGGCCAAGCAACATTTTCCGCTCGCGCAGCAAATCGACAATGTCCTTATTAGCATCGAACACGTATTTCCCAGTGAGGTTTGGCAAACTGGCTTCCGCGGTAAAGCGTCCGTGATCGTCCACCGGAGAAAGAATCTCCAACCCGTTGGCCCTGCCTAACCAGTAATCGTCCTCACCGTGACCGGGCGCGATGTGCACCAGGCCTGTGCCGGTATCCATTGTTACGAAATCCGCGGCGAGTACAGTTGATTTCCGGTCGAGAAATGGATGTTGGGCTTGAAGCCCGACCAGCTGTTTGCCAACACGAAAAGTCGATTCTTCCGGGGCAACAAATCCAGTCTGCTGAATAAACTGTTCGCGAAGCTTGCGAGCAACAATCACTCTCTCATCCGGATTGCTCAAAATTTCGTATTCGGCGCTCGGATCCACTGCGATCGCGAGATTTGCCGGCAATGTCCATGGCGTGGTTGTCCAGATCGCGACGCTGACTGGCTTGTCAGTTGGTAAACCGATCTTCGTCACTTGATCGGGAAGAAGGGGAAATCGCGCGTACACCGCAGTGTCGTCGCGGTCCTGGTATTCGACTTCAGCTTCGGCCAGCGCGGTTTGTGCCCCTGTGCTCCAAAAGACCGGCTTTTCCGATTGGTAAACGAGACCCTCCTCCACGAATACAGCGAAAGCCCGCAAGATTTCTGCCTCATATTTAGGGGCCATGGTCAGATACGGATTCTCCCAATCGCCGAAGATGCCCAATCGTTTGAATTGTTCGCGCTGAATGTCGACGAACTTCCTCGCAAACGCTTCCGATCTTTTGCGAATCTCGAGCGGGGAAAGGCCGCGCGATTCCTTCACCACCTTGTATTCGATGGGCAGGCCATGACAATCCCAGCCTGGTACATACGGCGCGCGTTTTCCCAGCATAGTCTGCGATTTCACCACGAAATCTTTGAGGATTTTATTGAGCGCGGTGCCCATGTGCACGTCTCCGTTGGCAAACGGCGGCCCATCATGCAGGACAAATAATTCCCTACCCTCTCGCGACTTCTGGATCTGACGATACAGTCGCGTCTCCTCCCACGCTCGAAGCATTTCCGGCTCGCGCGCGGCGAGGTTTGCCTTCATCGGAAACTCCGTACGTGGCAAATTAAGAGTATTTTTGTAGTTCTGACTCATGGCAGAGCGGGGCGAGGCTACGTAACATCCGCCGTCGCGCAAATCAACGCACGCATCGAAGCATGCAGCCGGAACGCGTGGCGCGTAACGGTTTGTAGAGATAACTTTCCCCGCTATGCCAACGCCTGAGAGATCGAAGGACAACTTGCGTATCTTCGTTCTGGCCGACACTCACAATCGTTTGCCGGAATCCGTTAGAGAAATCGCCAGGGACGCTGATGAAATCTGGCACCTGGGCGACGTTTGCTCGGAGACAATCCTCGACGAACTCCGCGCGATTGCGCCTCAAGTCATTGTGGTGCGAGGAAATTGCGACAGCAATTACGAATGGCCATTGGTTGTCGATCTTGCCCGAAGCGGATTGAAATTCCGTCTCCAACATATACCGCCCGACCATTTGCCAGATGACGTTGATCTTGTCCTGCACGGGCATACACATGTTCCGCGAAACGAAAGACGCGGGAGCGTGCTTTTCCTAAATCCCGGTTGCGTGACGAGGGCCAACCAGGGCGCACCCCCAAGCGTAGCATGGCTTGAAATCGCAAATGGAAAAATCAGTTGGAAGCTCGTCCCGCTCCGCTAACGCGATCTTTTGCCAAACCGTCCTGCCAATCCGGGAAAAGGAAGCCGAAAGCGGCACTAGTGGATAGCCAGGCGCACACCTGCTATTTGCTGATTGAGTCCAGAGCTTAAGACGATTGCGCGGCGCGCTCCAGCCACGGACATGCGCGAACGCGAAAGCCGCAATGAAATGTTCAAGTCCGCGTGAAGCACAGGTGGAAGCTCCCCGTGACGCAAGCCTTGGGCTCCCAGGATGACTTGCCACACCCCCGAAGCGCCTACGCTTTCGCCGAGCGCTGGCTTTGCCGTATAAGTAATTGCATCTGGAATCACCTGCTCCAAGGCTCTCTGCTCTGCTTGATCGATGAATGTCCCGTTAGCGCTTGAGATCACAAAGTCGATTTCGGGTTGATCGAGGTCGCGCAGCATTTGTATTAGGATTTCCTCTGCTCCTTCTCGTTTTCTGTAACTGCCACCCGGATGAGCACGCTCGATTGTGATCGCCCCATCTCGTGCGAGCAGAATTGCCCCGGCGCCTTCGCTTAAAATCATTCCTCGCCTTTGTTTGCCAAACGGTTCGATCGGAGGCGCGAAACGAAGCAAGCGCCATCGCCGATACGCGTCGCATAACAGCCAATCGAGCTCTTCGGTGCCGACAATCAAACAATAATCAAGCGACTCATCCGTCATCACGTCCTCCGCCATTCTTATCGCCACGAGACCCACCGCTCCGTCACCAACGATGGTGTAGGTGGTCCCGGTAACGCCCAGAATTGCGGCCAGATGGCTTGCCGGCGCATTAAAAACCGTTTCGGGAAACAAGAGGGGACTGGCCGCCTGCGCACCCATCTCGACGACGTCGCGATAAAAGCGTTTTGTGTAAATGACCCCTCCGTTCGAGATCGCGAAGATGAGCGCAATTCGCTGCGCATTTTCTGAATCAACCTTCAGGCCGCCAGCCTGCAACGCCTCCAAACCCGCTGCGGCGGCGAATCGCGAAATCACGCTGGCCCGGCGAAGACGCGGATGCGCCAAACCACTCAGAGTCGACTCGGGTACGCGGAACGCGCTGTAGGATCGGTCCCCAAACTGTTCGGAAATCGCTGTCGCGGACCCCTCATCGCCATGAAGCAGCCGGTGCCATACTGGATCAACGCCATTCCCAAGAGGGGTCACCCACCCCGTTCCGGCGATCGCCAAACTCATGCTGCAACTCTACGCATCAGAATCGAAGCATTCGTGCCACCAAAGCCAAATGAATTCGAAAGCACCGTACGCACTACAGCTGGTCGCGACTCGTTCGCCACAACGTTTAGATCAAGGCCGTCATCTAACGCGCCAAAATTGATGTTGGGAGGGAGAAATTGATCCTTGAGCGCCAGCAAGCAGAAAATCGCCTCCACCGCGCCGGCGGCTCCTAATGAATGACCCATCATGCTCTTGGTCGAACTCACCGGAACGCCATTGAATAGCGCGCTGATCGCCTTCCCTTCGGCTGCGTCATTGAATATCGTCGCTGTCCCGTGTGCGTTGATGTAGTCCACTTCGTCTGCGGAAATTTGCGCGCTGTGAAGAGCTCGCTCCATCGCCTGTCGCGGTCCGACCCCCGAAGGATCCGGCTGGGTGATGTGAAAATTATCCGTGGAAATCCCATAGCCGACAATTTCTGCCAGGACCGGCGCGTCACGCTTTCGAGCGAGTTCGAGATTTTCCAGCGCGAGAGCGGCTGCGCCTTCGCCCAGCACCATTCCGGCGCGATCTCGATCAAACGGGCGGCATTTCTCCGGCGTCGAGGCTTGAAGTGAATCAAAGCCTGTGAAAACCAGTTCCGAAAGAGCGTCATAGCCTCCGGTCAATACACGTTGGTAGCGCCCTGATCGGACGCATTCGAACGCATGACCAATTGCATTTGTGCCCGAAGCGCACGCGTTCGCAATCACCTGACATGGCACGGATGCCTTGAAAACTTCCTGCAGCGCGTCGATTACCGGCTTTTGTGCCGGATAATTGGCGATCCACGTCGGCGCGTGTCGCAAATCCCCTGACCGACACAGCGATCGGTAATATTGTTCCCCGTAAGACATGCCGCCGCTCGTTGTTCCGATTATCATTAACTCTGGCTCAAACTGAGGCGCATTCGCTATGGCTTCATTTAACGCATGAATCATCATGTGCGATGCTCGATGCAAGCGTTTGGCGCGGAGCCTTTTGTTCAGACCAGCGAGCAAGCGTTCGTCGGAGATTTGACCCGCGGTTTTGCAGCGACATTGAGCCACCGAAAATCGTGTCACCTCGGTCACGCAGTCCCGGGCATCACGCAGCGAATCGAGCGTTTCCGCCAGTCCAAACCCTAACGGGCTCACCACTCCCGCGGTCACAACTGCCACCCGTTGAGGGAGCTTTTCTCTGATGGTACTGCCTAATTTGGCCATGTCGGAGCGGCAAGAATTGTTACGCTATTTTCTATTGCTTTCCTAAGGGAAGCATTTTACAAGTGACCCGAAACCGGAAACGGAAGCCTGGAAGTTGGTGGATTGTCAGTTGAGTTTATTCAGTGGCGATTTGAAATCCGATAAGCGGGAACAGTGACCTGGCAGCCTTTTCCAGAATAAACTCAATGGGAACTAAACTATACGTAGGCAATCTTTCCTTCAACACGACGGAAAACGAACTGCAGGAGCTTTTCGCACAGGCCGGCGCTGTGCAGGAAGTTACTCTCATGCAAGACAAATTCACCGGCAAATCGCGCGGCTTTGCGTTTGTCACAATGGGTTCCGAAGAGGACGCTCAAAACGCCATCTCGAAATTCAACGGACAAACGATTGAAGGCCGGCCATTGACCGTAAATGAGGCTCGCCCGCGGGAACCGAGACCGCCCGGCGGCGGTGGTGGCCGCGGCTATGGTGGTGGTGGCGGCGGCGGTGGATACGGCGGTCGTCGCGAAGGTGGCCAGCGAAGAGGCTACTAGGAATTCCCTGGTCCCAACTGGTTTTGTAACCACGGCAAAGTTCGCCCGCCGTGGAGGCGATGCTGTACGCACTCGTAATTGTGCTCAAACGCCTCGAGGCATCGAGGCAAACGTATCAATATTTTAACGAAAATTTGGGCAGGGCTGGATTCGAACCAGCGAAGGCGTAAAGCCAGCAGATTTACAGTCTGCCCCGTTTGGCCACTTCGGTACCTACCCGTTTGTACCACGAAAGGTTTCGGCGTTGATATAGCTCGCACTCTGACACTCGCAAGTAGTTTGGCCAACGCTAGCCGCTTCAGCGGAAGAATTCCGCAATTGCGCTGACCACGTATCGCTGCCCTTCGCGCGAAATCTCAGGATAAATGGGTAACGCGAGTGTTTCGCGAGCCGCGCGTTCGGTCTCGGGAAAATCACCTTTTCTGTAGCCGAGATAGGCAAAGCATTTTTGCTCATGAAGCCCGAGCGGATAGTAAATCGCCGTCTCGACTTCGCGTTTGGTCAAGTGTTCGCGCAATGCGTCGCGCATCGGCGTGCGAATGACATATTGATGATAAACGTGATGATTCGTTAGGCCGCGGTCGCGGTAGGGCTCGGAGGGCGGAACCACCGTTTCAATCAACCCAACCCGACCGAACTCGGAGCGGTAAAAATCCGCAGCGGCGCGCCGCGCGGCCGCCCACTTTTCCAGATATGGAAGCTTGGCAGCGAGTATGGCAGCCTGTATTTCGTCCAGGCGAAAATTACCTCCAATGACATGATGGAAATAACGCGGTTCCATTCCGTGTTCTCTGAAAGTGCGTAGCTTTTCCGCCAGTTCATCATCGCCGCAAACAACCATCCCCGCGTCACCGGCAGCCCCAAGATTTTTCGAAGGATAAAAGCTAAAAAATCCGACTTCGCCCATGGTTCCGGCTTTGGCGATCCGTTCACGGAATGGAAATTCGGCTCCAATCGCCTGGGCGGCGTCTTCGATCAGAACAAGCCGGTAGCGCTCCGCAATTTCACGGAGCGCGTCCATCTCACAGCACAGACCAAACAAATGAACCGGAACCAGTGCCCGGACTTTTTCTCCATCCTTCGTTTTCCATGTGCCATCCGTATCGAGCTGACAAGTTTTCTCGATGCATTCCTGAATCGCAGATGGCCGAATGTTGTACGTCTTCGGGTCGATGTCAGCGAAAAGTGGTCTCGCGCCAACACGCGCTACGCATCCGGCAGTAGCAAAAAATGTGTAGGGCGTCGTGATAACGGCGTCGCCTCGCCCGATTCCGAGCGCCATCAATATGGCCAGCAAAGCATCGGTTCCGGACGAAACACCGATGGCGTGGGGCACATCACAATACGCGCATATAGCCTTCTCAAACGCCTCCACTTTTGGCCCAAGTATGAAACGGCCGCTCGCCAGGACGTCGTTAATTGCCTCACGAGTTGAATCGCGCAGGCCACGATGTTGTTCGCTAAGATCGAGCAGCGGCACGCGCATGGCCAGATAGCTTGGCAGTTTCGGCATTCCATTCAAGATGTTGTGGTTCCATCGTCTGATATTGATCGTCGTGTCCGTGCGCGTTAGCCTGTTTGCATGGCGCTCGTGCGCGGTCTTTTTTGGTTGTTTCTATTCATCGTTCTGACTTTTTGTTTCGTTGTGCTGTTTGAGTACGGGCCACATGATTTCGCCAATGGCGTTCAGAAGGAATACGCCCGCGTGAAATCGTTTGTTGCAAAGCAAACTGAAACAATCGAGAAACCAAAGAAGAACCGCTGATCGAATAAGCGAATGACCATTCTAAATTTTTGGAGAGGCGAACTCCTGTGAGCCTCCGGCATCGGCGCCGCAGAGCTCCGCCCTCCAATTTATGCTGCGCCGATCATGGCGAGGGTTTCTATGGGCAAGGGACCAAGAAATTGTGTTACGTTTTCGATATGCAGAACCGGTCGCGCCAAATGTGCTGCGAGAAAACTCGTGTCTGGTGTAAGAGCAATCCCGGCTTGGGACGAGATTTCACACTCGGTCAATTGCTCGACAACCCGCCCAACTTTTGCCTGTAGATGGCGGTAATCTGTAAATTGAACTGTGCAAATACCGGGTGCGGTTGCTTCTACGAATGGGCTGAGCGTAAACGCGTAGTGAAGTAAAATTTCCTGGATCGATTTCTCTTGCTGACGAATGCGCACTTTGATTATCACGTGCAAAGATCGCGCCAGAGCCTGACTTGGAGTCATTCCTTTGCAGATTCCCGCCTTTTCCGCGGCATCGTTTAGTTGAATGATCACAGGTTTCTTTTCCTGTTCTTCGATTAAAGCTACCGGTTTTGCGCAAAGTTCAGGCTGATGCCGCATGGCAGCCTGCAAATAAAAGTTCGGCAAATAAATCGTCGCAAACATCGATTCATTCACCACTGCCCATTGCTCGCCGTAGCATAGGTCGCCGCGGCAACCGAAGGCGGGACCACTGATTTCAGATGCGATCTTTTTACCGCAATCCGCAGTTGAGAAATCGCATCATGCTTTTCCAAACTTTCCAGGTTCCATGAATTTTCGAGAACAAGCTTCAATTGCGCGCTGCTGACCATTTCATACCGGGTAAGCACCAGACAGGCCGTGGGCACTGATTCGACCAGTCGTTGCAAGCGGTACCAGGTTGTTTGCGGAATTTTGCGCAATTCTCCCGGGGAGTTGAAAATCAGATCGACAATCAGCAGCGGAAAATTGCCATCTCGCAAGAGCAGATCCGCCGTTTTGACTGCTTCCAGGGCTTTAGTGCAACGCACCCAAAGCAGCTGACGCAGAATAGAATTACCCAGAGCGCATGGATCAAACGAATCACGCCCATCAATCAGGGCGACGAAATACTTATCGCGATACGCGGTATGGATAAAGGCGTGAACAAGGGACGCGCTTCCCGCGCTTCTGGGTGGAGTGATTAATTCGGTGATTGCTCCTTTGGGCAAACCGCCGCCAACAGATTGATCGAAGAAAGCCAAACCGGTGATTAAACGTGTTCCCACCGATTTGGGCGCGCGCGGGAAACGATTCGCAAGAAGGTTGCGCAGATCGATAATCTTCCCACTCATGGGCATCGCAGAAAATGACATGAGAAGGATATATGTTCAAGTGAACACTTAAGAAATTACCTCCTGCAGCCTGGCGATTGAACCACCCGTGTGGAAGTGATATCTCCGTCTTAATGTTTCTTCCTGCGCTCTTGCTTCCGAAGCAGCGATACCATTACGCCTTGAATCTTCAGTTCGCGCGCCGGAACCAGATCCGGATAGCGCGAGTTTTCCGCCTTGAGATATGGCCGGCCGCGCTCGACGACATAACGTTTCAATGTCGTTTCGCCGTCGATCAACGCGGCAACAATGTCGCCGTCGTGCACATCTTTAGCGTCTTCCAAAATCACCATGTCGCCATCAACAATGTGCGCGCCGATCATTGAATCGCCCCGCACCCGCAACGCAAATGTGCCGCGATTCTTTTGCACATTGGCGGAGCGCGCATCGAGCGACACGTGGCCTTCAACAGTCTGCTCGGTCAATGCCGACATGCCGGCTGGGATCTGCCCGTAAATCGGAATATCGGTAATCCTGACCTTCATGGCCGGAGTGATCAACGCCCGGGCTTTGCGCGCGTGCCGATCGAGAAAACCTTTTCGCTCCAGCGCGGCGATGTATTGCATCACCGATGTCTGACTGGCGAACCTGAAATGATTCTGAATTTCACGCGTGCTCGGGGTGATCCCTTTCTCCCGTTGCTCGCGCTGGATAAAATCGAGGACACTCCTCTGACGCTCGGTCAGCATGTTGTATCATCATTCCAACTGCCGGAAAGGCAAGTTCAAATGAACATTTGCCGCCCTGCGTTGGTAGGGCGGGCAGTCCTCTGCACGCCACCGGCGGAGCAAAGGCAAATGGCGCGCAGGGAGTGACGCGCCCTACCGGATGTGATAGCGGCGACTACAACCGCACCAGATCGACCAGAAACTGACACCACAGATAAACCATCCCGCGCCAGGAGTATTTTACGTCGCCCGCCGCCGTCTGTTTGAGAACGCCTTTATGAATGTTGTGCGCGATCTGGTCTCGCAGATCGTTCTCCATTTCCGTCTCAATTTGTTCCTCGTCGAGCGGGTCGATTGCGGCAGGATTCACACCGTTTCGGCGGAGAAACTCGCGATGGCTTTGATACAGCTGCCAGAATGATCTGTCAGGACGCTGTCGGTTAATGCGGAACAACGGAGTCAGTTTTAAACCATAGGAGAGCGGATAATTCCACGTCGTCCAAACGGTGCCGCCTTTGGCACGCGATGAAATACGCAAATAATAAAACGAGAAATCGCGCTGCTCGTTCAGGCAGATGGCAGCCTGGGCTCGATCTTCCTCACGATAAAACAATCGGAAAAACTGGCGGTAATCCTCCCAATCCCAACCCGCGTCGCCGACGTGGACAAATCCTTCTTCCTCGATCTCGCGCGTGATTTCACTCAGCGCTGGGAACGTGTCCGAAGACGGTGGGCTTTTCGGTCGAAGCCGTTTTTCCTTTGGAAGCCGAAGCGCGCGAATCCGAGTGAGAATTTCCAGCCACGGCAGAAAGAGCCAGCTCATCGCGCCGACAAAACCCCACATCCAACTCCCGGTGATAAAATAAACGCCAAGAAAAGTGGCAGCGAGAATTCCGAGCGCTCCGGCCTTTTGCGTAAACGAATTCTGAAAGCTGCGCAAACCCGCACTGAGGACGGCTACGCCAAGTGTAAGAAAGAAGCCAAAAAGCATCAGGAACTGATTTCCTGCGGATTGATCCGGTGCTCGGTTAGAAATTTCTCGAGCTGATTGGTATCGAAATTCGCTAAAACTTTATCACCCGCCACGAACGTGGGCACATAAGTTTGCGACGAGAGCTGCTTCATTTGCTCATATGCCTCTCGATCCTTACCGACGTCGATTTCCTGGAAACGGTATCCCTTTTCATTAAGATAATCCTTCGCGTCGATGCACCAAGAACACCACTTGCGGCTGTACAGCGTCAGTTCCATCGGCAGCGCGCAAATAAACCAGCGATGATCGCCGCGTCAACTGAGATACTTCCCGCTGGTCTGGTAAATCGCAATGCGCCCAGGGGCTTCAATACGATTTTGCCCAAACAACACGCCGCGCACTGGGTTCGCCAGTGAAAATACATTTGCCAGATTCCGGCGAATCATTCAGTGGAACGACGCGAATGGTGACTTTGAGGTCGTTCTTGATTTGTTCTTCCACTTCACGCGACCCGTTCCAATGGGCGAGCGCAAAACCGCCATGGATCTCCGGCTTCGCCGCGTTTTTGGGTGCGAAGAAATCGTAGAAATCTTTTTTGGATTCGATCACACGTGTGTTTGCGTCGCGAAACTCCTTCGCGCGCTGATACAGCGAATTCTGAATGGAGCCGAGAATCTCGGGCACACGCGCGACGAATTCTTCCACCGGCATCGACTCCTTTGCCTTCACCGCTTGATCGCGCCGGCTGACTTCGACGGCGTTTTTTTCCAGATCGCGCGGGCCGATCTCGACGCGCAACGGCACGCCCTTTTTAATCCAATCCCAATTCTTGACGCCGCCGCCAAGTTCGCGCCGGTCGACAGTCACCTCAATGGGAGCATTTGCATAACGAATGTCGCGGAGGCGGGCTGCAAGATTGTCGCAAGCCTCGATCACCTTTGCGCGTGTCTCTTCTTTGGGTGCAACCGGGAGGATCACAATCTGAGTGGGCGCAATGCGCGGAGGCAAAATGATTCCGTCATCATCTCCATGCATCATGATCAGCGTGCCAATCAGCCGGGTCGTCATCCCCCAGCTCGTCGTCCAGCCAAATTCCTGTTTACCCTGCCGATTTTGAAACTGGATGCCACTCGCACGGGCAAAATTTTGGCCGAGAAAATGCGACGTTCCCGCCTGGATCGCTCTGCGATCCTGGACCATCGCTTCGATCGACAGCGTCTGCACCGCCCCGGGAAAACGCTCGCTCTCGGACTTTTCGCCGGTGAAAACCGGCACGGCCAGATAATCCCGGACAAAACGTTCGTAAAGATCGAGAATAAGCCTGGTTTCTTCGCGGGCTTCAGCTTCCGTTTCGTGAACCGTGTGGCCCTCCTGCCAGAGAAATTCAGTTGTTCGCAGAAACAGGCGCGGCCGCATCTCCCACCGAACGACGTTCGCCCATTGATTGATCAGGATTGGCAAGTCCCGGTAGGATTGGACCCATCTCGCGTAGCTGGCGCCGATGATCGTTTCCGAAGTAGGCCTCACCACAAGCGGTTCGGTCAATGGACTGGCTGGCTTCATCTTTCCATCGGCGTCCACCTCCAATCGTGTGTGGGTGACGATGGCGCATTCTTTGGCGAAGCCTTCAACGTGTTCCGCTTCCTTGGCGAAATAACTCAGCGGAATGAAAAGCGGGAAATAAGCGTTGCGATGGCCCGTAGCGCGAAACATGGCGTCGAGCTGACGCTGCATGTTTTCCCAAATCCCGTAACCCCACGGTCGAATCACCATGCAACCGCGCACATCCGAGGGCTCGGCCAGTTCCGCCGCGCGGATGACCTGCTGATACCACTCCGGAAAATCCTGATCGCGCCGTGGCGTGATCGCCGTTTTTGGAATTGTCGTGCTCATTAATTGGCGCTTCGCAAAAACGCCTTACAATTGTAGGGAGGCTGTGTCAGCCGCCAAATGGGAATTTACAAGTGACGGTGAGACATCCTTCGCCGACAGGTTGACAGGGGCTTGCACTCCTCGTATTTTTCGTGCCCTTTTTCTTTAGTAATGAAAACGTTTTCTGCCAAAGCCAGCGAAGTCTCACGCAAGTGGTGGGTCATCGACGCCAGGAACCAGGTACTCGGAAATGTAGCCGTGAAAGCCGCCAATCTGTTGCGCGGGAAAGAGAAGACAGTTTTCACGCCCCATGTCGATACGGGCGACTTTGTGATCGTCATTAACGCGGAGAAGGTGCGGCTGACCGGAAAGAAAGAAGAACAAAAATCCTACATGAGTTTTTCCGGATACGTGGGCGGCCACAAATCTGAGAATGCCGGGGCCCGCCGGATGCGGCATCCCGAACTGCTAGTCGAGCGCGCCGTGCGCGGAATGATTCCGCACAATCGGCTTGGTCGCCGTGTTTACAGGAAGTTGAAAGTTTATTGCGGCGACTCTCATCCGCATGCCGCGCAACTGCCCGAGGCCGTCAAACTCATCAGAAAATAAATTCTATGCCAGAAACTGAGGAATTCGTTGCCACAGGTCGCCGCAAAACATCGGTCGCGCGCATCCGCATGATGCCCGGCAGCGGCAAGATCGATATCAATGGTCGCAGCTTTGAAGATTATTTCCCAACTGTGCCTTTACAAAACGTCGTGCTGCAACCGCTTCAAACGGCCAAGGCGGTGAACGCTTACGATTTGTCGATTAACGCGACCGGTGGCGGCATTATGGGGCAGGCTGGCGCTGCGCAGCTTGCGATCGCGCGTGCTCTTCTTCAGGTCGATGCCAATTTACGGAGCACGCTGAAAGTAGAGGGATTGCTTCGCAGGGACCCGCGCATGAAAGAGCGCAAAAAGTCCGGACAGCCCGGAGCGCGCAAACGTTTCCAATTCTCGAAACGTTAATGTGGCGGGGCGGCAGTCCTCTGTCGCCGAAGAGAGCGGCACGTT
>Ga0207701_10001045_pt1 | contig 29317 bp, 24 predicted proteins | sample KBSSwiSSwithPhiX_FD_184294 | JGI IMG/M metagenome (GOLD analysis project Ga0207701, IMG submission 184294) | Switchgrass rhizosphere bulk soil microbial communities from Kellogg Biological Station, Michigan, USA, with PhiX - S5 (SPAdes) (version 2) | ecosystem: Environmental > Terrestrial >... | reverse complement strand
AAAATCGGCCTTCCCGCTGATTTTCGTGTTTTGCATTAATTGCGGATTCCTCGCATAATCTACAGGTCCGATCATTCGGGGGTATAGCTCAGTTGGTAGAGCGTCTCGTTCGCAATGAGAAGGCCAGGGGTTCGAATCCCCTTACCTCCAGTCTTCGCTCGCGTCGTAAGTCGAGAGCGAAGACTCGCGCCGGAGCCTTGGCGAAGGCGGACCTCGTTCGAAGTTGCGCATGCCAACGCCGCGAGCTACGACTCGGCAAGCCAGTGTATGACAAACTTCGCTTGCGTTTACATTCTTCGAAGCGACTTCGAATCTGACCGCTTCTACACAGGCCTGACTGAGGATCTGCGCAGCCGTATAAAGGATCACAATGTCGGCAAAGTTCCTCACACCGCGAAATTCCGACCATGGAGCCTGAAAGTTTATGTCGCGTTTCCTGATGGAGGCCGGGCCGCACAATTTGAACGTTACTTAAAATCCGCATCCGGGCGGGCATTTGTTAAGAAACATCTTTGACCGAAAGCTTTCGGAGCTGTCGCGCCGGAGCCCTGCGACATTCTTCGCGTTTTCTTTTCGAATTATTCAGGCGTGATGGTGCCTCATAGCCAACCAATTTGATCAACACGATAACTGGGCAACTGTATCAACGCATGAAACTGAAAACCCTTTTAATCATCGGCGTGTTCTTCGCGGTTGTTGCGATCTGCTTGCCGACGCGGAGTGATGCCAAAGTAAAAGGCTCGCCGTCGCCGGACGCTGAGAGTACTGCGGCTTCCAGTGCTGATGTGTCGGCTGCGGTGGGTGGTAAAATGCGGGCTACGCCTTTCAGGGGCATGATTTCGTCGGTCGATGATAAAGCGAAAACGTTCACCATCACCGGCAAAGAGAATTCGCGTGTGCTCAAGATTACGGAGAAAACCATCATCACGAAAGGTGGCCAGCCTGCGACGATGAAAGAGGTAGTGGCCAACGAGGAAGTGAGAGGTTCGTATTACAAAATGCCGGATGGTTCGATGGAGGCAAAGATGGTGAAACTTGGGCCGTTGACCGAAGAGGAGAAAGCGAAGAGAGAAGCTAAGCGAGCGAAACGCGAAGAAAAGAAAGCGGGAACTTCGCCTAGCGTTTCTGTGTCGCCGTCGGTGAGTCCGGGCACGTAAGGCCCCAGTGCGCTTCGCCGTACCTAAGAGCCAACCACGAATGAACACTAATGGATACCAATCCGGTAAAACTAAATTCGCGTTTATTCGTGTGCATTAGTGATCGAAAAGTCTGTATCTGGGATTGCGGTTAGCGGCGGTCTGACCACCGCCGTTTCCTTCGATCGGTAGTCAGAGACAACCGCTCCTTGAGGGCTTACTCCGCGTTCGCGGCTTTTACGGCGACGCGCAGGTCGGCGACGAAGCGTTTGTATTCGCGTTCGCGAGATGCTTCATCCGGCTGGCGCAGGAGTGAGGAAGGATGGACGGTTGCGACGACTTTTCCCGCGAGACGCGACGACAAGACTTTGCCGCGTTGTTTCATGACGCGAAAACTCGGGCCGAAGATTGTTTGCCCTGCAGTTGAACCCAGAACCACGACAAGTTTCGGTTCGACCAGGCGCAACTCGGCTTCCAGCCACGGGCGGCAGGCGGCGATGTCGCGCGCACTCGGTTTCTGATGAAGCCGGCGTTTCCCGCGCGGTTCCCATTTGAAATGTTTCACCGCGTTGGTGACATAAACTTCGTCGCGATTGATTTCGGCTTCCTCGAGTGCACGATTCAAAATCTTTCCCGCCGGACCGACAAACGGTTTGCCAGCCACATCTTCGTAATCACCCGGTTGCTCACCGATCATGAACATCGTGGCGTGTTTCGGCCCTTCGCCGAAGACGGTCCGCGTCGCTTTCTTGTAGAGCGGGCAGGCGGTGCACTCTTTCGCCGCGGCAGCGACTTTGGCGAGGCTGTTCGTGTCCGGCACCGGCGCGGGCGCCCAGACATCGTCACCGGATTGTGCGATTATTTCAGCCTGTAATTTCACGGTTTGGAAAACGGCAACAACTGATTCCATGTCTGATTCGATGATGCTCGAAACTCCGCGCTTAATTCTGCGCCCGTTTACCATCGAAGATCTCGATCGCATGGGGGAGTTGATGACCAACAAGGATTTCATGCGATTTTCAATGGGACCGCTGACGCGAGAACAAACCCAGGCGTTTCTCGAAAAGGTGATCGGATGGGACCGCGATGGTTTGCCTTCGCAATTCGCAATGATTATCCGCTCGAGCGGCGCGCTGGTGGGCTACTGCGGTTTTTTTCACCACGAAGTGGATGGCAAAATGGAAATCGAGATTGGCTACAGATTGGATAGCAACGTCTGGAACCGCGGGCTGACCACCGAAGCCGCGCGCGCGGTTCGCGATCACGGTTTTCGCGATCTAAAACTCGACTACGTAATTTCGCTGATTCATCCGGAAAATGTTCCGTCGCGTCGCGTGGCGGAAAAGAATGGAATGACTCTGGAACGAAAAACAACGTTTAGAGGTTTTCCGACGTTCATCTTTTCAATTAACCGGCAACGGTGGCTGGAACTGGCGCCTGACGCCGGATGAATTCCCCGGCCAAGGCGCGGTAGGCGCGCGCGCCAGCGCCGGACTTGTCGTATTCGAGAATGGTTTTGCCGAAACTGGGCGCTTCACTCAAGCGGACCGTGCGCGGAATTACAGTGGCATAAACCTTGTCGCCGAAATGCTGGCGCACTTCTGCCACGACTTGTGAGCTCAAATTGGTGCGGCTGTCGAACATGGTCATGAGAATGCCGCCGATCTGAACATTCGGATTCGCTCCGGAATCGCGCACCTGCTCGACGACGCGGACAATTTTCACCAGACCTTCCAACGCGAAATATTCGCATTGAATCGGAGTGAGAATTTCGTCGGCAGCCGCGAGCGCGTTGCTCATGAGAATTCCGAGGGAGGGTGGACAATCGAGCAGCACAAAATCGAAAGCGCTGTCGGCGCGTAACGGCTGCAATGTTCGGGCGAGCCGGAGTAAATGATCCGGCATTCGCGCAATCTCCACTTCCGCGCCAGCGAGATCGAGGTCGGCGGGAACGAGAAAGAGCTGCTCTAATCGCGTCGGCAAAATTTTCTCGGCGATGGCAGTCTGTCCCAACAACGGTTCGTAGAGAGTCTCGCCTTCTAAGTCCTGCATCCCAAGCGAACTGGTAGCATTGCCTTGCGGATCAAGATCGATGAGCAGGATGCGTTGTCCTTGTTCCGCCAGCGCCGCGCCGAGGTTCACTGCCGTCGTGGTTTTGCCGACCCCGCCCTTTTGATTCGCGATCGCGGTGATTTTCATTTCCGGGGAACGCAGGCGCCCTCGCGTGCGGGCGATGGCGCACCCGCCATCGCGAAGTTTTTCTTTATGCAGCGATTTATACAAAAATTCTTCCGGAGGGGCGCCGAAAGTTCGAGCCGGACTGGCAATTGCACGCGAGGGCGCATGCGTTCCCTAGAGTCTGCAATCGCAATTATCTTCATCGCGGGACCATTAATGTACGTAACTCGAAGGTGCGACGGCCATCGGCTTCGCGCCACCAAAGATCGTCGGGCGCGGGTAGCATTTCTGTGATTTCCAACTCGCCGGATTTAGTTAGCCAGCGATGAAAGATTTCCAGGAAAAGGTAACTCTCGAAATCGATGAACACGGGTTTGGTGTCTTTATCTCGGCCTTCGGCGCCACTGCGCCGCAATGCCTGTTCCGTCGGACGAATGTAAACGAAACGTGGCAAATCTCTCGCAGCGCGCAAACGTTCGATCGCCAGGACGAGATCGCGTGAAAGCCCGGAGAAGTTTCCCGCGCCCATTTCCTCAACCGAGACCGTCCAGGCCCGACGCTGGACAATGACGCGGCCGCATCGCAATCGCGGTGTGTGGAGCGCGAGGCCGAATTGGAACGGATGAAATCCTAGCGGGATGATCCAGTTGCGCGCGAAAGATCCAAGATATTCGCCGTTGGCCCGGAGCGCGACGTCGTTCTGGTCATCGATGAAAACTTCGGCGCGTGCGGGTGGAACGGAACGCCAGCGCGGATTGCCGCGTTGGGGCGACGCAAAGACCGCCTGCTGTGGAAGCGCATCAAAGATCCGGACCGTAGTGTGTGCCGTAAAGTCAGCGGCAAAAAAGCCGAAATGGAAGAATGGTTTGTCGCAGGTGCTCAGTTGAAGGGCGCGGGAGAGGGCGGCGTGATCGGGGCAACTCCAATACATGCAATGATGCAAAGTGGCGGCGGCGGGATGTAGCTCGCTCACGATCCAGCGATATTCGCCGCGCAAGATCGCCTCGCGTGATCGGGCGGCGAGTTGCAAATCGCCGGAGGGAAAAGTGAATTCGTCAAATTTCTGATAGGTGAAATTGTCCCGCACAACATGACAATCCGCAGCGGTGAGTTCGTACTCGGTGAGATGCGCGTGAGGTTTTAGTCGTTCCCGAAAGGCGGCTTTAACTTCCTGAAATGCCATCACCGCGAGCCCAACGAGACCCGGGCCGGTCAGTGGAAGTTTGGCTGTTTCGCATGCACGCAAAAAAGCAGGCAACGGAGCTGCGGTTTTTCCGACTTTTTCCAGCACTATCCTCAGCCCGGTGGCAACACGGGATGCAACGAACGCGTAATTATCGCGCCAGAAATCGATCCAGGGTTCGGCGTCGGTTACGACTTCGTCCAGCAGAGCTTCGCTGATCTCGAATTTGCAATCGCGAAAGCATTCTTCCGCGATCGGATTGACCGCGGCATAGAGTGAACGCTGACCTGGTTTGCGTTCTGCGCCGAGCTGTGAAAGCTGCTGGCGCGTCACGGACAAAATTTGCTGGCGTCGAGTGGGCTCGCTCGTTCCGGCGAAATCAGTAGCGCATGTGATTAGTGAATCCGCGAACGGCAACCAACGATGCCGCGCCGTGCCGAGATGCCAGGCGGCAACGTCATCGCGCAAAATCTGGAATGCCAGCGGCTCGAGTGCTGGAACTTCCAACGTCGCAACCACAATCCTTTTGTCGAGGAGCCCGCTGACGACGTCCAATTCGACATCAGCCAACCTCACCAACGCATGAATTGGTGTCGTTCCGTCACATCGTGTAACAATTTCCAGCTCCGCGGAGGTGAGGTCGATGGCGTCGCCGCTGTCGACGAAGACGAAACGATGGCCGATCAAGACGCCGCTTGGATTTAATCGGGGGCACCGTTCCAAAAAAGTTTCCGGATCGGCGTTAATCCCGGCGGCAAGGGCATGCGCAGTCCAGCGTTCGAGAAAAACGTCACGCCGCGCGATGCCTGGGCGAGCTTCAAAACTGAGAACCGGTTCGCCTGGTCGCGCCGAACCCCAGGCAGAAGGTCCGAATTCGCTGAAGGTATCGTTTTTGGCAGCGATTCGCTGGAGATAAAGCAGGAGGTGACGTTCACGTTCGCGGACGCGGCTATTACGAGTCGGAATCTCCTCGCCGGAATGGTCGATTAAGTGATGAACTTCGCCTGAGCCGAAGACAAGGTAGCGTGGAAGGATGCGTCGGCTTGTTTCAAACAAGGCAATGCGGGCTGTGGTTAAATCCTTCTCGAGTTGCTTGTCGAGTTGCACACGCGTCTGTTTCGCGGTGGTGGCGACGCGAACGTATTCCTCAAGCTGTTGCGGAATTCTCTGCTTCGGAATTTCGGAATTACGAATCGCGGTACGCCACGCCGCAAATTCTTCCGAGGTAAGACCGCTCCCGCGTCGGGTGACAAATTCGAGGGCAGCTTTCTTGAGCCGTTCGAGTTCGGTCTCTTGGGTTAGAAGATCGCGAGCTACAACGCAAACATGTGGCATCGCGAGTTCTTCGAGAACGTCAAATGGAACTCCGGCCAGTCGAATCAGGAATGGGGAGACGATGCGGTAAGCGGAGGACACATTCGCAGCAAAACGAAACTGCTGCGCGCTGACAAGTGGTTTGTGATTATCTCAGTTAGGATCCTTGCAAATCTGCCCAGCGCTGGCGCGTGTGTTATTGGAATTTTCCTGGGGCGCTGCCCCAGGCTTGAAGTGGCGGCGCGCCTGTGGCGCTAACAGAAATAGAATCGCGCTTGTTCGGCGCGTCTGCGACGACTACCGATCGTGAAGGGGAAGCCGCAGGGTGAAAGTGGTTCCCTCGCCTAAAGTGCTTTTGACGTCGATCGATCCGTCGTGATCGTCGATCACTTTTTTCGTAATGTAGAGTCCAAGACCAGTGCCGTTCTTGCCCTGTTTGGTAGTGAAATAGGGATCAAATATTTTCCCGATTTCGTTCTCGGCAATTCCATAGCCGGTATCGCGAACTTGGATGTCGGCGTAAAGATCCTTTTCCCGGCAGTTGACTACAACTTTGCCATGCTTGTCGGTCGCTGCCTGGATGGCATTGACAATAACGTTCTGGACGGCACGCGTCAGCTGAATCGGATCGCCGAGGACGATGCATTCTTCATCGGCAATATGGCAGTCGAGTTGGACGCCGTTTTGCGAAGCCATGCCACTAACGCTCTTGCCGACGTCCTGGACGATGCTGGAGACAGAGACCGGTTTGGTTTTAGCGGCGCCAACCTTGCCGTAGCTTTGCCACATGGTGAGAAGTTCACGGCACAGCCGCACGTTTTGCTCGATGATCTGAAGTTCTCTTGGCGAGCTCGTAGCCCGCAGGCCATTATTGCCGTCGCCGGATTGTTCCAGTTTTTTGGCCAGAATCTGGACGTAGCCCCAGACGATGGTGAGTGGATTGCTTAGATCGTGCACAAACTCAGCCGACGCTTGACCGAGAGAAGCAAGACGTTCCTTTTGCGCGAGCTCATTCCGCAGACGCTCGTTAAGCTCTTGAACTTCGCGCGCGGTCGCCTCGCTTTGACGCTGCAAACGGGTCCGTTCCACGTTACGGCCGATCACTTCGCGCATTTGGACCGCATCAAAGGGTTTGTTGATGTAATCGTTAGCGCCGAGACGGAGCGCTTCCTGCGCGGTCTCGAGCGCGCCGAAGCCAGTGAACATGATTACGGAGAGGTGCGGATCAATTTCGCGAATCTTGCGCAAGCCGTCGATGCCGTTCATCCCGGGCATGCGAATGTCCATGACAATTGTATCGGGATGCTTTTCCTGTAAGAGCTGGAGACCGGTCTCGACGTTTTCGGCGGTGTGGACCTGATAGCTGGGTTTGAGGAGCATCCTCAAACTCTCGCGTGGTCCGATTTCATCATCAATGATGAGGATTTTGGCGGGATCAGGGCTGGCGGAGATGTGCACTATAAGTGGATTTAGAGCTAGGGGCGTGCCGTTTTCATTGTGAAATTATTGGGCCAAAAGGACTACGGGGTTGGCGCAGAGTGAAACAAAAAACGGAAATAGTGCAAGATCGATCTTGTGAATAACTGAAAATTTGTGAATAAGTGCAATGGGGTAGGGAATGGAAATATAATGACTGCATTTAGTCTGAGCGCTAGAATTTGCGTTTTTAATGGACGCCAGAGGGTTGCCCGCTTTCAACCGTAAGCTCGTTGCCAGATCGCCTCAGGTAGCTCGAGGAGATGCTCGCTCCGCGGAGTGGCACGATGGTTAAACGAAACCGCGTCGTCATCACCGGGATGGGAGTCCTCGCCCCCAACGGGATCGGCCTGGAAGCGTTCTGGGAATCACTCCTCCAATGCCGCAGCGGCATCGGGCCGATCACGCTTTTTGACCCCTCAAAGTTCAAAACCCGAATCGCCGGTGAAATAAAAGGCTTCGATCCTGCGGAATATATCGAACCGGAGCTGAAACCCAAGAGGATGGCACGGCACACGCAGCTTGCCTATGCCGCTACCATGATGGCGCTCAAAGATGCAGGACTGGAGATAAACAATCTCAGCCTTCCCAGCCCGACTCCGGTGGTTATTGGCGTTAGCACGAGTGCGATCGATGTGATCGAAAGCGTGCATTTCGCGGTCGATCGCGGAACGCCCAATCGGGCACCCGTCAGTTCCGCTGCAGCGTCGATCCCGCAGGCGGCCGCAAATACCATTGCCGACCGCATCGGCGCCTACGCCAACGCCACGACGGTTTCCTCGGCTTGTCCGTCAGGCTTAGATGCCTTAGCCGATGCCGCAGCAATGATTAGAAGCGGCGAAGTTGAGGCGGCGGTCGCGGGAGGGGCGGATGCGCCAATTACTCCGCTAACCCTGGCTAGTTTCATCGGGAGCGGGCTGGTAGCGGCATCGAATGGAGAACCCGAGGCAGCAAGCAAGCCTTTCGATCTCACCCGGGAATCGGGTGTGCTCGCGGAAGGCGCTGGAATCTTCATCGTGGAAAACTACGAACGTGCCTTGGCCAGAGGTGCCCGGTCGTACGTCGAAATCGCGGGCTTCGGGAAACAGCGGGACATCGATCGTAACAAACCAGCATCAGGGTTATTTGATTCGATGAAACTGGCATTGGCCAACGCTGGTCGGTCGATAAACGACGTCGATTATATATCGGCCTACGGGACCGGTGATCCAATACTGGATGCGGCCGAGGTTGCGGCCATCAAGCAACTATTTGGAGCGCGAGCTTACGAAATTCCGATGAGTTCTATTAAGGGGGTAACCGGCAACGCCCTGGGTGCCAGCGGACCCTTACAGGTTATAGCTTCAGCCCTTGCCATCCGTGACCGACAGATCCCGCCGACGGCCAACTTGCGATCGTTCGATCCGTCATGTGACCTCGACTTCGTCCCTTGCCAGCCTCGAAGAGCTAAAATCGACTGCGCCTTAATCAACGTCAGAGGCATTGGCGGAAGCGCCAGCACGCTGGTACTCCATCGGTTGGCTGACTAATGAACAGCGCGACAACTCCCATTATTGTGGCGCTGCTCGGTCAGATTGGTCTGGCTTTCGCAGTCTTTCAAGCCAACCCCAAGCGCCGCTCGAACCAATGCTTCCTCCTGCTGTCGATGGCGATCTGTGTTTGGCTGATGTACCGCTACTTCGGGCTAAGCACTCGCGTACCTGCTGTCGCGGAGCTTTGTATTCGGGAATCTTGCGCGGCCGGCGCCGTTATTCTCGCGCTTCTCAATCTGCTGCGACTTACCATTCGAAATCGACAGAGCCGCTGGCGCGACTTACTCAGGGAGTCGATACCCTGGTTCGCAGTCGGCCTTGCTGTAGTTGTCCTTTGTCAAACCAGCTTCTTTATCAAGGGAGTCCGGCTAAATGTAGATAATATCACCGGGCTCTCGGCGCCGGATCCGATTCCCGGGACGGGCTTTTTAATCTTTAACATCTATTTCCTCGCGGCGATCGCGACCTTAGGTTTTCAGCTGACGCGCGACCTGCGAATGCTAGCCGGTTCGCAGCGCTCCGAGATGGCTTTTATCATGATCGGAGCAGTGGTGATGCTAGTTTCGTCTGTACCATTGCAGCTTCTCCTGAAGCTATTTGTCGATACCTCCAAGCTACTCTGGCTCGGTCCATTTCGAGTCGTCCTCTTCAGTTTGATCATCGCGTATGGGATTTCGACGCGAAAGATCATGGACGTCGGTCTTTTCCTGCGGCGGGCGATGTCGTACGCAGTTCTCACGGCTTACTTACTTGCGCTCTACGGAGCGGTCTGGTGGCTGGTGGTTTTGGCAACAACTGCTCTTTTCTATTCGACCGATCACACCTTTGCACATATCGCCGCGGCACTGGCTGTTACCTTTGCCATGGCGCCGGCGCGCGGCTTCTCCCAATCGTTGGCCGATCGCCTTTTTGTCGGCGGCCGGCGGATCGACTTTCGCACTACGGTTAGTAAGGCGGCCGCCATTCTGGAATCAGTCACGACCTTGCCCGATCTTTTGAGGAGATTCGCGACTACGATTGGCCAGGCTGTTGGCACCGACAGTGTAACGATTTATCTCGCGCAGCGTAAGGTTTTTCGAAAAAGGTATCCCGTCTCCAGTTCACCCGGACCAGTCGAAGGGTTAACGGAAGACAGTCCGCTTGTGCAATGGCTAACTACTCATCACGAGCCCGTCATTCTGGAAGAACTCCTGCGTGTTCGTGGGACGGCCACGACCTTTGCTATTCGCAACGAGCTGGAACGCGCAGGCGTCGCGGCCGCGGTAGGAATTCTTTCACGCGAACATCTCGTTGGCATCATGTTACTAGGACCCCGCCTTTTCGGTCGTATTTATGGCAGCACCGAACAGACTGCATTGCAGGTGTTGTGCGGCCAACTCGCAGTCGCGATTGATAATGCCGAGCTATTCACCGCGGTCCAAAATGCGCGGATCTATAATGAGATACTAGTCCAAAATTTAACCACCGGAGTCGTAGCCGCCGATGCCGACGGTCATATCACGGTGTTCAATCAGGAAGCGGCGCAGATTGCCGGTCTGAACACCAACGGCGTTGAACGAACAGTTAACGATTTGCCGGCACCATTACGCGAGATTATTCAGACTACGTTGACCTCGGGTGAGCGGCAGGAAGATCGGGAAGTGGAGCTGGCTGGAGGGACATTCGCTCGCGCCAGTAGCGCGATCTTCCGGGGGCAGGGTGGCGAGCTTTTGGGCGCGCTCATGGTGGTGACAGACATCACCGCGTTGAAGCGCCTTGAGCTGCAAATTCGGCGCAGCGATCGGCTCGCCAGCCTCGGAACGCTTTCCGCCGGAATGGCGCACGAGATCAAGAATCCGCTGGTGTCGATCAAGACCTTTGCTCAGCTCCTGCCGGAGCGCTATCACGAGTCCGATTTCCGCGAAACCTTTTCTGGTCTCATTGTCCACGAAATCGATCGCATCGATTCGCTGGTGAACCAGCTGCTACGGTTCGCTCGCCCGGCCAAGCCGTTGCTGCGGCCGATGCACGTGCACGAAATACTGGATAAAACGCTCCGACTTGTGCAACATCGGTTGTATCAAAAGGAGATCAAAGTCACCCAGAAGTGGGAAGCACCGATCGATACGATTCGGGCAGACGGAGATCAAATGGAGCAGGTTTTCTTGAATTTCTTTCTGAATGCGATGGACGCGATGAAACGTGGGGGCGAGCTCACAGTTTCCACTGAAACTCGCAGCGGTGAGTCTCTCGTCACCCATCTGCTGCCGGAGGACGGGGAGAGAAACGAAGCGCTGCACATTTCCATTCGCGATACCGGGGAAGGGATCAAGAAGGAGGATATCGCGCGGGTATTCGATCCATTTTTCACTACCAAAAACTTTGGCACCGGCCTCGGTCTTTCTGTTGTCCATGGAATTATCGAAGAACATGGGGGACAAATCGAAGTTGAGAGCGAACTGGCGAAGGGAACGTCATTCCACATCTTTTTACCGCTGGTCCACTTTGATCAAAAGGTGGCGGCCGCATGAGTGCCGCTCCTGTTTGCATTCTTTATACCCAGGACCCCGATTTGGTGCGACGAGTCAAAGCCTATTTGCGTACCATGGCGTCGGTCCGCCACGTCACCGATCCCAATCGGTTGGAGGCCGTGCTCCAGCAAACTTCGCCTGCAGTTGTTTTAATGGACCTGCGAGCAAAGGATTGCCGCGACCTGCTGGACCTACTGGAACGGGAGTGGGTTGAGTCGCTGGTGGTCGCTCTCGGGGCGCCGCGCTCAGAGCCGCTGCGGGAGGCCGAGCAATCTGCCATCTATGCGGCAGAAGATCTGCAACTGGATCGGCATCGTTTTCAAACCCTTCTCGGGCGTGCCTTCGACCACTTGCGACTGATGCAGCAAAACCGTGACCTACGCGAACAATCGTATTATGGCCCGGCCATGGAGCCGGCCCGACGGGTAACTCCGATGATGGAGGGGTTGCCTACTGCATCGCGGCTGCCGCTGCGTTTTCCGCGGGTATTTCGACGGCTCGACAATGTGGAAGGGTTGCTGGCCAGCGTGGTCGAAGGAGTAGCAGACGCTGCCGGTGTCACGCGGGTGGGGATTTTCTCGAAAATTCGGCCGGGCGATCGCTATTGCCTGCGCGCGGGTCTTCGCTGTTTGCCGGAAACTAACGAGATCGAGTACGACGAGCGTGATCCGCTGGTGCGGTGGCTTGAATTACATGGCCACCTTGTTTCTCGCACTAACCTCTCCAACATCGTTTCGCAAAATCAGCGGCCACTTTTGCGTCGTGCCCTCGATACTTTTGGCGCGGAGGTCATTGTTCCACTTTACGCGCGGGGCCAAATTATTGGTTGGCTATTTTTGGGCCATCGCGTCACTGGTCTGCCTTTCGAGTACAGCGATCTGGAAGCACTAATGGCCCTGGCCGAACATGTCTCTACCGTGCTCGAGAACGCGCTGCTTTACCAAGAAGTTACGCTGCAAAAAACCCTGGCGGAAACGCTATTGAAATCGATCCCACCCGGCATTGTGGCCATCGACGAGAACGGAACTATTCGCTGGTTTAATCCGCCGGCGGAATCGATTTTGGGAGTGAAAACTTCCGATGCGCTCAACCGCCCGGCTGAGGCGGTTGGACGGAAGCTCGCAACCATGTTGCGCGAAACCCTCGATGCCAGGACAAATCCGCCCGCTCGACAATGGATCGATCCGAACACGCGCCGCTCAGTTTCCGTTGAAAGCCGCCGCCTGGTCGACCAAAACACTCCACTCGGTGCCGTCGCCGTCATTCATGATCTGACGGCCGAGGAAGATTTACGACAAAAGCAGGATCTGGTCGATCGTGCCGCTTTTTGGACGGACCTGGCCGCGAGTATGTCGCATGAAATTCGGAACCCCCTGGTCGCGATCAAAACTTTTGCGCAACTTTTACCCGAACGTTTCGACGACCCCGATTTCCGCAAGAATTTCAACCAGATTGTCGTTCAGGAAATCGATCGGCTCGATAAAATCGTCAGTCAGATCAACACATTCGCGCATCCGGCGGAGTTAAAGATGCGACCGCTGGACATTCGCACTCCGGTCAAACGTGGCCTCGAGCTTGCCCGGAACAAGTTTCGCGTCAACGGCGGCGTCGCGGTGGAGACAGAACTGCCATCGAATCTGCCAAAGGTGCTCGGCGATGAAAGCGCACTCGCCGAAGCGGTGGCGCACCTGGTCGCGAACGCGGCCGAAGCGGTGACAGAGCGGGAGAAACCAAAGATCACGCTCTCGGCCAAGCCAATCCGTGAGGGTGGCCGCGACAGCGCCGTGCTCGTGACCGTGCAGGATAACGGCCGCGGGATCGCGCCCGAAATGCGCGACAAAGTTTTCTCGCCCTTTTGTACGACGAAGGCACGCGGTATGGGGTTAGGCTTGCCGATTGTCAAACGCACGGTCTTCGATCACAACGGCCGGGTTGACATCGATACGAGCGACACCGGGACAGCCGTGAGCATTGCGTTGCCAGCGACGGCTAACGGCGATTAAGCTTGCCCGCGCTGCAATGGATCGAGCAGTCCCATGCTCGATGCCAACATAAGGCGGCTTGGCCGCAAATTTACCAGGCATCGCTCGGCGGTGCGGCCGCTACACCCCGCACTGTTGAACGTGCAAACTGACCCTCGTTTTTTGAATGAAAAACGACGCGTCGAAGTTTTTCCCTAATTTTTGACATCTCGTTTAGTTGAACAGCGCCAGTGTCGACTCTTTATTGATTCTTCTATGAACAAGCCGCTTGAAGCGAAATCCGTTGCCGAACTTAAAGCAAATTTGCGAGGCCCTGTCATCGAACCACACGACGCAGGCTACGACGATGCTCGCAAAGTGTACAATGCGATGATCGACAAGAAACCGCGCCTGATCGCGCGTTGTGCGGATGTGGCCGATGTCATCCATTCAGTAAACTTTGCCCGAAAAAATGATCTCCTCCTTGCCATCCGAAGCGGGGGACATAACGGCGGCGGCCTGGGAATTTGTGATGACGGATTGGTGATCGATCTCGGACTCATAAAATACACGCGCGTTGACCCGACGGCGCGCAAGGTGACTGTGGGTGGCGGATGCACCTGGGCCGACGTCGATCATGCGACGCATGCTTTTGGTTTGGCTACTCCCAGCGGAATTATTTCGACGACCGGTGTGGGCGGATTAACTCTCGGCGGGGGAATCGGACATCTTACCCGCAAATGCGGGTTAACTATCGACAACCTTGTTTCCGTCGATCTGGTCTTGGCCAATGGAAGCTTTGTTAAAGCTAGCGCCGATGAGAATTCTGATTTGTTCTGGGCTATTCGCGGCGGCGGCGGAAACTTTGGCGTCGTGACTTCGTTTACCTTCAGACTGCATCCGATCGATACTGTTTATGCCGGCCCGATCTTGTACGAATTGAACGAAGCCGCTGAAGTGATGAAGTGGTATCGCGAGTTGATTACAAGGGCGCCCGACGACTTGAATGGCTGGTTTGCTTTTATCACCGTTCCGCCTGCGCCGCCTTTTCCCGAAAATCTTCATTTGAGAAAGATGTGTGCGGTTGTTTGGACATGGACGGGCGACCCGCAACGAGGCGAAGAAACGTTTAAGCCAATTCGCGCTTTTAAAAAAGCGGCGCTTGATCTGGTTGGGCCACTGCCGCAGCCGGCTTTGCAAAGCATGTTCGACGGGCTGTATCCGCCGGGGTTGCAATGGTACTGGCGGGCGGACTTTGTGAGGGAACTCAGCGACGAAGCGATTGCGCAACATGTTAAGTTTGCCAACGCGCTACCAACGATGCATTCCACCATGCATCTTTATCCGATCAACGGAGCGGCTGGCCGGGTTGGCAAACACGAAACGGCCTGGAACTATCGTGATGCAAACTGGGCGCAGGTCATGGTTGGCGTTGATCCGGATCCGGCGAACAACGAGAAGACCATCTCCTGGACAAAAAGTTATTGGGACGCGCTTCATCCATATTCGGCCGGAGGCGCTTATGTGAACTTTATGATGGATGAAGGCGAAGAGCGAGTGAAAGCGACCTATGGTGATAACTACAAGCGACTCGTTGAGATTAAGACTAAGTACGATCCGGGAAATCTTTTTCGGGTAAACCAGAATATTAGACCAGCCAAAGCAAGGTCATAGTTTGGATACGACACATAATCATATGGGTTCTCTTATGGTTAATGTATGAACGCCGAGACGCTAAGATCCTTGCAGGCGCCGCTGAAAGAGAAATACCGCCAGGAGCCAAACACCGCGCTTGTTACATTACGAGCTGAAGGACGGTTAGGTGAGGGGATTACCTGCAAGATAGAAACGGGCAAAGCACCGATCACAGCCGGGCTTCATCCGGCTACAGGCGGCGACGGATTAAGCGCTTGCTCAGGTGATATGTTACTGGAAGCATTGGTCGGTTGCGCTGGCGTAACGTTAAATGCAGTAGCAACGGCTTTGGGGATTCAGCTCCGCGACGCAAAGGTTCGGGCGGAAGGCGACCTCGATTTTCGTGGTACTCTCGGAGTATCGAAAGATGTGCCGGTTGGTTTCGAGCGAATTCGACTGCGATTCGACCTCGACACGGATGCAACCGCAGAGCAGGTTGCTACCCTGATTCGCTTGACTGAGCGCTACTGCGTGGTTTATCAGACATTGAGTCGCCCGGCTAAGATCGACGTTGAGTATCGCCCTGCCTCAGGATAAGTTGCCGCCGCTTCGAACAACCTATGCCAACCTACATGGACATTCACGAGATTCCGGGAGGAATCACTGCCGACGAAGTTGCGAAGGCCCACGCGCATGATGCCGCGGTGGAGGGCAAATACGGCGTTCATTATCATAAGTACTGGGTCAACGAGCGCGCCGGGAAGATCTTCTGCCTTTGTGAGGCGCCGAACGCAGAGGCCGCCATGCAAGTCCACCGCGAAGCGCACGGTCAGGTCGCGGAAAAGATTATTCAGGTTGAACCTGACGTGGCCGATCTGTTTCTTGGCGGCAGCGAAGTAAATTCAGCGGGGGCGGTCCTTCTTCCGGGTGGCGCAGCAGACGCGCGAGACCCCGGGATTCGCACCGTTTTGTTCACCGATATCGTCGAGTCGACGTCGCTCACACAAAGCCTTGGTGACGACGTGGCGATGGAGCTTCTGCAAATTCACGACAGTGTCGTACGGGACGCGTTAAAGGCATTGAACGGACGCGAGGTCAAACATACCGGTGATGGAATCATGGCATCCTTCGTTTCGGCGGCGGCTGCCGTTCGTTGCGCTGCGCAAATTCAACGGGAATTGGCGCAGCGTGCGGGAGAGCAGAGTAATCATCCCGTTCGAGTACGGATTGGCGGCGCGGCCGGAGAGCCGGTGGAACACGGCAACGACATTTTTGGCTCGACCGTGCAACTGGCGGCACGGCTTTGTTCGCACGCCGAGCCGGAACAAATCGTAGTGTCGAGCGTGGTAGCGGACCTGTGTATCGGGAAGGGTTTAATGTTCCGCGCTCTGGGCGAAGTCTCACTCAAAGGTTTCGACCAGCCGGTGCATGCTCACTCCGTCGAATGGTCGGCTTAACATTTGGCGCGATCACGGATTCAGTCCAGTTCTAGTTAGCCAGGCGGTCTTTCGATGATGACCAGGCCGATCCCTCCGAGAATGAGCAGCGATGCGAGCAGAAGGCGCAACGTAATTGATTCGCTCAAAAACAATATGCCCCCGACAGCGGCTAGTACCGGCACGCTCAGCTGCACGGTAGCGGCCGTGGTAGCTTTCAGTCCGGGAAGAGCGCTATACCAAATCACATAGCCAACACCGGAAGCAATCGCGCCCGAGACAATCGCGTAACGGATGCCTGCAGGATCAAGGTTGGTCCAGCGCAGCAGCGCCATACTTAATACCGCGGCGAAGACAACGGAGCGCCAGAAATTGCCAGCCGTAACACTGGTAGGATCACCTGCGCCTTTGCCGCGGAGCGAATAGATTCCCCAGGCTATACCCGCGCCTGTCATCAATAAAGCTCCACCGATTGGCGGAGCAGATAACCCAGGAAAAACCAGTGCAACCAGCCCGCCTAACGCGATCGCCAGACCAAACCATTGTCGTGCGTTTAATCGTTCCCCCTTCCGCAATCCCCAGAAGATCATGGTGGCCTGGACCATGCCAAAGAGAAGTAATGCGCCCGTTCCCACAGACAAAGAGATGTAGGCGAACGAGAAGGCGGCAGCATACGCGAACAACGCAAGAGCTGAAGTCCAATTTCCGGTAGTAGTCCAGCCGGGCTTGCGCGTAATAACAATGAGCCAAAGAGCGATAACGCCCGACAAAAGGCGGATCAAAGTAAAACTCGCTGCATCGATCGTAGTTTGCCTCAGCGCCAGCCGGCAGAGCAGCGAATTGCTCGCAAATGCAACCATCGCCAGCAGCGTAAGGATAACAACTCGCATTCCATTAATCATCCGCTAAACGCCAGACTTCACCAAGTTGCAGCGCGGCGGCAGAAAGGACTCAAGATGAGACAAACTCTGCAATGGGCAGGATGTCTGTGCTCCCGCGGGATGATCGGCATATCGTTTGCTCCGAAAAGGAAGGCGTGAACCGGTCGCTCAGCCTTCTTGCCCTCGCCGGCGCGCTCGTTATGCCTGCGGTCTATTCGCTGACTCGGCCGGATCCGCAGGAGAAAGCGGTTTTGACGCTCATGTCTGATCCTTATCGATTGGACAAAATTTACCGCTCCATGGAGGGACCCTGGTCGATACAGCGTGGAATCCACCTCGGCATGGTGGAAGAATCTCGCGTGCAGTGGGTAACTGGACTCGAAACTGAGGTCCTCGATGCGACCGGGCGAAAGCCAATCTCGCAGGAGTTTTTCTGTCATTCCAATCTCACTTTCGCTGAACGCAGCGGCAGCCCTGCCAAATTCAATCAAGAGATGGGCGGGAAGACGCACCTCGACTGGCGACTTTTCACCCTCGTTCCAGGGCGACTTTCCATTGATCTTCCGCAAGGCTTCGGTGTTCCTATCCCGGCCGATGCGCCTCTCGATTACGTGACGATGTCGCTGAACCTGAACGAACGGGATCACGTCGTAAACGTTCAGATGCGGACCACCGTGCACAGTATCGCGGGCGATCAACCAGGCGCGCCGACAAAGGCGTTGTTTCGTCGTGCGCTATACGTTCTTCAGCCCAACGGCGTGTCGGCGAAGGGACCGGCCTGTATGTCGAAACCCGGAATGCACATGGGAGCTGGATGTGGAGAGTTGACCAAGGTCAGTGTGACAGAGTCGCCTTCGGCCAAACCTGGCGAAGGTTTGATGAATCATTGGGTCGTTCCGCCCGGTCACCACATCTATACGACGGAAATCACGCCGCAGTTGAATCTGCCTTTCGACACTACCATTCATTATGCCACGATCCATGTGCACCCGTTTGCGCGCGGAATGGAATTACGGGATATGACAACAGGGACGACGATCTTTCGGCTGCATTCGCAGGACTGGCCGGATCGAGTCGGCGTAGCCTACGTCGAAGAGTTCAAGTCGACCGAGGGCATTCCGATTCAACGCGACCATCGTTACGAGCTTTCGGCGGAGTATGATAACACGACAGGCGCCGACACAGACGCGATGGCGATCCTTTATCTCTACTTTCTGGAGAAGGATCTGAGTTGAGCGTCGGTTGGTGGTGTTAACTCCTAAGCGTTGAGAAAAAACAGGCAACGGGCAAAATGCCTGTGCTACAAGGCGAAGAATTGCTTTTCGGTTTCGTTTTCTCGTTTTAATTTCGCGCCATGATTGTAAGGACAGCTCAATTTTACAGTGCCTACGGCAAAGTCCTGTCGGCGCCCGCAACCAGTGACTTGGTTAGACTAATTACCACCGAAAATTGAAGGAGACACCATGAAATCTATTGCCGTTAACGAAGAACAATTGCAAAAAATTAAGACCGGTCCCGGTTTCATTGCGGCGCTGGATCAAAGTGGCGGCAGCACGCCGAAAGCCCTGCGTCTTTACGGAATTCCAGAGAATTCCTGGTCCAGCGATGAGGAGATGTTCGCCATCGTGCATCAGATGCGCACCCGCATCGTCACTAGTCCCGGGTTCAATGGGGAGAGAATCATCGGCGCTATCTTGTTCGAGAACACAATGGATAGGGAAATCGAACGGCAGCCCACTGCGGACTATCTTTGGAACGTGAAGCGGGTTGTACCGTTTCTGAAAGTGGACCAAGGCCTTGCCGCTGAGAAAGACGGGGTTCAGTTGATGAAGCCCATGCCGTCGCTGGCTGCACTGCTCGACAAATCCAGGGCTAAACGAATCTTCGGAACCAAAATGCGCTCAGTTATCAAACAAGCCAACGAAGCAGGTATCAAGAACATCGTTCTCCAGCAGTTCGAAATCGCTCGGCAGATTATCTCCGCGGACCTCGTGCCGATTATCGAGCCGGAGATTGATATTCACTGCCCGGAAAAAGGAAAAGGGGAGCAATTGCTCAAAGCAGCTATCCTCGAGAAGGTCAACGAATTGCCAGTTGGTCAGTTCGTCATGCTCAAGCTTACGCTGCCGGAGCAGAATGACTTCTACGTCGAGTTGGTCAAACATCCCAAAGTCTTAAGGGTGGTTGCGCTTTCCGGCGGCTATTCGCGGGAAGAAGCAAACAATCGTCTGCGCAAAAATCATGGCGTGGTCGCCAGCTTTTCCCGCGCGTTGGTTGAAGGGCTGACGGCTCAGCAGTCTGATGCTGAGTTCAATGCTATGCTCGATAAATCCATTCAGAGCATTTTCGACGCCTCGAATACTTAAGCGGAGATATCGGCAAGTGGTGGCGTGAACTCGAGAAAATTCGCGAAAATTATAGACCGCCGGTTTGTCACCGACGCTCATTGCGATGTACGGCTCATCGAGCGGGCCGAAATCAGAAGTCGAGAGAATTAACGCCGTCGGAGGAAAACAGAGTTGTAAACGCGTTGTCATCGCGAGTCGCGCAGACCACGAACGATCTCTCGATGGGTGTGTGATCAACGACTTATGGAGATCCCTGGCTGTCTGCACGGCCCGGGATGACAGGATTGGCAAGCGCGGTTTCCGAGTGTGCGCCTGTTCGATCTTTTTGCAAACCATCCCAAATGTTTGGGACGCGACAGTGCGCATCCCTCAAATCAGATAGGCGCTTGGCACAAGCGCCTCTACAATTTAGAAGAGAAATGTGAAGCTTACTCTGGAAGAGATCGCGAAGTTGTCCGGCGGAAAGCTGGAGGGGGATCCCGACACAAAAATTACCGGTGCAGCTTCGCTTGCCGAAGCCACCGTCCACGAAATCTCGTTTTTCAACAATCCGCGTTACCTTCCGCAGCTGCGCAAGACCCGCGCTGCCGCTGTCATTGTTCCGCCTGATTTCTCTGAACAAATCGGCGCCCCCGTCATTCGAGTACAAAATCCGGCGAAAGCATTCGAGCAGATTGTCATCAAGTTCGCGCCGCCGACGATAAAATTTGCGCCGGGAATTCATCCGAGCGCGGTCATTCATCCGCAGGCAAAAATGGGCGATGGCATTTCCATTCAACCGTTCGTCGTGATCGAAGCGGGCGCGCGTATCGGATCAGGCGTGGTCATCGGCGCCGGCAGCTACATCGGACACGACGTCGCGATCGGAGACGGCTGTATGATTTATCCGCGAGTGGTTATCAGGGAACGGTGCCGGCTTGGGGCCCGAGTAATTCTGCACAGTGGGGTGGTGATCGGCGCCGACGGATTCGGATTCGAAATGACCGCGAAAGGTCAGGAGAAAGTGCCGCAAATCGGAATTGTCCAAATCGACGACGACGTGGAAATCGGTGCGAACACGACAATCGATCGGGCGCGGTTTGGTCGGACTTGGATTCAGTCCGGAGCGAAGATTGATAATCTGGTGCAGGTCGCGCATAACGTAGTGATCGGCAAAGACACGGTGATAGCTGCCCAGACCGGAATTGCTGGGAGTGTGCGAATCGGCAACCGAGTAATGATTGGTGGTCAGGCCGGTATCATTGGGCACATTGAGATCGCCGACGGCACGATGATCGGGGCACAAACTGGCGTCTCAAAGAATCTCAACGGCGGAGTATGGTGGGCGACGCCGTCCTTACCGCTGAAGGAAGCAAAGGTGCAATTGGCGTGGGTGCGGCGGCTGGGGGAATTTTTTGAGCGGGTGAAGAAATTGGAAGCGAAGGTGAGGTAAGAGAGCCCGGGCTGGGTTCGTTCTACGCGCTGGCGAAGGAGGCGACTGCCAAAAGCGCAGTTTTACCGGATAGGAACTTCCTGCTGCATCAACCGTAAGCATTTGGTAATAAGCATCTTGTCTTATTTATGCCTAGGAAAGGTGGCAAGGTTATTGCTATTGTAACTATTGAATTTATAGCAATGCAGACCCATTATCCCGCCGTCGAATTCCTCCTCGTCGATCGTGACCCCAAGCTTTCCGAATTTCTCGCTGCTTATCTCTCCAAAAGAGGCCATCCTTGCAATGCTTCGCCCGAAGCAGACAAGGCCCTCGATTGGCTTGGTCAAAATCGCTGCGAAGTGGTCGTTGTCGATCTCAAGTCACAAAACGGTACCGCAAGCTCTTTGATCGCGTCCGTTCGCGCGATCGATTCCAGACTGCCGATTGTAGTGTTTACCGAAAAAGGTTGCAATGAGGCGCAAGTCCGCGCGGCAATGCGCGCCGGTGCGAGCGGGTACGTCAGCAAGAATTTGCCGACGGAACAACTTTATTGTGTCCTTGCGCGAGTGCTGGCAACGGCCCGCTACAATGCGCGGCGCATGCGCCTGCAAAGAGAATTGCTCGGCGCAGCCTAATTCGGCACTGCTTCGTCAAGCATCGCCCTTAGGTTCGCGATCGAGATACATTCAGCTCCGAACGCACTCGCGGTTTCCTGTTCCAGCAAATCCCCAGTCGCCACAATCAGATTAAATTTCTCAGCGTACTTGCTCGCGAGTCGCTCGATAATCGAGTCGGCGGTTTGTCCAGCGCGCGAATAAAAAACCTGGATGCTGTGCGGCTCGGATTGCTCAGTGGCGGAGGTTCCCTTGCCATCGAAAACCACGACAACACGAACACCCGTGTAATCCTGGTAATCGCGCAGTTTTTTGACCAGGGCATCGCGTGCCAGTGAGGTGCGACGGGCGTGGAGCCGTTGCAATTCCGGCCAACCGAAAATCGCGCTGTGACCATCCACGATCAGATAGCGAGCGCGCACCGGACGGTTATTGCGCCGCTGCCGCCGGTGGCGGTGGTGCTGCCGCGGCCTTCTTTGGTTTGGCTCGCGCCGGCTCGCGCTGCATGGCTTTGAGTTTGACTTTTCTCCGTTCGAGATAAGCCTTGCGACGTTTGCGCTTGGTGCGGACGCGGTGTTGTTGACCCATGCGGATGATCTATAGGTTGGGCTTGGGCAGCATGCAACCAATTGGGGCTTGTTGGCTTGAGCTGGGGAACTGTCACCTGTGATTTTCTGTTGCTAATTGGGCCGGTTTTCGTGTAAAAAGTTAGTCTCGCAAAACCGCGCCCCGTGAACTCTCCCAAGCCGCTCATCGCTATTTCGGCATTTCTTCTTCTCGCATCCGCTGTCTTTGGCGTTCTGAATGGAAGTAAAACCAAATCCCTGCGGAACGAGATGGCACTGGCTAAAAATCAGAAGGAAGCGGCCGATCACGCGCGTCAGACGGCGGAGAAAAATATTAAGGCCAGCGAAGCCAAGGTTGCGGCGGAAGCAGCGAAGCTTAATGACAATGACGGCCGCGTGGCCAGCGCGGAAGCGGAATTAGTCAAGACGCAGACCGAGAAATCTGATTTGCAGTCAAAGCTGCAGGCTAACGAGGCGCAGATTTTGGAGTTGCAAAAACACATCGAAGAGATGAGCAAATCCCCGTCGAACCCAAATCCCGGCGCGCCGTCGGTGGCAGAATTACAAGCCCAGCTCGACGACGCTCGCAAACAACTGGAGAATGCGGAGCACGAGAAAACATTCTTGACCGAGAAATTGCAGCCAGGGACCCGCGAACAAATGCGTGGACCAGAGGTTATGGTGCAAGGGCGTCGCGGTCCAACCTTTCGCCCTTCGGTTCGTGGAACCGTGCTGGCGGTTAATCAGGCGTATAATTTTGTGGTCTTGAATCTCGGCGATCGCCAGGGATTGGAGCCGAATGCCGAAATGCTGGTGCTGCGCGATACCACTATCATCGGAAAAATTCGTGTTTCGTCGGTTGAACCTTCGACCGCTATTGGTGATATTCTTGGAAACAGCCTGGCGCGTGGCGTTCAGGTGCAACCTGGTGATACTGTCATTTATGCTGGCTCGAGCTCCTAAACGAACGATTTCCTTTTTGCTGCTGTTGGCGGGTTGCGTCGCCTTTGTTGGCTGCGCTACAGAAAAAAACGTGGCGCTGGTCAATGATCCCGATGCCAAGAAAGAATCTCAGATACCCTGGAACAAACAGGAGAAGTGGGAGACCCAACAAAGCCAGTTCACCGGCATGACGGATCACCGGTAAGGGTCGAATCGCATCAACATAGAGATACTGTCCGACGCAGAACAAACAGCCTGTGTCACGGCTCACCTGCGGCTGAAGTTTGGGACACGACGAAGTGGTCCTCCAGGTATGGATTCGAAGCAATGGGAGGGCGCCGCTTTGTCGGCGCCGAAACTTTCCACCGGAAGCAATTCGCGTGCTCTTCGTATCGCCGTCATCCCATCCACCACCGGACGGACTCGCCAGGGCGAGATGGGTGGGGAATAGTGGGCATCCCGCTGCTCGCTCAAATCCAAAATCCCGCTGGAATGGTTGCGTTCTTCGGTATCACCACGATCCCATCACGGATGTAATAATTCTCGGCGTCGAAATTCTCCGGCTTGCCTTCTGGCGTGATAACCACGCCGTCGGCGATTCGCGCATTTTTGTCGATGATCGCGCGATCGATCACGCAATTGCGTCCGATTCCGATCGGAATTTTCTCGGCCGTCCGATCGCTCGAGAGTTCGTAATAATCGGCACCCATCACGACACTATTACGTATGGTGGCGCCGCTTTGAATGATGCTGCGAACGCCAATGACGCTGCGCTCGATATGCCCATCGGAAATGATACAGCCGTCGGAAATAATTGCCTGTCGCAAGGTCGCGCCGTTGATTTTGCTGCCGGGCAGAAAACGCGGATGCGTATAAATCGGCGCCTCCGATTCGAAAAAACTGTATGCCGGCACGAGGTCGGTAAGATCGAGATTAGCTTCATAAAAAGCGCGGATCGTTCCGATGTCTTCCCAGTAGCCGTCGAAAATGTAGGCGCTGACGTTGCGAGTTTGGATTGCGGCCGGAATGACGTGCTTGCCGAAATCCACCAAATCGTTGTTAAGACAATCGATTAGCACGTTGCGATTGAAAACGTAAATGCCCATCGAAGCCTGAAATAATTCCTCATCCTCGCCGTGCCCGATGCCCGCAAGTAAAGCGCGATCCATTTTTAGGGCATCAAGCACTTTTGCCTCCTTCGGTTTCTCGACGAATCGGGTGATGCGCCGGTCTTCGCCGCTGAGCATGATTCCGAACTCCGAAGCCTGCTCGCGTTTCACCGGTTTGGTCGCGAGCGTGATCTCCGCTCCCGAGCGAATGTGCTGATGCAGGAGCGAGCGAAAATCCATCCGGTAAAGCTGGTCGCCACTGAGAATCAAATAAAATTCGTAGGGGTGCTCGAGGAAGTAACGCATATTTTGCCGAACGGCGTCGGCGGTGCCCTGGTACCATTGCGAGCCTTCGGGCGTTTGCTGGGCCGCCAGGATATCGACGAAGCTACGCGAGAAATTGTCGAACTTGTAGCTCGCCTGCATGTGGCGATGCAGCGACATGGTGTTGAATTGCGTGAGCAGATAGATCGAGCGCAGGCCGGAATTAAGACAGTTGCTGATCGGGATATCGACCAACCGATATTTCCCGCCCAGCGGGACCGCGGGTTTGGCCCGGTCCTTAGTTAGTGGGAACAGCCGGGTGCCGGCACCGCCACCCATGATGATCGCGAGAGTGCGCTGGGTCGTCCCCGGCGGAAGCGCAGGCGTTTGCATCGTTGCTAATGTGACCGTAAACGGAATCGCTGCCCGCAAAATTTTTGCGGGGGCTGAATATCATCATTCTTTGTCGTCCCGAACGGATGTGAGGTACCCCGCCGAAGGTCGGTTTCCGAAGCACGCATTGCCTAAGATGCAGCCTGCACAATGCGCTGTGCGAAAGCGTTTGACCTTTGGAGGCATCCCTCGCCGTTCTGCGCGGCTCGGGATGACACGCCAATTGGGATAACTTTGTCGTTGTCGCGGCGCTTGTGCCAATCGCCGAAATCGTGAGACCGGCGCCTGGCACAAGCGCCGCTACAACCTCGCAGAATATGCTATACTCTCGCTCCTAAATTTATGTGTGGAATTGTCGGCTACGTCGGGCAGGCGGAAGCGGCGCCCATTCTTCTTGATGGTTTGCGGCGCCTTGAATATCGCGGTTACGATTCCGCCGGCGTCGCCATCGTAAACGGCAAACAAATTGAGACGCGAAAATGCGCCGGACGTATCGCGAATCTCGCGAAATTGATGACGGAACAACCGCCCTTGGGAAGCTATGGCATTAGTCACACCCGCTGGGCGACCCACGGAAAGGTGACCGACGAAAATGCGCATCCGCATTTCGACCAGAGCGGAAAAATCGCACTCGTGCACAACGGCGTCATTGAGAATTACGCCGCGCTCCGCGAACAGCTCGAACGGGAAGGCGGTCACACCTTTGCTTCCGATACCGATACCGAAGTGCTAGCGCACTTGATCGGCAGCATTTATGAGAAAATCGACGGCGCGGATTCCAAAGCTCGTCTCGTTAATGCTACTCGGGCAGCGCTGAAACAGGTGATCGGCACGTACGGCATTGCGCTGGTTCATTCCGATATCAAAGACTTCATGATCGGCGCCCGGCGCGGCTCACCTTTGGTACTCGGCGTCGGCAAAGAGGAAAATTTTCTCGCCAGCGACGTTAGCGCCATCGTCGCTTACACCCGCGACGCAGTTTATCTTAACGACTTTGATATCGTCGCAGTCTGGCGCGACAAATTTGAAATCAGTTCGCTCGCGGGCGAATCCGGCAACTACCAGATCAGCAAGGTCGAGTTCGGCGCGGAAGACGTTAGCAAGGGCGATTTCCCGCATTACATGCTCAAGGAAATCTTTGAGCAGCCGCACTCGGTCCGCGATGCCATGCGCGGGCGGCTCAACACCGAAGAATGCACCGCCAAGCTCGGTGGGTTAAACATGACGCCGGCCGAGTTGCGCGACGTCTCTCGCGTCGTCCTAACGGGATGTGGGACAGCATTGCATGCTGCGCTGGTGGGCGAATACTTGATCGAGCAGTTGGCCAATATTCCGGTGGAAGTGGAATACGCCAGCGAGTTTCGCCATCGCAACACCCCGATGAGCGGCAATACGCTCGTCTTCGCCATCAGCCAAAGCGGCGAAACAGCCGATACCCTCGGCGCGTTGCGCGAAAGCCAGCGCAAAGGATTTCGCACGCTTGGAATCTGCAACAACGTCGCCAGCACGGTGGGGCGGGAAAGCGATGGGGGCGTTTACATGCACGCTGGCCCGGAGATCGGAGTAGCAGCGACGAAATCATTCACCTCACAGGTCATCATTCTAGCGTTGATCGGACTGCTCCTCGGGCGGATGCGGCACCTTTCTACCTCACAGGGGTCGCGCGTGATCGAAGCACTGGAAGCGTTGCCCGACCAGATTGAATCGGTGCTGAAGCTGAGCGATCACATTCGTGCAATCGCGAAAAAATATGTCGGGGTCGATGGGATCTTATTCTTTGGCCGGCAGTTTAATTTTCCGGTGGCGTTGGAAGGCGCGCTGAAGATGAAAGAGATCACCTATCTCTTTGCCGAAGGCCATCCCAGTGCGGAATTGAAACACGGCATCATCGCGCTGGTGCGGCCTGATCTGCCATCGGTCTTCATTGCGCCTGATGACGCCGTCTTTTCGAAGAATCTGAATAACATCGAGCAGGTTAAAGCGCGGAAAGGGCCCATCATCGTTCTGACGAGCGGCGACGGCTCGAAGCACCTAAAAGGAATCGCCAACGACATCATCGAGATTCCGCGCGCGCCTGAATTCACTGCACCGGTGTTGACCGCGATCCCACTCCAGTTGTTTGCCTACCATGTCGCCGTTGAATTAGGGCGCGATGTCGACAAGCCGCGCAACCTCGCCAAGAGCGTGACCGTAGAATAACTGGAGGATAGGCATCCAAACGCTGGTCCGGCTCGGACCCTGTCTCGGCCGATGGGCATCCTGCCCATCGAATCTTGCACGACGGCTTGGCGGACGGGTTTTGGACAGGATTGACGGGACTATTCAGGATAGGAGCCGGCAGAAGCCCCTGCGTACGGTCCCGTCAACCCTGGCTGCTGGTGCGCTTCGGAATAAATCCCGTCATGCGCATGACGTTCAGATGCTTGCGAATACCTACAATTGTCCAGGCAAATTTTATATGTTTACTATAACGAAGCCGATGAAAAAGGCATTCCGATGGGGTCTTGTTGTTTTGGTCTTTGGTTACTCCGATCGCTGAAGCGTTTAAGCGGTGAAAATTCCCGCTTTCGTCCTCGATCTGTGAATTGCGCCCGTTTTGTTTGTTGCCGCTTTAACGATTCAACGCTTCAACAGGGCAGCGCCCTATTTCCGCGGTTCGTCTTTCGATTTCTTGGCTTCGCCCGGTCGATAATCTTCTTCGGCGGCGGCAAAGGCTTTCTCCAGGCCGACCATGTCTTCGCCGGGACGCAGGGTATCGAAAGCTTCGGATTCTTTGCGTAATTCTTCCTCGGAATAGTTAGCGGCTTTGATCGAGAGGCCGATGCGACGTTCAATTTTGTCTACTTTGATGACGCGCGCCTCGACTTCCTGCCCGACCTTGAGCACATCTTTGACCTTGGCGACGTGATCTTCGCTTAACTGGGAAATGTGAACGAGGCCATCGATATCGTCTTGTAATTGAACGAACGCACCAAAGCTCGCCAGCTTCGTTACCTTGCCCTTAACCAGATCGCCGATCTTGTATTTCTGATCGATATTCTTCCACGGATCTTCGCTCAGTTGTTTGATGCCAAGACTGATGCGCTGGTTGACCTTGTCGATATCGATGACGACGGCTTCTAGTTCGTCGTTCTTCTTAAATACTTCGCTCGGATGATTAATCTTTCGGGTCCAGCTTAAATCGGAAACGTGAATCATCCCGTCGATGCCGTCGGCCAGTTCTACGAACGCGCCGTAAGCGGTCATGTTGCGAATATGACCTTTGACGCGGCTGCCGATCTCAAACTTCTTTTCGATCTCGTCCCACGGATTGGGTTCGAGCTGGCGCAAACCGAGCGAAATTTTTTGTTCTTCCTTGTTTACCCCCAGAACAACCGCTTCGACTTCCTGACCGACACTTAAAATATCGGATGGCCGCATGATTCGTTTCGTCCAGGACAACTCCGAAACGTGGATCAAACCTTCCACGCCTTCCTCCAGCTCAACGAACGCACCGTAAGGAACAAGATTGGTGATCTTGCCCTTGACCTTCTGTCCGGCCGGGAAGCGTTCTTCAATCTGATCCCACGGATTCCTTTGCGTCTGCTTTAGCCCGAGCGAAACGCGCTCCTTTTCCTTGTTAATATCGAGGACGATTACTTCCAGCTGCTGACCGACCTTCACCATCTCGCTGGGATGCCCGAGCCGGCCCCAGGTCATGTCCGTGATGTGAAGCAAACCGTCCATGCCATCGAGATCGATGAAGGCGCCGAAATCGGTCAGGTTCTTGACTGTGCCGACGACGCGATCGCCGACATTCACGCCTTCAAGGAATTTTTGGCGCTTCTCGCTTCGCTCCTGCTCGATGATTTCGCGCCGGCTTAGAACAACGTTGCGCCGATCATCGTTAATCTTAACGATTTTGAAATCGTAAGTGTTGCCGACGAACTGCTGCAAATCCTTTGGCGGAACAATATCGATCTGTGATGCCGGCAAAAATGCTTCCACCCCGATATTCACCATCAGCCCGCCTTTGACCACGGACTTTACCTTGCCTTTGATCAGGCCGTCTCCCTGAAAAACGCTGGCAATTTTGTTCCAGTTCTGGCGGTAAGCCGCTTTTTCCTTGGAAAGCACGACCATGCCTTCGTCGTTTTCCAGACGCTCCAGCAACACGTCCACTTCATCGCCGACTTCCAGGGTATCAATGTTATCGAACTCGGCCGATGGGATGACGCCCTCGGATTTGTAACCGATGTCGACCAGCACTTCGCGGGGACGAATTTCCAGGATACGTCCTTTAACGATGCTGCCTTCACGAAAATCGCGGAACGACTTCGCCAATAATTCCTGCATTTGAGCCATAATAAATGAGCCTTCTTCGCGCGATACAGCGCAGCCGCACCAGCGAAAATGGGACGTCACATTAGGCGGTTCCCGCAGATG
>Ga0207701_10001044_pt1 | contig 29330 bp, 27 predicted proteins | sample KBSSwiSSwithPhiX_FD_184294 | JGI IMG/M metagenome (GOLD analysis project Ga0207701, IMG submission 184294) | Switchgrass rhizosphere bulk soil microbial communities from Kellogg Biological Station, Michigan, USA, with PhiX - S5 (SPAdes) (version 2) | ecosystem: Environmental > Terrestrial >... | reverse complement strand
GCGCGTAAACAAGCCGTGAACCTGATTGAGACGCTGGCCGACCGGCTCGCAAGTCATTTGCTAAAGACTTTTCCAATTCAAAAGGTGACGATCGAACTCCGGAAGTTCGCTTTGCAGGATGCAAAATACGTTTCCGTCACTGTCAACCGAACTGCATCTATTGGCTGACCCAAAGCAGCGGCTGCAGTGTCCGCTGTCTCCAACGGACTGATTGAAACATGAATTTTGCGCTTGAACGCGCTGATCGCGAGTTGAGGAGCAAGCTTTGTAGGGGCGTTTGCCGCTGAAGACAGCGGCCACTACAATTGCCGGATGAAAGGCGGTAATTGGAAAACGATCTCAAGCGAGCGGCACTTCGCTGATCGAAACCTCGAAGTTGTGACCGATCGTGTGCAAACACCCGCCCGTCTCGACCCGCGGGCCTGGACGATTGTGCATCGCAAACCGGCAGTCGTCGTCGCACCGATGACGCGCGATGGTAAAATCATTCTTATTCGTCAGGAGCGGATCCCCATCCGTCAGGCAATTTGGGAAATGCCATCAGGTCAGATCGACGATCACAACGCCGACGAGGATAAAATCAAGGATACAGCTTTGCGCGAAGTTCGCGAAGAGACCGGCTACGAGCTGGCCCCGAGCGGCGAGCTTATTTCGTTAGGCTATTTCTTTTCTTCGCCTGGCTTTACAGATGAGCGCGGCTACTTCTTTTTGCTCCGTCCGGTTCAAGCGTGTGCAAAGGGCCCGGACCGAGATGAAGGCGAATCGATTCTCGATTGCCGCGGATTCACCAGCGAGGAAATTCGTCGCATGATCGGGGAGAATGAAATTCGCGACGCTAACACGCTTGGCATTTGCGCCACGCTCGCCGCTCGCGGTCTTCTCTCGCTCGCGCCGCGCTAAGCTTCCGGTCCAATGGCGCTGCGAGACATTTTTAAATTTCGTGATCCCCCGGAAACCGAAACGTCGAAGCCGTTTCTCGAGCATCTGGAAGACCTGCGCTGGACCATCGTGAAGATGGCTCTCACGCTGGGTGTCGCAATGATTATTTGTTTCGCGTTTCGCTCGACGCTGGTGCGCATTATTCAGGCGCCGCTAAACGATGTCGGATCACAAGTCGGAACGCTTAAAGCGCTCGGCATCACAGATTCGATCGTGATCTCGTTTCATCTGGCGTTCTATGCTGGCATCGTTCTCTCCTTTCCGCTGCTGCTGTATTTCCTCGCGGAATTTGTTTTGCCGGCACTCACTGCGGTCGAGAAACGGTTTCTATTTCCAGCGATCGCTGTAAGCTTCGCGCTCTTTCTCATGGGCGTGCTGGTTTGCTATTTTTGGCTGCTGCCGAAAACGATTCTTTTTTTCTTTCGCGACACCCAATCGCTCGGCTGGGCGCCGACGTGGACGGTACAGCAGTATTACTCGTTCGTGACGCGATTCACCATCGGTTTTGGTCTCGGGTTTGAACTGCCGGTCGTCGTGCTGGCGCTGGTCCGATTCGGGTTGATCACTTACCGGTTTATGGCGCGCACTCGCCCTTATGCCATCGTGCTCATCTTTGTGCTGGCAACAATCATCACGCCGACGCCTGATATCCTGACTTTGGTCGCCATGGCGTTGCCAATGTGTCTGCTATACGAAAGCTGCATCTGGATCGCATGGTTGATGGAGCGGCGCGCATCGAAACGGATCGCCAGTTAATCGCGTGCAGTATTCGACCCAGAATCTTCTGTTCAGCGCGTTCGCCTTCGTGTTCGGAGCGGCGGTCGGCTCATTTTTAAACGTTTGCATCTACCGCTGGCCGGCCGATCTCTCCATCAACCGGCCGCGTCGCTCGTTTTGTCCCCAGTGCAAACAACCGATTCCATGGCATCACAATCTTCCATTGATCAGCTGGCTCGCGCTTGGCGGCCGCTGCGCAAATTGCAGGGCAAAGATTTCGTTCCGCTATTTCGCGGTGGAACTCGTAACTGCGCTTCTGTTCCTTGCGATCTGGCAAAGATTCCCGTGGCAGATGGCGATCGCGTATTGGATTTTCGTTTCGTTCCTGATCATCGGAACGTTTATCGATTTTGAGCATTTTATTATTCCGGACCGCGTAACAATCGGCGGAACAATCGCGGGCGTCGCCTCCAGCGTTTTTGTTCCGGCTTTGATGCAGACTGATTCGCGTGTGGCAGCCGGCGTTCGCGCCGCGTTGGCCGCGGCGCTCGGTTACGTGATTCTTTGGATCGTTCTTGAAGCCGGAAAGATTGCGTTTGGCAGAAAACGGATCGAGTTCGATGGGCCGACACCGTTTACGTGGACAAAACGCCACGACGACGACGCTCATTTCATTGTTGGCACCGAAGAAAGTCTCTGGAGCGAATATTTCGCGCGTGAAAAAGATCGCCTTCTTCTCCAGTGCGACGAAGTTCGAGTCGACGATCGCGAGTACGGAAGCATGACACTGGCTTTCCACTACGACCGCGTGAACGCCGACGGGAACGTGCTGATGCTCGACGATGTCACGCATATTTCCGGCATTACGCGCGAGCTGGTGATCCCGCGCGAGGCAATGGGCCGGGGCGACCTCAAATTCCTCGCCGCGATCGGCGCGTTTCTTGGCTGGCGCGCGGTGTTGTTCAGCCTTTTCGCAGGCTCGCTCCTCGGTTCGGTCATCGGATTGGTCACGCTCGTCGTCGGCAAACCTGTTTGGTCTGCCAAATTACCTTTCGGCCCTTACCTTGCATTCGGCGGGCTGACCTGGATCTTTTTCGGCGAGATTGTTCTGCATTGGTACGGCACGCTGCTCAGGCCGTGATGCAAATGTATCTCCGCCGGACGTGCGGCCAGTTGCGCGCGGAGGTTGACGAGCGCAAATCTCGGAGAATTACTGTCACAAATGGATTTCCCTTCCGGGCCGTGGACTGGTTTTTACAATTACGGCCGCAGCACCCGCAAACATCGAATGGATCTCGCTTTGAGTTTCGCTGATCACGCAGTGACAGGCGATGGAAATGACGACATAGGTCGATTCTTTGTTACCGGCCGATTCGATGGCACAAACGACGAGTGTTACTGGACAAAGACTTACATCGGGGCGCACGACGTTTACTATCGCGGATTCCGCGAAGGCAAAGGCATCTGGGGAGTATGGGAACTACCTAACGAGTCAGGTGGCTTTCACATTTGGCCAGTCGGAGAACAAGAAGGCGAACACGGTCAAGAGAGCGCGGAAGAGTCGCCGCACATCGAAGCCATTGTGGGACAATCCTATTGCGCATTCACACGGAAAGTCGTCCACACATCAGCAAACCGAATAGGACCAGTACCAGCAGCAGCAATGTGAAGCCGTGATCGGGAACGGGAACATTGCCCGCGGCCACTGTAGTTACACGTCAAGACTCACACACGTTTGGCTATAGCGAGGCAGGTTAGGCGAAGGAGAGTTCTCCCGTCGGATTGAGGCTCGTCCTCGCGCGTTTGAACGGGATCTACGCGACCGTTGTGAACGCGAATCACAGCATCGTCTGAACGGCTGAGAAACGTCGCGTCGCCGATTGCATTGTTGCGCGCTCCGGCTCATCATATCACAGACAACCGACTGACAGCGCATTACAAGTGAGAGGCTGGAGTTCGAAACTTTGTAAATCCAAACCTAGCGACAACTTGATTATGCAAATGGTGACCTAGGGGAATGCCTGAATATGGAAGAACTTCGTCTTGTACCTTTGAGCGATTACCAGGACGATTGTCGGATACTTGAGGTTGAGCCGGGGGCGTCTGCGGAAGAAATAAGACAGGCCTACCGTGATCAGACGAAAGTATGGCACCCGGATCGATTCTCGAATGACACCAGGCTTCAGAAGAAAGCTGAGGAAAGGATTAAACAAATTAATTCGGCGTATCGGCGACTTTGCGGCCTCTCCCCCTATGAGCAGCCAATATTGAGTCCTGTCAGACGAAAGTCTTCGTCCGATTGGGTTGCTGTCTTTGCTCTCCGTCGCGCGGTTAGGAACAGCGTGACCATTGTCTCAAGGCCCTTCCTGTGGTTGATACGGAAAACAGTTAAGGTAAGCACCGGTGTCTTTCAGTGGTGCCATCGCGAGAGAAGATCGTTAGCGATCGCTACGAGCGCGTTTGTTCTCGGACTCGCGTTCGGCGTGTGGCTCTTGCCGCGGACGTCCGAATCATGGGCAAAAATTAACGGTCCGCCTCAGACGGTCATCGAAAAAAATGGAACAGCACAAGCGGCGCTCGCGCAGGCATCGCCTGCTGCACCAACCGTGCCCTCTGAAACAAGAATACTTACTGCGTCGTCTCCGGAAACGGAAGTGTCACTCCCCCCTCAGTCAGTTGGCACGAGCTCGAACCCACCCGTGACTCTAGGATCAATAGATGTTTACCGTCGGGCAACGAACATTGCTACACCAGTTTTTCCCATCGGTGAAGAACGGGTCACGGAAAAAAAGTCGACACATTACGAGAGCGCTTGGGAGAAGCATTGGCTGAAGAGCCCTGCGGCAATGGCCAACCCGACAGGATGGAGTAATTACATGCCGATCTCGTTCGTGCCGCAAAATGCCTTCTACTGTGCGTTGCCACAGAACGATGTTGCGCACGGGCAATCTAACCCGGAGGCGTTAAATGTCGTCCCTTTGTTCAAGCAGATCCATGAGGACCCGGGTCGCGTCGTTTCGCGGCAGCAACCCGAGGAGAGTATATGGAAACCAACTGTTCACCTAGCCGCGGTGGAAACACCGCGCGCGACGAATCGGTCGGACGAGAGCGTCGTGTCGCCTTCCAAAATTATACGGGAAAAGGAACTCGGTGAGCGCAAAAGGCCCGGTAACCAGGGCGCTAGCAAACCACTGCAAGCCCATCGCGCCGCAACCGAAAGCGTAATGGTAGGTTCGGCGGCGAAAGCAATTACGATGTATGCACCCCGCCCTGACTATCCAGAAGAAGCCCGTTCCCACCGTGTTGCGGGCAGTGGAGTTTGCGTCGTGTCGGTTGATCCTGCGAGCGGCAGCGTTACCAATGCTTCAATGGCGCAGAGCACGGGAAGTCTGCTCCTGGACAAATCAGTTCTGCGGACGGTCCGAACCTGGAAATTCAAACCTCGAACAGTTTCGCAGGTCAGCATTCCTGTTGAGTTCCCAAAAGAAGGGGAGAACCCATAATTGGCCGCCGCGTCGTTTGCGGTAGAGACTCAGGTTCCGACAGCGCTTGAGGCAGCTCCGGTAGGAGTCCTGCCGGGGTCATCCGCCTTCTCCGAAGTTACGGCGGAGAAGCCGTCCCCGGCTACAGCTTGCGTTCGCTTGCGGAACATCAATGCCACATTGACCAGTTCGCACTTGCACCACCGACGAAGTCCGCGGAAGATTTGTTTACGAAGCCGCGTGTCGGGCACAAAGCCATCGTAAAGTTCGCGCCAGCCGGCGTTTCGTTTTCCGTAGTAACCTGTCGCCCACCTGCGGTTCGCCATAGCAGTCAGTCGACGACCGTAAAAATTCATTATTTTTCGCACGAACTTGCCGCCATTCCCGCTGAATGGCAGGTGGAGAAATCCGCGTTCGGGGTCGCGGTAGACTGCTCTGACCAAGCCCGTGTAATAACTGCTTACATCGAGAAGGAGCGCCGTCGACATCAGCTCTGCGTCGCCCATGTAGTAATATTTGTCCTTGTACAAACTCTCGAACCAGGACCGGTAAGTAACGGGATATTGTGCGTTGTAGTGGTGAAGGCTGTCGGCAACGTCTTCACCCGCCAGACTGCGCGCAACAAAGTCCGCCACGTAATAAGAAGTGTAAGAGCAGGAATCGAGACCCGGACTGTAAAGCGGATCGATGAACCCAGCCGCATCGCCCACAATCGCCCAACCGTTATCGCAAACTTTTTCGCTGTAATAAGGTAACATCGAGAGCGCGTGCACGTCGCCTTCGATCACTTTCGCTACTCCGAAAATTTCGCGACCGACAGGATTGGCGAGAATGTGCGCGTGCAATCGTTGTCCCAGAGTCGGTCCCTCTCGAAATTTGAAAATCCGCGAGTCGTAAACGATACCCGCGCTGACATCGCCGCCCTGCAACGGGATGATCCAGATCCACCAACCCCGCCCGAAAAGATGATTGGTGGCCCATTCCCGCGCGGTGCGACAATGGTTCGCGTAATCGGGAAACCGTTCGCGCCATTCGTAGCTATCCCACTCTTTAACGCCGCTGAACCGCGCCCACACCGCGTTGATAGGATGCTCGGTGTTCTGGCGAAAATATCCAAGCTTTCGCGCGAACATCGCCGCGCGTCCTGTAGCATCGATGATCCAGCGGCAAGTGGCGGTGCGTTCGGTGCCCTCCGCAACAGCATCTAGTCTCTGGCCGCCGCCATCATTTAGTTCAAAGCTTGTAACTTTTGCAGGACGCCATAAATCGCAACCGGACCGGCACGCGAGCTCGAGTATGTGCGAATCGAGTTTCGCGCGATCAACTTGAAAACCGGGCAGTCGGCTCTGGTAACGTGTGCCGATCTCTACGCAATCATCAAACGCTTGATCGGGACGGTTTGAAAACCAAAGACGCAATCCCTGTTTCGGCAACTGATGGTGGCCGAGATAATGCGTAAGACCCAAAATCCGCGTCATGTAGCAACTGCTCACCTCGGTCGTCGATTCGCCTACCTTACGATCGAATGCAGTTGTTTTTTCGATGACCAGGACACGCGCTTCGAGATGTTTGCGCTTCAGCATGAGCGCGGTTGCCGCGCCGGAAAACGCGCCCCCGATGATCACGACGTCGTAATCGAAATTCATCGCACTTCACAAATTGGACGCAGCACGATTGAAACGCAATCAGTGTGTATTCGCCTTTCATCTGTCACCAATCAAAGCGACGCGACGACGCGTGCGCACTCCAAAAGCTTCGCGAAATGAAACAGCCGTCGTGAAACATTTCGCACGCAGTGCTTTGGAGTGTGATGCGTCTTCGCATCGCTTTGCAAAATTCAGGATGGTCCACGTGGAGTCATGATTGAACAATCGATCTTCCGCGGTGAGCTTTGGCGACAATGATTTTTACGAACGCGCGGTTGATTTTTCCCGATGGAATTCGCGACGCGCTTGACGTTGTCGTGGAACACGGAAAAATCGCTGCGATCCCCGAGCGATCATTGGCGCATCGAAAACATGAGGTCATTGATCTCAATGGAAATTATCTCGCGCCAGGTTTCATCGATGTTCATGTGCACGGCGCGCTCGACCGTGACACGATGGAAGCATCGGCTGAGGCGTTTCGTGCCGTTTGCGATTTCCACGCGAGTGGCGGCACGACATCGCTTCTTCTAACCACAGCTACGGCCCCTGTCGACGCAATCATCAAGGTCTTGGAAGCGGTTCGCGATTGTCGCCCGATGATTAGCGCGATTGCCGGTGTTCATGTTGAAGGGCCGTTCATTTCAAAGGCAAAAGCCGGAGCGCAATGCACCGAGTTCATTCAGGACCCGTCACCGGCTGCTGTGCGGCAGCTGCTTGAACACGCGGACGTTCTGAAACGTGTAACCATCGCGCCCGAACTGCCGGAAGCGCTCGAAGCGATTGAAGCATTCCGTGCAGGTGGCATTAGCGTGAGCTGCGGACACAGCGATGCCTGGGATGAAGATGCCCGAGCGGCATTCGATCGAGGTATGCGCAGCGTAACGCACACGTTTAACTGCATGTCGAGTGCGCGGCCCCGCGGCATTTATCGGGTCGCCGGTTTGCTTGAGTTTGCACTGAGCGAATCAGACATCAGTTGTGAGCTCATTGCCGACGGTCATCACGTTTCACCCACCCTGATGAAAATGTTGTATCGCGCGAAAGGTCCACGCGGAATATGTCTGGTCACTGATGCAACCGCTGGTGCCGGGTTGCCTGAGGGATCCCCGTTCGCACTCTTTGGCAAGAATTGCATCGTAGAAAACGGAGTCTGTATTCTGGCTGATCGTTCAGCGCTAGCGGGCAGCGCAGCGCGCATGATCGACCTCATCCGAATGATGCTTCACGAGGTGAGCGTTCCGTTGAATGAAGCGATCGCGATGGCGACGGAAAATCCCGCACGGGCCATCGGTCTTGAAACGAAAGGTCGCCTTATCGTTGGAGCCGACGCCGATTTTGTTGTGCTTTCTCCACGGTTGGATGTGGTGCAAACGTTCGGCGGCGGTGAGCTGTTGTGGTCTCATTAAGACCGCGGCTTCAGCCCGGTGAACAAGAAGCACCTAGCAAACGCTGACTCTTTCCAACGGTTTCCTGGATGTAAGCCGTTTAAAACGACTCAAGTTGCGCGGCTCCAAACACCGGCCTAAAGCCGCGGTGTTAATGGCAACCTATAGTGACATCAGAAACTCCGCGATGTCGAGCGCCGCGCGCGGGCGGCTGAGCTTGCTGATGTTGCCAGCCCATTCCCGCCACTGTTTTGCGCCGTTATCGAACGCGCGTCGCACCTGCGCGACAACTTCTCGTGGCGATTGGACCATTGCGCCTGAATTCGTTTCGACGATCAATCGCGCGTTGCCTTCCTCCTGACCGGCGACGACATGATTGATAATCATCGGACATTTCGCAGCAATCGTTTCCTGCACTGTCGCGCCCCCGGCCTTGCCAATGAGCAAATGGTTTTCGTGCATCATGCGCGGGAGCTCGTTCGTCCAGCCAACGATCTTTATTGCGTGACCATTTGCGGCTGCGTCGATCTCGGGCCGGAGTTCGTCATCGCGACCGATCGTGACGGTCAGGTCCAGATTAAGCTTCGCAAGCATACGCACCAGTTCTGCTGCGCCGCGCTTGGCGGCATTGATCATGTACAAAACCCGCCGGCTGGAATTGCCAGAAGGCAATGGCCGGTCTTCAGCGAAGTCTGCAAACTTCGGACTCACCGGAAATCCAAATATCCTGATTTTTTCCGGCGCCACACCGTTGCTCCGTAGCACGTTCGCGCTTTGCTCGTTGGCAACGACGAAGTAGTCGGCCGGACACCGGTACCAAGATGCGTTGATAGTGATCGAGTCCGTGACAACCACTACACACTTGCAGGCTCTTTCGGCTCCCAAAACTTCCTGGAGCACATTGGCGTAGGCAGGGAAAGAGCAGACGACGATGTCCGGCTGAAAACCGTCGAGCACTGGAGCAAACTGCGCCTTCAGTCGAGTCAGCCGTCGAAATTCGGTATCGTAATCTGTCTTGCGATCGAGCCAACGATAAACCACCCCCCAAGCGCGTGGCGCAGAATTCACCAGTGCCAGATAGCCTCGACGCACCAGGTCGTTGACTCGCCCGTAGGCTTCGGCAAACAGGTCCCGCAATTCCACCTCCGTCTGATCCGAGGCAATGCGAGCCAGCCCGTCGCGAACTCCTCTGGCCGCACTGTTGTGACCCTCTCCGAAACCGGCCGTCAGGATCAATATTTTCTTCTTCATCAGTCTTTAGGCGACACGGACTACGATCAAGGCCAGAAGCAGATGGAGGTCACCCGCGAAGGCATTCGGACTTTAATGGATATTTGTGGCCCACAAAGTAAACTTCTGCGGAGATGAAATATCTCAGATTCATTTGGAATGTTACGCGCCGACTGGTTTGGGAAACCGCAACGGATAACACGACCGGGCTGGCGGCGCAGATGGCGTATCTGCTTCTTTTCGCGCTGGCTCCCGGCACATTGTTTTTCTGGCATCTGCTGGGTCTGTTCGGCACTGATCCGACCAAGTTGCATCGAATGTACCTTCTTTTAAGGAGCTTCATGCCGCCCGACCCAAAAGTGCAGGACATTTTGGATTCTGCTATGGCGAGTGTCGTTGTCACAGGCACGAGCGGACTTCTCGCAAACGCGGGCATCATCCTTGGAATTTATTTCGGGACGATTTTCATCGCCACAGTTTCACGCTCACTCAGCCAGATGCACGGAGTCCAGGAAGATCGTCATTGGTGGTCCAAATACATCATCTCATTTTTCATGCTTTTCTGGTTTGGGATTGTCATCGTTTTTAGCTTCAACGCCGTCGTTTTCGGCGAAAAACTGGCCGGCATTGCGGAGGTAAATTGGCAACTCTCATTTCCGCTCCAGGCGTGGATCGCCAGGTTGAATCTGCCGTTGACGGGCGTGGCGCTGGTCGGGCTCGCGCTAGCGCTTTACCTGTTAACGCCGGAAAACTATTTGACCATTCGTCAGGCATTGCCGGGCGCAATTTTCTTTGCGGTCGGTTGGATCATCGCCACGAAACTTTTCCAGCTCTACGTGGTTCGATACGATCGTTACAACCCAACTTACCTCGCGCTGGCATCAATCATCGTGCTGCTCACATGGATGTATCTCACTTGTCTGTTGCTATTGCTCGGAGGCAAATTGAACGCCATTATCCGGCGACAGCGCGAGAAGATGCGCGTCGTCGAGCCTCTCGCGCCAGCGCCTGCGGCGCCAGTCGCCTGATTGCCAATAGATCAAATTAATGCTTACAAGGGTAAAGGGCGTAACCCTTGCAACCTTTTTCACAAATCGATGTTGTAAGCGTTGACCCCGGAAGCGTTCGGGGTTGATCGCAACGCGCGCTCTGTTACGCTCCGTCGCAGTGGTGCGCTTTCGCATTTGGCTCGCAACTGCGCTTGCTTGTGGCGCATTGGCCGCGAGCCTCCTTCGCGCGCAGGTCGATGAAGAAAAACCGCGGGATCAAGCCGGAGAAACCGAAACACGCGCCGCGTCCACTCCGCATCCGAAGAGATCGCCAACACCGAAAACGAAGCGACGCCACACCCCGACGCCGAAACCAAAAAGCGCGAAAAACAAATCGGGCGCAAAGAAGACAGTCGACAAAACAAAGAAAAGTTCCAAATCGAAGTCGGCGTCAAACGTGGAGACGCCCAAGCCCCGAAAAACGCCTGCGCCGCAAGTAGAAGAGGCGAGCGCCGCCTCCGAAACCCCAGCGCTGCCGCCGCGTGCGATTGCCGTGCCAACGCCAACACCTTCGCCACAGCCTAAGGCTGCGCGCGCACTTGCAGCCGGCGGGCAGGCACAGGTTGTGATTGAAAAATCAGGCATCGAGGAGGACCAGGGATTCGAGCCGCCGCCGTCGCCGCCGCCACGCCGAGGTTTCTGGTTCTGGAGTCGTCCAGTCAGCTACCGTTACCTAACAAGTTCTGTGGTCGATGCGATCCGCCGCGCGCCGGTGAAGCGGCGTCGCTGGCAATTCATTGTGGTGCATAACAGCGGCACGCGGCAGGGTAATGCGCGCGTTTTTGATTATTATCACAAGCATGTTCGGCGCATGCAAAACGGTCTCGCATATCACTTCGTGATCGGCAATGGCACATCAACCGGCAATGGCCAAATTGAAGTCGGCGATCGCTGGCGCCGGCAGATCAACGGCGGCCATGTGCACAGCGATTATCTGAACAACATCTCGCTAGGCATTTGTCTTGTGGGCGATTTCAATCGGGATCAGCCGACGCGCGCGCAACTCGAGGCGTGTGAAGAACTCATTCGTTACCTGCGAGATCGCTGCGGCAAAACCGAGAGAGGTACGATACCGGTGAAGCCACACCGAGAAATGAATCCGCCGCGTTGGCCGACGGATTGCCCAGGCGATGATTTTCCTTATTCGTGGTTCCGCAGGTTCTAGCGTCGCTACGTGATCCTGAGCGAAGCACAGCGGAGTCCGAAGGGTCCTGCGAAGTTACCGATTGGTTTGAAACGGGATTTGAAAGCCTGGCCTCGCCCCGAAAGCTTTCGGCCCTGCGTTGCGACTGGACTTCGCTCGAGACGAGGAAATTCACTTTCGTGTCGCGACGATCAGGTTCGCTTCCTTAAAATTCCATCGATAACCGAATCCGAAGTCGAGCGGCGCCGGATTGGCTTGTTGGTAGAGTTCGCGCAGCCTGGGCTGATAGTGTTGTTTGAAAACGTCGATGGGGCCGAGATAAACGCCAAAAAAACGCAGATTCCATTTGTTAGGATCGAAGTAAGCAAGCGGAATTCCTGAATCGTCCTGCAGGATCATGTTGCTGTGATCGAGAATGAAATTACGAATGCCGGCAAAACCGTTTTCGAACAACAAATACGATGGCGATTTTAGAAAGCTCGCGCCAGTGCCGAGACGTTGGCAAAATTTCAGGAAACCAGGAGCCGCTTTGATGCCGCTATCAGAAACGTCAGTGGTGAAATAATACAGCGTCTGTGCACCGCCTGATTTGTTGTCCGTATAACGAATTCGGACTCCGAGAGTACTTCCGCCTTTTTTCCCCGGCGCAGCTTCTTCGAATACACCACCGCTCGTGAGCGATCCGAACGAGACGTTTGTGATCGATTTGTCCGCGCGCGCGATACAACTGTAGAGAATCGGCAGAACGCCATTCAGGTTCTGCTCGTGCAGATCGATTTTCATATCTTTTGTGATGAAGTACGTCGTGTTAAGTGAAGACTTCATCGCGTTTTCAAGATTGCCTAAGGCGCTGGATAAGTTCGCGATGCGCAATGGATCCGGCGGCGGGCCAAGAGCTTCCTTTCCGCACAAGACGTACATGGCGGCGTTTGGAAAGAATTGATCGACATATAAAAAGTCGGGACCGCTAAACATGTAAAACACCACAGGTATTGATTGAAGTGATTCCGAAAAAGCCGTCGCCTGCCACGCGTGCAGTTTCTGCAGTTGTCGAAGATGAAGTTTTGAGAACTGATCTTCAAAAAACGCAGCATGCGCCTGCCACGCCGGATCGCGCATCAGCTGCCCGAGGGGTGAATTCTCCGGCACCGGCATTCCGCCAAGAAAGCGCGCAACGTCATTTGGACCGGTGTTCACCGGAATTGCCCGCGGCACAATTGCCGGATTTTGCTGCGCGGGAACCGTCAGCGCAGTTACAAGGCTCAGAACTATCGATAGAGCGGTCCAATTTGTTTTCATCGCGAGCGCGCAAGGCGTTTTCGCGCGCAAAAATAAAGCAGCAAGCCCAACAGCGCCGTCGCCAGACCGGCCAGCGATTCTACCGTGTGCGAGCGCAATAAATAAAACATCATCCAGATCGTGATTATCGAAAACACAACCGGAGGAACGGGGTAAAGCCAAACGCGGTATGGTCGCGTAATGTCGGGACTCGTGAAACGAAGCACGATCACGCCCAGCACAGCCAACAACGAGCAAAGCAGAAGACTGAATTGCGTGTAGCGGATCACGTCCTGAAAGCGTTGGGTGAGCAGAAGTAGATTCACAAACAGCAGTTGCAGCAGAATGGCATTTGTGGGGATATCATGTTGATTTTTGCGACCGAGCCATCGCAGTAACCAATGATCTTCGCCCATCGACATGGTAACGCGCGGCCCAATCCACGTCATTGAACTGATGGCGGCAACGAGACCGAGACAAATGATAGCGCCGGCGAATCGTCCGCCGTTGTCGCCAAAAATGTGCTTACCTGCGATTAACGCAACTTCGAGCTGACCTTTCAATTCCTGAGCAGGTGTGGTCGCTAGAAAGATGGCGTTAAGCACCACATAAATCACAATCACTACGCCAGTGCCAGCGAGCAGTGAGCGCGGAACGTTTTTCTCAGGTCGCTTGATCTCGCTGCTGATATACGTTGACGCATTCCAGCCTGAATAGGAATACATCACGTAAACCAGTGCGACCGCGAATGGCCCGCTAAGCATCGCAGCTTTGTCACCAGAAGCAGGCAAGAAACTAATCGGCTGATTTGATGGCACAAAAAAGCCTACCCCGATCAACGCACCAATAAGAAGCAACTTCACGAGCGTCGAAACATTCTGGAACGCGCTCCCGACTCGCAGATTTCTAAGATGAAAAACTGTGACGATCCAAACAACTACGAACGACAGAACAACCGGCGAACCCGCGTCGAAAACGCCGTTGAAATATTGGCCAAACGCCATCGCGGCGAGTGCAACGGGCGCGGCAAATCCGACCGTAGCAGACACGAAACCGGCCATGAACCCGAGCGCCGGATGATAGATCTTCGAGAGAAAATGGTATTCTCCACCCGAACGCGGCAGTGCAGCAGAGAGTTCACCGTAACAGAGTGCGCCGCAAAGCGCGGCAATTCCACCGATGACCCAGAGCATCAGCAGCGGGAACCCTGACTGAATATCATTCAATTGGAAGCCAAGGCTCGTGAAGATGCCCGTACCAATGATGTTGGCGATTACGATCGAGCACGCGGTTACGAAACCGATGCTGCGCCTGGGCGGCGCAGACTTGACAGAAGCACGCTGGGTAAGTGTGGTCATCCGTCCTAAATTCTATTCAACTTTTTTACGGCAGAACACCGAACATCCAACGCCAACATAGAACAAAGAAGACCAAGTCCATTGATCACGTGTTGAATGTTCGTTAGGAGTTTCGATCTTGGTAAGATGATTTCCTGAGTTGTCAGAGGCGCTCCCAAGCGTCAGTTTGCAACTAGCATGAACGCACATCCCAAGCTATCTGTCGAAACCGCGACGCAACTGGCAGTTTTCCTTGCGAATCGTCCGGGAGCGCTTGCGCGGGTGTGTGACGCGCTGGCCAACGCCGGGATTAACATTTATGCATTGGCTACATCCGATACTGTCGACCACACCGTTGTGCGGATGGTGGTTAGTGATCCCACCAAAGCGCTGATGCTCTTTGGCGAAGCAGGAGTGCTCGCGGTTGAAACGGACGTGCTCACCATCGAGACCGCTAACGAGCCCGGTGTTCTGGGGAAAATCGCCGAACGGCTTGCCGAAGCCGAGGTGAACATTGAATACACCTATCTCGCCGCCGGCCGTGGAGCGGAAGGAGGTCTGATCATTCTTCGGCCATCGAATGTCGAAAAAGCGCGACGCGTGCTCGAGGAGCTTTAGGGACGAATCTCGATGGTCGTGTCGTCGGGTGTAACCCGCCACAGTTCCTCGATCTCTTCATCGGTAACTGCGATGCAACCGGCGGTCCAATCGTTCCAGCGATGAAACGCGCCGATCCAGCCGCGTCCGTTTTGAATTCCGTGAATCATGATGTCAAAACCAGGCGGAACGCCGCGCGCAGCTGCACGCTTGTCGTCTTCATCCGATGGATAAGAAATGTGCAGCGCCACGTGGAAACTGCTTTGCGGATTTCGACCATCGATTTTGTAAATTCCTTCGGGCGTTTTCATATCGCCTTCTTCCTGCTTCGCGCCTAACGGATTCCGGCCCAAAGCGATTCGATAACTCTTTATCTGATTCGCTTTTTGAAAGATTGATAATCGTCTCGCTGATTTTTCGACGAGAATGCGATCAATCGTGGTTCCTACTGGCAACGAATTCCAATTGTGATGCGCGTACAGGTAAATCGCCAAAGCGCAAACCACAATTAAGACGGCGAAGATTATCCTGCGTTTCACATCGCGAGCTTTCGATCGAATTTAAATTAATAACAACTACGTCAGGATTTATCCGAGCCGCCATTCCTCATTGCTAACATGTGCTCAATGCCGGATAAATGCGCGGCGCGCTTATGACTCCCGTACGAACGTTTCTCGGTAAGCCATATCCACTCGGCGCAACCTGGATGGGTAACGGCGTGAACTTTGCGGTTTTTTCCGAACACGCCACCGCCGTTGAGCTTTGCCTGTTCGCTGCCTCGCAAGACGCAAAAGAAGACGTTCGGATCCCACTCAAGGAGCGTACTAACCAGGTTTGGCATGTCTTCTTGCCTGATGCGCGGCCGGGCCAGTTGTACGGTTTTCGCGTATCCGGACCCTACGAGCCAGAGAAGGGCCTGCGTTTCAACAGCTCGAAGCTCCTCATTGATCCGTACGCGAAAGCGATCGTCGGAGCGGTGAGCTGGGCGGATGAAATGTTTGCTTATGTCATCGGCGGTGAGAAGGAAGATTTAACTCAGGATTTTCGAGACGATGCTTGGGGTGTGCCGAAATCAGTCGTGATCGATTCGGGATTTGACTGGCAAGGCGCCAAAAGGCCGGCCATTCCATTGCACGAATCCGTGATCTATGAAGTGCACGTGAAAGGTTTCAGCAAACTTTGGCACGAATTGCCTAACGAATTGCGTGGCACCTATGCGGCCATCGGTAGTCCGCCTGCGATCGAATATTTCAAAAAACTTGGTGTGACTGCGGTGGAATTACTTCCTGTGCACGCGCACACCGATGATAAATTCCTGGTCGATAACGGCCTAACCAATTATTGGGGCTACAACACGATCGGCTTTTTCGCTCCGCATGGAGAGTATTCCAGCAGTGGGCAAATGGGCCAACAGGTCACCGAGTTCAAAGCGATGGTGCGCAGCCTGCACGCTGCTGGTATCGAAGTGATACTCGATGTGGTTTACAATCACACCGGAGAAGGAAATCATCTGGGCCCCACGCTCTGTTTCCGCGGTATCGATAATCCGTCCTATTACTGGCTGCACCCTGAAAATCCCCGGTTCTATCTTGATTTCACCGGTACTGGTAACAGCTTGAATCTGCTGCATCCACGGACGCTGCAATTGGTCACCGACAGTTTGCGGTACTGGGTGGAGGAGATGCATGTCGACGGATTTCGATTCGATCTCGCGTCCGAACTAGCGCGCAATCATTCGGGATTCAATATCCTGCATCCATTTTTACAGGTAATTCAGCAGGACCCGGTGCTCTCACGGGTAAAGTTGATCGCAGAACCATGGGATGTTGGAGAAGGAGGATATCAGGTGGGCAACTTTCCTGTGCCCTGGTCCGAATGGAACGGAAAGTATCGCGACTCGGTCCGCAGTTTTTGGAAGGGGGATGAAGGTCGCATCGGTGAAATGGCGTATCGACTGACCGGAAGCCCCGATGTGTACGAACATCACGACCGGCGTCCTTACGCGAGTATCAACTTCGTTACAGCCCACGATGGATTCACACTAACCGATCTGGTCAGCTACAACGAAAAACATAATGAGCTGAACGCCGACGGGAACCGCGACGGCGACAACAATAATCAGTCATGGAATTGCGGTGCCGAGGGTTCGACAAATGATCCGCAGATCAACGCATTGCGCGACGTTCAGCGGCGCAATTTTCTAACTACACTGCTTCTTTCGCAGGGCGTGCCGATGCTCTGCGGCGGAGATGAGTGGGGTCGAACACAAGAAGGGAACAACAATACTTTTTGTCAGGACAACGAGATTAGTTGGTTTAACTGGGAGCGTGAAGAAAAAGAGAATCAGTTTTTTGAGTTCACGCGAAGATTGATACAGCTCCGAAAGGAACATCCGGTTTTTCGGCGTCCGAAGTTCCTAAAAGGTCGGCGCATCCCCGGGTCGGAGATTCGAGATGTGATGTGGTTCAATCCTGGTGGCAACCAGATGACGGAAGAAGAATGGACGTCGCCGTTCGTGCGATGTCTCGGAATGCTGCTGAGCGGCGATGCAACGGATGTGCTCAACTTCGAGGGCGAACCAGTGCGTGACGACACGTTCCTGTTGTTGATGAACGCGCATTATGAGCCCATCGCATTCGTTTTACCCGGCCAGGAACACCTCGAATGGCAATTGATTCTCGACACAAGCGACGAGGCGGGTTTTGTGGCAGAGCCGAAAAGATTTGCTTCCGGGGATGATGTCGATCTCGGCGGACGAGCTTGCTGTTTGCTGAAACTCGTCAGCGGCACGCAAGCCCAGGCGCGCGAAGAATCGTGGAAAAAGCGGCACGTCGAATTTCCCAGGTTCACGGCCGAGGAAGAACGCGCGAGCCGCAGTGGCTAAGCGATGTACCCTCAAGTGAGCCACGTATCTTTGGAGCAAGCGCGATGTTGCAACGACCAACGATTTTCTTTATAGAATAGCTGACATGTGCGCGGTCGCACGCCGCCAGTGATTTCCCATGACACCGAGTTCTCTTGTGATCGTCACTGATCGCGGCAGCTTAAGAGCTTATCGAGTAAACGAAACGCCAACGCGCGGACCAAGCCTGCAGCTCGTGCAAGCATTTAACATGACTGAGGCGCACGGAAGACTCATCGATAAGCTGAGCGATCTGGCCGGGCGTTTTCCCGTAACCGAAGGCGCCGGCGCACACCGCGGACCCGCATCAATTGCCGAGCGCACGCAGTTGGCGACCGAAATGGACCGGCGAATTCAAAAAGAGTTGGCCGACCAGATCACGAAAATTGTCTCGCAAAACGGAAAGGATGGCTGGTCGTTTGCGGCACCTGCCGAAATTCATACGGCGATCGTTGATTTATTGCCTGCTGGTATACGACAGCGAATCGTGGAACACGTGAAATCAGATTTGGTGAAAGTGGAAGCGGCCCGACTGATCAGCCATTTTCGGTCGTTGCGGCAAATTTGAATTGGAATGTCGGAACTGAGAATTTTTGTTCCCTCCGTGGTGAGTAGCACCGTAGTAATTAAGTGATTATGCAACTGCCTATTAAGATATCGTATCGGGGTCTGGAAAAATCTGACCAGATCGACAATCTAATTTTGGATTATTCAGCACGACTCGAGAGATTTTGTGATCACATCAACCGTTGCGATGTCGCGATCGAGCAAACCAATCACAACCATAACAAAGGGAATCCATACCGGTGCCGGATCGACGTGACCGTGGCACCGCGCCATGAGCTTGTGGCCGATGAGAAACAGACGGATAACGGCACTCACGAACTGCTAAAAAAAGTCATCCATGACGCATTCAAAACCATGGAGCGCGAGCTGCGTCGTGTTGTGGAAAAGCAAAGGCGCGAAATCAAAACTCACGCCAACATGCGGTCACCGAAGTAATTTCGGCTCTCAAAGAGAATCGGATTGTCCTCGAGACGTTGAGACAAGGCGAAACTGCGCCGAGAGGGACTCAGTCGCTGCACTGCCGCCAAACGTATTTTGCGTCCGATCCGACCTGGCGGCCACGAGATTTGCTCTTTCCACGTGTCAGCCGCGGAGGCGAACTGTTGCCGGCACGCGCGCCTTCTTAGCAGAAGGCCTAGGGGTAAATCTAGTGTCGAGATGAGTTGACCGAAAGTCGCGGCAGGAACGAAGATAAGCGCTGAGTCATGCATATCACCGACATCATGCAGGGAGGTCCCCCGACGTTTTCATTCGAGTTCTTCCCTCCAAAGACGCCACAGGCTGCCGAAACACTCTATCAGACAATCCGCGAGCTTGAGTCCTACACGCCCGATTTTGTCAGCGTGACGTATGGCGCCGGTGGTTCCACACGTGAGTTGACTCACGATCTTGTTGAGCGCATTCAACACACGACAAAGCTCGATCCGATCCCGCATCTTACCTGCGTCTGCCACAACGAAGAGGAAATTGAAGCGATCCTGCTCAGATATGCGAAGTCGGCTATTGGAAACATTCTCGCGCTCGGCGGCGATCGACCGACTGGAATGGCTTACGATAAATCTCGCGATTCGTTCCAACACGCAGTCGACCTGGTAAACTTTATTCGCCGCTTCAACCAATCCGGCGCCCATCCTGACCGTCGCGGTTTCGGTATTGGAGTTGCTGGGTTTCCCGAGGGACATCCTGCCACGCCAAATAGATTGGTTGAGATGGATTATTTCAAAGCAAAGGTGGATGCCGGCGCTGATTATGTCGTTACACAACTGTTTTTCGATAATCGCGACTTTCTCGATTTCCGGGAACGCTGCGCACTTGCCGGCGTTCAGATCCCGATTATCGCCGGCATCATGCCGATTACCTCGATCGGCGGCTTGAAACGCATGGCCGAGCTGGCTGGCGGCGCGCGCTTTCCTGCGAAACTATTACGTGCGCTGCAGACTTGCGAAGCTGATCCCGAGATGGTTAGGGCCGTCGGCACTCAATACGCGTTGGAACAATGCCATGATCTTATGGCGAATGCTGTTGCCGGTATTCATTTTTACACGCTCAACCGCTCGGACGCTACCCGGATGATTTTTGATAACCTCGCTATTCCGCGTCATCGGAATCTGCAAGCTTCAAGCCTGTAGCTTCGGGAATCATTCGGCCCAACTTTCCGAGGACGCGCGAGCGTTTCGTGCGCGATTCGAGTGGTTTACACAAGCGGCGAATATTTGCACAGAGTGCATGGCGTGGGCACACTCTCAGTGTGCCGAATGTTCGTCGCGTGATTTTCTGGCAAGTTGTCGCCGTCGCGTGTGCGATTGCGCTTGCGGTCGCGCTTTCGCGCTTCTTTCCAGTTATCAGTTTTGTGGCAGTCTTGCAGGAGCGCGTGATAAGCTGGGGCGCTTGGGCCGGGATTTTTTATCCATTGTTATTTGCAGCTTGTAATATCCTTCTGCTGCCGGGAGGCATCCTTGCAGTGGGAGGCGGTTTCTTCTTCGGCCTGTGGTGGGGATTTTTAATAGTATTTGCAGGTAACATTATTTCGACGGCGATTTCCTTTGCGTTGAGTCGGTTCGTCGCCAGGCGCTGGTTTCGGCGAAAGCTCTCTGCCAACCCCCTGTTGCGGGCGCTTGGCCCTGCCGTTGAACGCGAAAGCTGGAAAATTATTCTCTTGAGCCAATTGCATCCGCTCTTCCCCACCAGCCTGTTGAATTACTTTTATGGGCTTACGCGAATTCGGTTTAGCACATACATGTTTTGGGCGTCTATCGGGCGTATGCCAGGCATTTTCCTTTACGCGTACATAGGAACCCTGGGCCAGCTTGCAGTGCGGATTATGCGCGGCAAAAATTACCCGCGAGCAGTCGAATATTGGATTTGGGGCGGTGCGTTCATGACGACTCTGTTGTTATTGCTTGTATTGGGTCGCGTGGCGCGTCGGGCCATACAAACATCATCGGAACCAGTGGCAGATTCGCCGCATGCGGATCGGATACAACACCGGGCTCTATTTATGTAATCACCTTTAACTTGTTATGTTCAAATTATTTACCGAATACGACGTAGTGGTAGTAGGTAGCGGACATGCTGGCATCGAAGCGGCACTAGCAGCTGCACGAATTGGCTGCCGCACACTCATGTTGACGCAAAATCTCGATACCATCGGCCAGATGTCGTGCAACCCTGCAATCGGTGGATTGGCCAAAGGGCATATTGTTCGCGAAATCGACGCGATGGGCGGAGCGATGGGAGTTAATGCTGATGCGACTGGAATCCAGTTTCGAATGCTTAACTTGGCGAAGGGGCCCTCGGTCCGCGCCCCCCGAGTTCAATGCGACAAAAAGGCGTACCAGTTTCGGATGAAAGCTATTTTGGAGCAGGCGCAAAATCTCGACGTGAAGCAAGGGACAGTATCGCGCATCATCGAGCAGACCGGAGGCGTGGCCGGCGTCGAGACTGATATGGGGGTTGCGATCATTGCCCGCAGCGTCGTGATCACCTCTGGCACCTTCCTGCGAGGGCTGTTACATGTCGGCGAGACTAGTAAATCCGGTGGCCGGATGGCCGATGCGAGTTCAAGCCTGAGCACAAGCCTACAGCAGATGGGTTTTCAAGTGGGACGATTCAAGACGGGCACACCTTGTCGGCTGAATGCAAGATCGATCGATTTTACAACCTGCTCGATCCAACTCGGAGATGACCCGCCGTCGGGGTTCGCCTTCAATCCGGAGGAGATCGGCACCGGCGATGGCGAAATTTTCACGTTGAATCGTGTTCAGGGGGGTGAGTTCCACGTGGAACAGTTGCCCTGCTGGATCACGCACACCACCGAAAAAACCCACGAAATCATCCGCGCCAATTTGCACAGATCGCCGTTGTACGCGGGACGAATTAAAGGCGTCGGCCCGCGATATTGCCCGTCAATTGAAGATAAGGTGGTCAAATTCTCTGATCGACCCTCACACCAGCTTTTTCTCGAACCGGAAGGACGCCACACCAGCGAGTATTATGTAAACGGCATCTCCACAAGTCTTCCATATGAAGTTCAGCTCGCATTTTTGCATTCGATCCCAAGCCTGGAACAAGCTGAGATCATGCGGCCTGGTTATGCCGTTGAATATGATTATTTCCCGCCTACACAGCTTCTGCCGACGCTGGAAACGAGGCTTGTCCCGGGACTCTACTTTGCGGGCCAAGTTAATGGCACCTCGGGCTATGAGGAGGCTGCGGCTCAAGGATTGATCGCCGGAGCTAACGCCGCGTTAAAGATTCAAAACAAAGCACCTTTGGTGTTGAGCCGACGAGAAGCCTATATCGGCGTCCTGATTGATGATCTTGTCACTCGAGGGACGGACGAACCATATCGAATGTTCACGAGTCGTGCTGAGGATCGCTTGTTTTTGAGACACGACAATGCCGATCAGCGCTTAACGGGTCGTGCATTTAGTATAGGACTGGTCGGTGAGGCTAGATTTCACAGTTTTCGACACAAGATGCACCTGTTGGAGCAAGCTCGGATAATAGCTACGGGAACGAAGCTAAATGGAACGCCTCTTTCTCGACTCCTGAGGAGGGCCGACTTTGATCTGAGAACCTTGCCTCATCATATCGTGTCGTGCGTGCCGCTCTCGACCTGGGAACTCCTCCAAACCGACTTCAAATGCGAAGGATATGCAGCACGCCAGTCGGAGCAGAATCAACGACTCGACCGCAAACGAAACGAGAAGATTCCAGATGGTCTCGATTACAACCAAATTGCTGGGCTGAGATCGGAAACCAGGCAGAAGCTGTCGAAATTTAGGCCAACCTCTCTGGCCGAAGCCGCTCACATCAGCGGAATCACTCCGTCGGATATCTCAATTTTGCACATATGGCTACATCGTAATCATTTATGTAACGTGTGAACGATGGAGAACTCGCATAATTGGGCCGCGATGGTCACGTTGACCGTGCTCTTGGTTGGCAGCTATCTTCTGGGATCGATCCCTTTCGGTTATTTGGCTGGTCGACTGGCAGGAATCGATATCCGTCAGGTCGGCAGTGGTAACGTTGGCGCGACTAACGTAGTACGCGTTCTGGGTAAGGCATATGGTTACCCAGTATTCGCGCTAGACGTTTTGAAAGGAATTGGGGCGGTAAAGATTTCAATCCTGATGGCTCCCGGACGGTCGCCGGAGTGGAGTTCACCCGAGATATTTGGAATCCTTGCAGCGATGTGTAGCGTTCTCGGGCATCTGTACCCGCCATGGCTCAAGTTCAATGGCGGCAAAGGCGTAGCGACATCTGCTGGAGCACTCTTGGCATTGGCGCCGGTCGCTACGCTCATAGGCGTTGCCGTTTGGATAATTGTGTTCTGGCTGACCCGGTATGTTTCATTGGCTTCAGTCACTGCTGCGGTCGTTCTGCCGATCGTCATTCTGGTTGTTAGCTGGCGCGAACAAGAGGAAGGCAAACCGCTCGTCTATGCTTCAGCGTCCGTCGCGGCAATTGTCCTGTGGCGCCATCGTTCGAATCTTTGTCGGTTGCTTCGCGGCAGGGAGCCGCGTTTTACTCGAAAATGAGAATTGTGAGAACGGCAATCGTAGGCGCTGGAGGGTGGGGAATGGCGCTAGCCGGTTTGTGGGCAAAGGATGGTCGGCGGATTGTTCTCTGGGGCCACAACGCGGATCGGATCGCACGCATGCAAAAGACCCGCGAAAACAGCGACTATCTTCCCGGGCTTCGGCTACCTCGTTCAGTACACATTACGTCGGAGGTTGGCGATTGCGCGGAGGCCGACCTGATCGTGCTTGCGACGCCGTCCACAGTATTGCGGAACATTGCAGCGCACTTGGCGAAAGTGATTGGCCTTACTGATGCTGTATTGCTGAGTTGCACAAAAGGCATCGAACACGGCAGCGGGATGAGAATGACCGAAATTCTCCGCGAGACTTTCCCAGCGAATAAAATCGCGGTGCTATCCGGTCCAAATCTCGCCACCGAAGTCGCCAAAGATCTTCCCACCGCGACAGTCATAGCCTGCGAGGACAGCGAATGCGCCGCCCGCTTACAGATCGCGTTGGGAAGCCCACGCTTCCGCATTTACACCAGCCGAGACGTGGTCTCGATTGAACTTGGCGGTGCAATGAAAAACGTGTTCGCCATCGCCGCGGGAATTAGTGATGGCCTCGGACTCGGTGACAACGCTAAGGCAGCGCTGGTCATCCGGTCATTGGCTGAACTCGTTCGATTCGGAGTAGCCATGGGTGGAACTGCGAACGCTCTTTATGGACTGAGCGGCGCCGGTGATCTGATATTGACCTGTTACAGCGCGAGCAGCCGCAATCACAGCCTCGGGAAACGGCTTGGGCGAGGTGAAGCGCTAGCAGAAATCACGGCGTCCATGAAAATGGTCGCGGAAGGCGTTCCGACTGCGCGAAGCGCTTGGGAATGTGCACGGCGCTTGAATATTACCACGCCTATCACCGATCAAGTGTACTCGATCTTATACAAGCAGAAAAGACCGGCTATTGCTTTGGAAGAATTGTTAAAACGCGAGCCGAAGCCTGAACAGGCGTAGCGATGCAACCAACTAACCATTTTACGTGGCCAACTTTTCACCTTGCTAGCTTGATTCACCGTATCTCTTACAGAGTTGGCCGATAACGGAGGGGTATAATTCGTGCTCAACGACTTGAATCCGAGCGTGCAGGGTTTCAGCAGTATCGTTAGGCAAAATCTTGACTTCTTTCTGTCCAAGAATTTGCCCGTGATCAATCTGTTCGTCGACATAGTGGACCGTGCACCCGGTCACTGTTTCGCCTGCGACAAGAGCTTGTTTCCACGCCTCGAGTCCTGGGAATTTAGGCAGAAGCGACGGGTGAATGTTAATGATGCGACGGGCGAACGCCTTCAACATTGGTTCATGCAAAACACGCATGAACCCGGCGAGAACGACAAGTTCGACGCCGGCAGCGCGCAACATTTGTACGAGCTGCTCTTCTACTTCCGGCTCCAATCGCGTGCGAAACCTGCCCGGCGGCAAATAGGCGTTCGCAATCCCAAACTCCCGCGCCAAATCAAGGATCGGTGCATCCAGCACATCCGAAACCACCAGGCGCGGTTCCGCAGCGAGTTCACCCGACCGAATGCGCTCCAGAATCGCCCGGCAGTTGCTTCCTTTTCCCGACCCGAGAATTCCAATTGGAAGGCGTTTCATCTCAATCGTTTGGTTTCCCCACTCCTGCTCGTACAAATTTGCTCAATCAATCCGGAAGTTGAATACCCTATTTCAAATGGGATAAGGCGAATTGCCGCTCCAATTTCCTTCAACATCGCACGCTCCTCCTGATCCAGCGTCCCCGTGGTGTAATCGCCACCTTTGACATAAACAGCAGGTCGAACCGCAGCGAGAAACGTCGTAGCCCGAATTTCTGGAAAAATCGTGACCAGATCCACACATTCCAAGGCGGCGAGGATCTCTGCGCGATCACTCTGTGTTGTGATCGGGCGGCCTGCTCCTTTTAACTCGTGAACGGAATGGTCACCGTTCAATCCGACAATCAAAAGATCGCCGAGGGCTCGCGCCGCCTGCAAATACCGCACATGCCCAACGTGCACCAGATCAAAACATCCGTTGGTGGCTACAATCTTCTTGCCGGCTGACCGCAGCTTCTCGCAGCGATCGGAAAGGTCCTCAAGCTCGACGATTTTGGGGCTCATTCTTTTTCGCTGATTTTGAGATTGTGCAGCAATCGCAGTTGGCCTTTAACTAACTTGCACGACGGTCTTCCAAAAATGGCGAAAAGAGAACCAAAACGCAACGCGCGAAGATCGCAGGCTAGTCGCGGTTTCAAAGTCTGTAAGGATCCCATGGTTCATCTTGCCGAAGACCGGCCACTGCCCGATGCCGGTGATCGCATGGGCCTCGCCCGTGTGCATGGGCAGCGATTCCTGTTCGCTATTGCACGTGATGCGCGCACCATCTTCACCAGTTGGAACATTGATTGGCGATCCGTCTTTGAAAAGGCGATGCCCGCCGATCGACAAGTCCATCTTCAAGTGGTTGGCGGGGATGGTGTCATAGAAACAAGAATTGCCGTCGAACCGATGAGCGCAATGCACTACCTGACGATATCCGGGTTGCACGCCTCATACCGGGTGGAGATCGGTTATTTTCAGCCATTCGACAACTGGCGTTCTGTTGCGAGGTCAGAGGAAGTCGAAATGCCGCCGCACGGAAGCGTTGAGCTGGCTGATGTCGATTTAGCGACCATTCCGTTTCACCTCAGTTTCCAACAGCTCGCTAATTTGTTCGGAGCGGCTAACGACACTTCGGTAGCGAGGGTAGTATCGGAATTTCAAAAGCGGGTATTAGGCAGTAAGCCTAATGAGGCAACACGGTTCGACACAGAAATTCTCCGCAATCTGAATCTGTCGCTGCCTGAAATTGCAGGCGCAGAGCGCGATTTTAGAAAGATCGACCCCGTAAAGCTCGCGCGGCGCGCTCGTGGTATGCTTCGACTCGCCGCGACCAGTCCAGCGCGCGGATTCGAAGCGAACCCCGGCTCGTGACCCGCTCTTCGGCGTCTGCTATTTCCCGGCGTCGGCCGGTGATTCCATCATCAAGTGACGCGCGTGCGTATGGTCGGAAACCTGAGCGACCAGGTTCAACAGTGCTCCCAAGCTCCACGAAAACACGAACCCCGCGAGTCCGATCACGATGCCAAGCGGTCCGGGGATGTATTCCGTGTGATAACGCGCAAGCCAAAGGATAGACCCCAGCGAGCCGAATACAATCCAGATTACTCCGGCAACTTTCAGTGCACGCGACCAGCCAGTCTCGCCGGCAATTTTGCGCGGGCCAAGTCTGGAATGGTAAACACTGTAACCGAAGTAAATGACGATGCCGATCGCAAACCAATAAATTAGCCGTTCCCAAGTTAGCCACGGCAGCGAAATCATCAGATAACCGGCCGATATCACTCCCATGGGCGCAACGAACCAAACCCAGGGCGTCTTGAATTTGCGCGGCAGCTCCGGCTCTCGAATGCGTAACACAAGCACGCCAACTGAAACGATCACGAAAGCCAGCAGCGTGCCGATGGAAACGAGACTCCCAGCTTCGCGCACCGTGAAGACCGCTGCGAAACAGGCGACGATACCTCCTGTCACTATCGTTGTAATCCAGGGGGTCTGGAACTTTGGGTGAACCCTGCTCACAAATGGTGGTAGCAAACCATCGTCTGCCATCGTCCAAAAAATCCGAGACTGTCCCAGCAGCATCACCAAAATAACCGAGCTAAGGCCCGCTATTGCGCCCAACTTTATCAACGAGGCCATCCAGCCCAGTCCTGCGTGGTCGGCTGCCACGGCAATCGGGTCCGGCACATCCAACTGCAGATAGGAGACGATACCAGTGGCCACTGCCGCGACCGCGATGTACAGAACAGTGCAGACCAACAGCGAACCGATGATGCTGATCGGCATGTCGCGCTGGGGATTTTTTGCCTCCTGCGCCGCTGTGCTGACAGCGTCGAACCCGATATAGGCAAAAAACACAATGCCGGCGCCCCGCATTACGCCACTCCAGCCGTAATGCCCGGCTTCGCCCGTGCTTGGCGGGATGAACGGATGCCAGTTAGCAGATTTCACCGCGTGAGCCGCGCCGGCGATGAACAACAGCACGACTGCCACTTTTACAAATACAATGACGTTATTGACGTTCGCAGACTCGCGAATTCCGATCACGAGCAGCAACGTAACAATCGCAATGATGATGACCGCTGGCAGATTGAAGATGGCCGTGACTTGTGTTCCATCCGTTAAAGTAACTAGCGTGCCCCGAGCGGCAGATAGTTCAGCGGGGATGTATATGCCGACATCTCGCAGAAACGACACCACATATCCCGACCAACCGATCGAAACGGTAACCGCGCCCAAAGCGTATTCCAGAACCAAGTCCCATCCGATGATCCATGCGAAAAGTTCCCCGAGTGTCGCGTAACCGTAAGTGTACGCGCTGCCGGCCATCGGCACTAATGATGCGAACTCGCTATAGCAGAGCGCCGCGAAAATTGAGGCTACGCCCGCCAACATGAAGGATAGAATTACTGCAGGTCCGGCGTTCTGCGCTGCGACGGTGCCCGTCAGCACGAAAATACCGGTGCCAATGATCGCGCCGATGCCAAGCATTGTCAGGTTCGTTGCTCCGAGCGCGCGTTTTAAGCGTTGGTCCGTCAGCGCGTCGGCTTGAAGTTGCGTGACGCTTTTTCGGCGAAACAAGTTCATGGGCGAAGTTGGTCTTGCGCTGTGCTAATCGGGATCGCCCCGTGAAGTCAAGCCGCGGTTGATTTTTTCCCGAAGAATTTCCAGAAGAAGTAAACAGGAACGCCAGTCAATACGATGATTAGGCCCGGCCACGTTGTGGCAGTTTGGTAGACGAAGAGCACGACCAGAATCACCGTTGCCCCTATAATGTACAGCGCGGGGACAACTGGATAGCCGAATGCTTTATAGGGACGTTCCGCATGCGGCTGTTTTTTGCGCAGCAGAAAGATGCCAATGATTGTTAAGACGTAGAAGATCAGCGCCGCTGAAATAACGTAATCGAGCAAATTGCCGTAAAGATTGCCGTACCCCGTCACATTGCCGGCTGCATCCGTTTTGACCGTGCGCGGCAGAACGAGTACGCCGGCCCAGACGCCTTGGATAAGGAGCCCCCATGCAGGAACTCTGCATTTGTTTAACTCGGCCACTCGTCGAAAGAACAAACCGTCTTTGGCCATGGCATAATAGGCGCGGGCACCGGCAAGGATCAGACCGTTATTGCAACCGAAGGTCGAGACCATGATCGCGATCGCCATGATTGTCGCTCCAGCGCCTGGAAAAATTACGTTTGCGGTTTCGGTGGCGACGCGATCGCTAGGCGCATTCTGGATCGCGTTGAAAGGCAGGGTCACCAGATAAGCGACATTTGCGAGCAAATACAGTCCGATCACCAGAAACGTGCCCAAGGCGAGGGAAAGCGGCACGTTGCGCCGAGGATTGACTACTTCGCCTGCAGTAAAGGTGATGTTGTTCCATGCATCGGCAGAGAACAAAGAATTCGTCTGTGCCACACAAATTCCGACGAAGAGTCCGAATACGGCCGCAGCTGTTAAACCTGCGCCGACTTCCTGCAAATCCCCGCGCACCGTCCAGAAGTCCCTGAAGTTTTCGGCGCCTGCACCAGACTTCAACCCGACTATAATTCCGAGCACGATTAGCGCGAACAGCGCGCCAGTTTTTGCGGTCGTAAAAACATTTTGGATAAGTTTGCCGACTTCCAACCCACGCGTGTTCGTGAATGTCAGAAATCCAATAAGCGCCAGGCCGACGAACTGTGCCGTCGAAAGCGACAACGCGTATCCGCCGAACCGGATCGGCGCGATAATGTAATTGCTCTCCGACACCCACGGCACAAGCACGCCGCTGAAGCGTGCGAATCCAACCGCGACGGCCGCAATTGTGCCGGTCTGAATCACAAGAAAAAGCGTCCAGCCGTAAAGGAATCCCCACAGCGGCGAGAATGCTTCGCGAAGATACACGTATTG